>Ga0209249_1003920_pt1 | contig 10188 bp, 7 predicted proteins | sample SaaInlV_200m_DNA_4_FD_184653 | JGI IMG/M metagenome (GOLD analysis project Ga0209249, IMG submission 184653) | Marine microbial communities from expanding oxygen minimum zones in the Saanich Inlet - SI037_S3LV_200m_DNA (SPAdes) (version 2) | ecosystem: Environmental > Aquatic > Marine >... | reverse complement strand
TTCTCACTCAGCCCTCCTACTTTATAGTCGCCAGCGAAAGTTTCTGAATATAAACGATCTCTGAAACCAGCTAAAAGCGGATCCAGGGTAGTCAGGAATTCTTCTGAAGGTAAGCCATCAAACTCTTTGTGCCACATAGCTTTATGTCCTGCTGCACAGCGACTTCTGATTACTTTCTCTGGTTTAAGATTGCCAGTTAGCAGAGCTGGCATCCAATCACAATGTTCGATCCATGAATAAGTGGCTTTTTTCACTGAATCATCATCTCTTAGCACATGCAGTACTTTGGCCCACACCCATTCTGAAGAATATATTCCACCTTCATATTTGGTGAAATCGATTTCCCATTTCTTTGCCAGCTCATTTATCTCATCAGCTTCCTTATTTGCAGTATGATCTTTCCATAACACGAACATAGCATTAGGATTCTCTGCAAATTCCTCGGTAAGAGCAAGTGGTACACCATCAGAATTTACCATGACAGGTGTACTGCCGGTTGTGTCAAAAGAAACTCCGACAATATTCTCCCTAATGTCAGCCCTAAGTTTTGCCTGTGATTCTTTGATCACCTGGATCATTGTATCGATATAATCCTGAGGATGCTGTCTATACTGATTCTTTACCGGATCACAATACAAACCCTGTTTCCAACGAGGATATTGGGCAACAGCATTTGCAACTTCTTCACCATTCATAGCATCAACAATAACTGCCCGAACAGAATCACTACCAAAGTCAAGACCAATTACATATTTATTCATATTAAAATAGTTTTCAGTTTTCAGTTATCAGTTGTCAGAAGTCCGCGGTCCGGGGTCAAAAGTCCATGGTCGTTAGTCGCTGGTCGTAGGTCCAAGGAAAAGACTATCTCTTCTGAAGACTGATAACTGATAACTGAAAACTGATAACTTCTTTATTATACCTCAACATACTCAATTCTCAAAATATCACAAAGCATCTCCCATCTTCTTCTTGTATCTCCAAGATGCAGAGTTTGATGATGAGTTCCTCCTGCTCTCAGCCAGGCATCATTACATTCATTCAGGCCTGATTCTGGTCTGAAATGAAAATATGGCATTTCAATAAATGGTATCGGATCAGTATCTAATATTTCACCATATGTCACAACCAATCTGAAATAATCACCTTCTATGGCCACAAGAGAAACGAAAGTTGCAGGCCCTGGTTCACCCTGAAAAACACAGGTAGGCGGATTATCAAGGTCTCCAATTCCTAAAACGCGATCAGCAAGTCTTATCGGACGATCTTTGCGTGCAATTTTGTAATTTCCTTCGCCCATATGACTCATAAGCATGCTGCCAAGTTTAAAATCCATGGCGTACATCTCCGTAAAATGCGCATCATCTGCCAGCAAATGTCCGGCAGCAACCATCGTTACAGTATTTGTATCCCCTTCAGCAGCATATCCATAGCCTTCAGCCATCAGACGTGATGCTGCATACATAGGTATTTGGTCGAAACGGCCATCGCCTTTGAATACATCAAAATGTGCTGAGAAACCCGCATATCCACCTTCTTCAAGTAATTTCCTGAATCCCAAATACATCCTGATGGCATAACGATGATTCTTTTCAGGCATACCTTCATCAATCTTAAATGTTTCCTTGTTGAAGCTAATTTCCTTATCAATTTCATCATCAGTTACCGCTTCCATATTCCTGTGCACCTGACCAATATATTCCTTGTGGATAACCGGACCGAGGATTCTCATAAAAGAAGCCTCATCAGCGATAGTGTCGCCCATGTCATGCATTTTACCAATCTCTGCGATTTTCATCCCTTTCATTTGACTTGCCGTCATAGCGGCATGACTCCAGTCATTAACAAAAGATTTGAACTCCTGATCTTTCCAATAGCCGGTGCAGATTGCATAAGTAGATCCAATTGTGCGCAACAGTGTGTTTGAGATGTCCTGCGCCCCATGAATTCCCTGATTATAAGTCAGATCATCCATGTTCCAGTCATCTGTAACCTCAGGAACCGGCTGAGTGTTAGTAAGAAGAACAGGCAAGTTGTTCTCTCTGAAGGCTCTGACAATCCTCATTCCGGGACCATAGGTCAGCATCACAATCATAATTCCATCCAGGCGCTCAGCATTAAACTGAGCAACGATTTCCTCAATGTTCTTTCGGTCACGTGCAGCCCGGGGAAAAACAAGGTCAATATCACTTTCAAATTCTTTCACTATCTCCCTGGCATAAGCCTCCTGGCGTTCAGTAATTCCAGGTAAGGATTTATCGTATAACTCCTGCATAATTCCCAGGAGTCCGATTTTAGGTTTACGAATTGGCATAAAAAAAGTTTTCAGTTTTCAGTTTTCAGTTTTCAGTTAAAAAAGTCATCAGTCATCAGTTATCAGCAAGAATAAGAAATAAGTTATAAGAAATAAGTAATATGCTATTACCAGAAGTATATGTAGAAACCTATTACTACTGTTAGAATAATTACTGAATTTACTATATCCCAGTTGCTGTAGCTGGCTCTTGTGATTGCTCTTTGTTCGGGTGATGCTGAATAGTATGTTAAGCCTTTCACCTGATCCGGATGTGGAGGTTTTGTCATTAAACTAACCACCACAATTACTCCTATACATATCGCAAACAAGTAGATACAATAGTGTAGCCAGTTTGGTGCAACAAAAATATTATAGAGTAATCCTTCATGATCTAATGAAGATTCAAATACTTTCAGACCTAAGCGTGTCATTCCGAGTACAAATCCAACAATAAGTCCCCACATTCCTCCCTGAGCTGAGGCTCGTTTCCAGAATACTCCAAGCAGGAATACAGCTGCTATTCCCGGAGCCAGTAAGGACTGTACATCCTGCAGATATTCATATAAAACCTTGCCTATACTTTTCATAACCGGAATCCAGAGTATGCCAAGGATCACAATTACGACAGTCGCTATTCGACCAATTTGCACTAATTTTTTTTCAGGCGTATTCGGTCGGTATTTCTGGTAGAAATCAACCGTAAACAACATAGCTGAAGAATTGAAAAGACTTGCCAGTGAGCTCATCAGTGCTGCAATGAGTCCTCCCACTACAATTCCTTTCACACCTATTGGCAACAATTGTGATACAAGAGTAGGAAATGCAGCATCTGAACTGCTAAGTTCAATCAGCCCTTTTTCATTCAAAGCGTAGGCGATCATTCCGGGGATCAGAAAGATAAATACCGGTAGAAGTTTCATGTATCCCCCGAATATAGCTCCTCTTCTTGCCTGTGTCTGGTCCCTACCGGATAATACCCTTTGCACAATATATTGGTCAGTGCACCAATACCAAAAACCAATTATAGCAGATCCCAACAGAACTCCTGTCCAGGGGAAATCAGGATCATTTCTTGATCTGATCAGGCTGGTCATCTCGTCTCCCTGCATGGTCACATTGGCCCGGCAAATTTCCATTAACTCATTCCAACCACCAAGCTTTGTTAAACCGATAACCAGAATAACAATAGAACCAATCAGTAATATTGGTGTCTGTAAAATCGAAGTATATAATACAGATTTCATTCCGCCAATAACTGTGAATATCCCGGTAAGAACCACTAAGCCGATAGCCCCCACCCAGAAAAAGTCAATGCCCATAAATGTTTCGATACCAAGCACCTCCTTAAATACTATGCCACCTGCGTATACAGTAACAGCTACTTTTGTTAGTACATAGCTAACCAGAGATATGATTGAAAGAAATGATCTTGATGCAGCGTTATATCTTTTCTCAAGAAATTCAGGCATTGTAAAAACCCCACTTCGGGCATAAAATGGTACAAATACCCAACCCAGAATGAGAATCAGCCAGCCATGCATTTCCCAGTGGGCCATAGCCATACCTGTACTTGCACCCGCACCAGCCAGACCAACAAGATGTTCAGATCCAATATTTGATGCGAAAATTGAAGCCCCGATTGCCAGCCAAGTTGCATCCCTCCCTGCTAAAAAATAGTCGGTGGAAGTATCCTCCTTCATCCGGCTTACCCATATGATAATTCCAACCAAAGCAAGGCCAAAGATCCCGAGAACAGACCAGTCTAACCAATGAAATCCAACCATATCAGTTTTGTTGTTTTGGTTTACACAAGTATTAAACGTTGAATTTACACTTTTTGTTTGTCAAAAAGAAATGAGGACCGAAGATCCGGGGGACCAAAGTCCATGGTCGTTGGTCGTTGGTCAGGACTTGGCGTCACGATCGGCGTCACGATTGGCGTCACGATCGGCGTCACGATTGGCGTCACGCCTCCTAACTATTCTCCCAAGTTTCTCGATAAATGGGCTTCAGAATTTCTTGAACTTCAGCGAGTAATTGTTTATTGATGGCTTCTTCAGTCCATCGGGCATTTTTAATGATATTATCAGGATTGGACGTGCTTACGAGTGTAGTTGCGATATAAGGATGATTGACAGCATATTGGATAGCAAGTTTTTCTATTGGATAATCTTTGGATTTACAGTGATCTGCTGCTTTCTTACATGCATTTTTAATGGCATTTGAAGCAGGATGCCAGGCAGGAGCACCTCTCTCACTTAATAGGCCCATACTTAATGGTGAGGCATTAATGATTCCAACATTATTGCCATGGTAAAATTCTGTATCATCGGCCAGGGCATCGTCGTTGATACAATAATGGCAGAAGTTCAAAATGGTTTCAATATGTCCCTTTGGAGCTTTTTCAACAAGGTATTTTAATTGATCAAGGGGCAGACCTGTGATTCCCACGTGACCAACCACACCTTTATTCTTCATCTCATGCAAAGCTGGCAGAGTTTCCTGTATAATTTGATTCAGGTCGCTAAATTCAATATCATGGCAGTTGATTAAATCAATGTATTCAATATTTAGTCTGTCCATACTTTCTTCAACACTTCGAACTGCCCGCTTCCCTGAATAATCCCATGTTTTAACACCATCTTTTCCGTAACGTCCGACTTTAGTGGATAAGTAATAACTCTTGCGGTCGATGTGTTTTAATGCTTTACCCAGAACAGTTTCAGCTTTCGTGAATCCATAATAGGGAGATACATCAATGAAGTTGATTCCTGAATCTATGGCTGCATAAACTGCTTCTATAGCGCGACCCTCATCTATATCATGAAAAACTCCTCCAAGTGATGAAGCGCCAAAACTAAGGATGGAAACATCTAATCCGGTAGCCCCCAATTGCCTGTATAACATAGTTCTGATGTGATAAATTATTTTGAAAAACCCAAAGTTAGCAATAACTTGTATTCCTTCTTGACAATGAATTTTTTTCTCTTTACATTTGACATGGCATGGAATAGAATAGAATAGTTTCGAGGAGGAGAGTGAAAGACATAAAGTTCTTATATTGCTCAATGTGCCTGTTTTACATTTGGCATCCAACAAACTAAAGAAACACTGATATTAAATATTAAAACCTTTGAATAAAATGAAAAAACCTCTTGATCGTCGATCTTTCTTGCGGGTATCTGCTCTAACAGGTGCTTTTATGGGGATTCCCGGACTTGGCATGGCTGGAAAAAGGGCCGATGCTGAAGAAATTCTTGACCGTATTGGACACGTACCTGCACCAGGTGGCAAATCAGTAATGGGTCTCACAGTTGATCCGATAAAGCAAGTACGCGTTGGTATTATTGGCCTTGGTAATCGAGGTAGCGGCATGTCCAGACACATTGAAGTAATGTCTCCGGATAAGGCAAAAGTTGTTGCTATTTGTGATATCCAGGATAAGAAAGCTGATGCTGTTTATTCACGGATGAAGAAGAATGGGCATGATCCGGCAGTTTATAAGGGCTCACCTAATGCTTGGAAAAAACTGGTTGAAAGGGATGATCTTGACCTGGTTCTGATTTTTACCAACTGGAAGTGGCATACACCAATGGCTGTTTATGCTATGGAGCAAGGAAAACATGTAGCAACCGAGGTGCCTGCATCTTATACGATTGAAGATACATGGAAGCTGGTAATGACAGCTGAGGAGACTCAGCGCAACTGCATGATGCTAGAGAATGTATGTTACGGGAATGAAGAATTATGGATGTTGAAAATGGTTCAGGACGGAGTATTTGGCACTCTTACCTATGCTGAAGCAGCGTATATTCATAATCTTCGTGGCATGTTGTTTGGCAATTCTTATTATAATCAATGGAGAATTCGTCACCACCTGAATCGTGATGCAAACCTTTATACCACTCACGGACTCGGACCAGTTGCTCAGTATATGGATATTGATCGTGGAGACCGCTTTGACTATCTCACTTCTATGAGTAGTCCGGCTGCATCACTTGCCGAGCATTCAAAAAACGTTGACCGCAATGATGAGTTTTACAACCGCGATGATTTCAAGCATGGCGACATGAATACCTCATTGATCAAAACTGCAAAAGGCAGAATGATTCATCTGTATCATGATGTTGTTACCCCAAGACCATACTCTCGTAAAAACTGTTTGGCTGGAACTAAAGGTTATCACGAAGGTTATCCCAGTCGTCTGGCAGTTGAAGGCAAAGGGCACGGATGGCTCAATGATGATGACTATAAAGCCATGCGTGAAAAGTACAATCATCCTATATGGGACAGGATGAAAAAGGAAATTGAACTGTACGGCGGACACGGAGGAATGGACTTTGTTGAGATGTTCAGAATGATTGACAACCTGAACAAAGGATTACCACTTGACATGGATGTTTACGATGCTGCATCATGGAGTGTCGTAGGACCATTATCAGAGATCTCAGTCGAAATGGGTTCAGTACCGGTTAAATTCCCCGATTTCACAAGAGGAAAGTGGCAGGAAGAGAGAACGCTTGGGATACTTGAATATTAAAAAAAAGCGTCTGCATAGTACTAAAAGCGATCTTGATTGGTCGCTTTTTTTTGTCCGGGGTCCGGGGTCCGGGGTCCGGGGTTCGGGTCGTTAGTCCATGGTCGTTGGTCTGAGAACGTCCCTCCCGTCCCTCCCGTCCCTCCCGTCCCTCCCGTCCCTTCCGTTCCTTCCGTTCCTCCCGTTCCTCCTTATTTCTGTTTTTTGTAATTTTGCACTTGCAATGACACGTACAATTGAAAAAAACAGAAAAATGAAACAGGCTAATTCTGATTGGCAGAAAATCATTTCTCAATATAATTTTCCTGATTCCTGGCAGAGTATCTGGCAATTAGTTAATTCAATAATACCCTTACTGGCCATCTGGGTACTTATGTATTATAGCCTGAGCTGGTCGTATTGGATTACTCTGGCATTGGCTGTTCCCGCTTCTGGGTTTATGGTTAGAGTCTTTATCATTTTTCATGATTGCGGACATAAATCATTTTTCAAAAAAGCTAAATGGAATGAATGGGTAGGTTTTATTACTGGCCTTTTTACATTTACTCCCTACCAGAAATGGTCTCGTAGTCACAATAAACATCATGAAACCGTTGGCAACCTTGACAAACGGGGAACTGGTGATATTCTTACATTGACACTGGAGGAGTACAAAGATTCTTCAAAAGGTAGAAAGCTATTTTATCGCCTTTATCGCCACCCGGTTATTATGCTCGGAATTGGAGCACCTTATATTTTTATTCTGCAGAATCGATTTTTTGCTAAGCAAGTCAAACCCGGAGAAAAGAGAAATGTTGTAATTACCAATCTTGCTTTGGCCGCTATTATTACCGGACTAAGCCTAATAATCGGATTTAAATCATTTGTTCTTATTCAGCTTCCAATTCTTTATTTTTCAGCTATAGCGGGAACATGGTTGTTTTATGTTCAACATCAGTATAGCGATGTTCACTGGTATAGAACTGGGAATTGGAATTATCTGGATGTTGCCCTAAAAGGGAGCTCATTCTATAAACTTCCCAGAATTCTTCAGTGGTTTACAGGAAATATTGGATTCCATCACATTCACCACCTGGGTTCAAAAATTCCTAATTATAAGCTTGCAAAGTGTCACAATGCCAGTACAATTTTCACATCAATTGAACCAATAAGTTTAAAAAGTAGTTTGAAGACATTGAAGTTGAGGTTATGGGATGAAGCTCAGAACAGAATAGTGAGTTTCAAGCAGGCAGGGGAGTAGTAGCCTAATTTAGGTCTTAAGTCTTCGGTCCCCGGCTCAAGACCGGGGCAGGCTTCAGTCTTATTTCCCCAAATAAGTTTGCATTATTCCCATCATTCTATACCTTTGTCAGCTGATAATTGAAAAAATGAATGCATCATACCACATAGTTCCTGTGTTTTTCATCTCCCGGATGAATAGTATGATAATGCCATTGGGGTAGGTTGAACCTTACCCCCCGTCACAGATTTTCCCAAAGTATTTTCAATAATTAATTTTCAATATTTAAGGAGGCGATTCCCGCTTGCCCCGATTTTAATCGGGAATTCCCGCCTGCCCCGATTTTTATCGGGGAATCCCGATTCCCGATCACATGCCCATCGTATTAAAAATAGGAGGTTCAAACCTTCATAATGCAGAAAGCCTCAGACGAATAGTCAGGGTGGTCAGGCAATATAATAAGCCGGTAATACTTGTTGTTTCTGCTTTTAACGGACTCACCGATCGACTTTATGAAGTCATCCGGGAGGAAAAGAAGAATGAAGAAGTGATTGTCTCTTTTCTGGATGAAATTAGCCAGAGGTTTGAAGAAATTATTGTGTCAGAATTAATTGATGAGCAAATTAGAGAAAGCACTTCACTAGCTTTTCAAAAGAGACTGTCACGTCTGGCTGACCTCTTGCGTGGCATTTCACTTATTGGTGGTGTGCCTGATTTTATTGAAGATGAAATTGTCAGTTTTGGTGAGAGATTCAGCTCTCTTCTGGTTAATGCGTATTTGCAGCAGAATGGCATCATATCGGAAGAACTTTTGCCTGAAGATATCGGATTTATTACAGATGGTCAGTTTCATAATGCTTCAGTTGATTATGAACTTTCAACACCCGGATTGACGAAAGCTATTAAGGATAAACATTATGTTATTCCTGGTTTTTATGGAATATCACGGGATAAGAAAGTTACTGTCTTTGGTAGGGGAGGGAGTGATTATTCTGCTGCTGCGATAGCTGCGTGCATCAATGCTGAGTATGTTGATGTTTGGAAAGATGTGAATGGCTACATGAGTGGTGATCCGTCATTAATTGAGAATCCGGTACAGATCGAATCTCTGAGCTACACTGAGGCAGCTGAATTATCATATTTTGGTGCTAAAATATTGCACCCCAGAACAGTTGAACCACTTAAGGCTAAGCTTATTCCGGTGAGGATATTTAATTTTAAACATTCAGGAAATAGTCCTCATGCATTTACCGTAATAGGCGGAGATATAAACGATCCACAACGTGGAATTAAGTCAGTAACCTATTCTGATGAGATCAGAACTCTCACTCTGCGGGGTCCGGGCGTTGGTATTACACCTGGTATTCTTTCAAAAGTGACTCATCAGCTTGAGTTGAATAGATTAAATATCAAATCAGTTATTACAACTCAGGTGGCTATCAGTCTCTTGCTACACGAATCTGATGTTCCACTTGCTCACAGGCTGATTGATGAGATGGCTATTGCCGGAATTGACCTGATAGATGAGTCGCAGCAGCTTAGTCTTATTGCCGCTGTTGGTGAAGGAATATTGACACAAACAGGTGTTGCTGCCGGAATTTTTGGTGCCGTGGCCCGTGAAAATATCAATGTGGATTTTATTTCTTTTGGCGCCTCCAGAGTAGCTATTTATTTTTTAGTTAAACGAAAAGACCGGGATGCTGCTTTGTCTGCTATCCATGAACAATTATTTTCAGGTGATACATTTTAGAACATTCATAAACAATATTGAAATATGTCATGAAAAAACATTTTGATACTTTACAAATTCATGCCGGGCATGTGCCCGATCAGGATACATTGAGCGCCGCAGTACCTTTATATCAAACGGCCTCCTATCAATTCAAAGACACTCAACATGCGGCCGACTTGTTCGAGCTTCGGGCTGAAGGTTATATCTATTCAAGGATATCAAACCCCACAGTGGCTGTTCTTGAGGAAAGACTGGCTGCTATCGAGAACGGAGTGGGAGCTCTGGCGCTTTCATCAGGCCATGCCGCTCAGTTTATTGCGATTAATAACCTGCTCAATCCGGGCCAGAATCTTATAACATCACCATTTTTATACGGAGGAACGGTTTCGCAATTTAAGCACAGC
>Ga0209249_1003909_pt1 | contig 10212 bp, 8 predicted proteins | sample SaaInlV_200m_DNA_4_FD_184653 | JGI IMG/M metagenome (GOLD analysis project Ga0209249, IMG submission 184653) | Marine microbial communities from expanding oxygen minimum zones in the Saanich Inlet - SI037_S3LV_200m_DNA (SPAdes) (version 2) | ecosystem: Environmental > Aquatic > Marine >... | reverse complement strand
GGGAGGAGCGCTTGATGACAGAGGAGCGCTTGATGACAATTTCATCCATACGATTGAGCTGCTTTGATTTACTATTTGCTTGGCGGGCTTTTGTGGCTTTTGCTTTAAAACGGTCAATAAACAGCTGCAGGTCCTCTCTCTTCTTCTCCTGCTTTGAAATTTCCATCTCTTTCTGAGATATTTCCAACTCCTTTTCTCTTTTATACTGATCGTAATTGCCCTTATAAATTTTTATCTCTTCATAATCGATATCAACTACGTGGGTTGACACACGATTCAGAAAATATTGATCGTGTGAAATGATCAGACAGGTACCAGGAAACCGGTTAAGATACTCCTCTAACCATACGATGGAAGCAATATCCAGGTGGTTCGTCGGTTCATCCAGCAGAAGAAAGTCGGGTTCACTGAAAAGGCATTGGGCCAATAATACTCTCAGCTTATACCCCCCCGACAACGTACTTAAAGTGTTTTTCTGGTTTTCCGGGAGAATCCCCAGCCCTGCCAACAGTTCTGATGCTTCGGCTTCAGCCTGGTATCCATTGTGATCCGCGATGACAATCTCAAGGTCCGCAATCCGCTTGCCGATCTGTTCTGTCACCTGCTTCCCCTCGCTTAGACTGCTTTTTTCGTTCAGTGCCTCCCACAACGCTTTTTTCCCCATCAGAACAACATCAATAATGGGATGCTGTTCAAAGGCAAAATGGTTTTGTTTCAGGATTCCCAGTTTCAATGCAGCCGGAAAATTGACCGTTCCCTGTTCGGCTACGATTTCTCCAGAGAGAATCTGCATCAAGGTAGACTTTCCTGATCCGTTCGCGCCCACCAATCCATAATGGTTTCCATGATTCAGCTGAAAATTCGCCTGTTCAAAAAGGGTTTTTTCACCAAAATGCATACCCAGATCTGTCACACTAATCATATTCAAATATAAAGATTTCAAGTTTACAATATTTCAGATATTTTTTATCCTCATTCTGTCAAATTGATCTGATTTAGACAATCCATGGGGTTAACATTCTTTATTTGAGGTTTTCCAAAGATCCAATAAAATCTGTGTCACGGGAATATCGACAGATGCTCACCCGTACACATAGAAAGTCTGCAAAGATTACAGCAGGCACATTCATCCTGTATTAAATAATTAATTGATTGAAAAAATGAGTTGTGTAAGGATGAGGTCAAATGTCTTTTTGCAGGTTCCATTGAGTCCCAGACCGGTGAAATCAATATTCATACCGGAAAAAAAATGATCCTCCTGGCCAAAAACGAAACTTGTTTTTACAAACCTTTCCCGCTAGGCATGGGATTTGCTGGAATTAGTTTTTAGTTAAAAACAAAGCATTACGGGTAGTATCATCCACAATAGCTTGAGAATGGGAAAATATTGCTGGCAAAACCAAATCCTCACATCAGGACAATGTCCGGTGGCAACTTTTAAAAACCAGCTGCCTGTCATTTTTCTGATACTGCTGGCTTTCCTGTTTATGACACTCGACGTCAATGCCCAGGAGGAAGCCTCCCCCGCCCCCACAGGTGGAAGCACACAAAGCAATTCTGGAATTGGCATCAATGCCATTGCCTTACATACACCCCAGGAAGAAGACCTCTCTGATAGTGGTGGAAATGGGAATATCGACAAGTTCGAGATTTATTTCGATTGGGAATGGCTGAGGGTGGGATTCAACATGACAAATGCCGCACTTGATTTTACTGCCTATAATAACAGCTGGGAGACACACCTCAAAAAAAACACAACATATGTGGCTTACCGTCTTTCCAGCGCAGAAGGGCAATCAACGTGGGATCTATTCATGCTTGCCGGTCTGGCTTATACAGAAGCCTCTTACATGATTACCAGTACGATCCGTCAGTCATCCTCTGACGTAGGCTATGTGACAGGGGGCGGCGTATTTTACATCATGGGAGGTTTCTCCCTGGGCCTGGAGATTTTGACAATATCGACCCAAGGCAAATTTGATGGGATAAAGATCGCAACTGGATCGACGCAGGTCTTATCGGGATTCAAATACAATTTTTAGAGCTTTTTAACCGTTTTTGAAAAATTTAAACCAGGAAAATGAAAAAAGACACCCTCAAGTACGTTATTTATCTTTTTTTGATTCCCTGGAGCTTCCTGCTGATATCCGCCTGCAAAACAGATAATGCTCTTCAGTCATCACTGACCAGTTACGCCCCCCTCCTCAGCCTTTCAAAATACATCAGTTACAATTTGACTTCATCAAGCCAGGTGAAAGGAGTCCACACTGTGTCGCTGACAGGCACACAAAGTTTTGATTCCAATTACTGGGGTTGGGAACAACCGACGTCTATATTAAGTAACAGTGACAAAACAATCAGTACAATTTATGAACTCAGCAGTACGGTCCCGCCCGGCCCACAAAACATCAACTCCTATTCAAACAATCTACCTTTTTCTGATGGCACATTTCCCACAGCCAGGGCCTATACCGGTATCATCAGACCTTTAAGTTTTGCGAGCATCAAAAGAACATTATACAACGCTTCAGGCGAATTGACATTTGACAATATGCTAAGTACCTATTTCCTGACTTATGACGCAACATCCGATCTGATTCAGAGCTATTCAATTTTAAACCAGAACAACACAACCGATTCCGTCACGTTGAACACATACGGATTTTCTGGAGACCCAAGATCCTATAGCACTTATTACCCGTCCAGTTATACAAAAAAAACGGGGTCAAATAACACCCTGGTCGGTTCTGTCACAACGGCAATCGCTGTGGGTAGTGGTGCCACTTTCCCGACGGAAACACATACCTATCAAAGATTTGACGAAAATGGAGACCTGGGTAGTTTTGATGCTTCTGGCGACCTGGGTTACCTTGCTTCAGATTTTTTCGATGATGCCAACAGTCAAACCATCGTTAAAATTGTGACGACAGTGACCTATTATCCAACAGCATCTGGAGATATCTCTGCAGATTCAATCGTAACTGAAACCATAAAATACGCCAGCAGCACAAACAATGTTTACAGAGAAGTGACCATCGATCATTACGCAAACTTTAATCTCAGACAGCTTGCTGATTACCAGTACCGGACATATAATATTACCGGATCGACAGAGACACAGATCAATCAATCGAAGAAGTTCTACAGCAATGGTTTTCTAATCCTGGATCAGTTTTTTCTGCAAAGCTCAGGTTGGACATCACCGTCGAGCTATTTTGAATATGGAAGAGACGCCCAGGGTAGGAAAACGTCTCTGGAGCAGAAGGATGCATCCGGAGATACGACTTATAAAGAAGCCGTTACCTTCGACAGTTCAGGACGAACGGCAACCATCCGGTCCTATAATGTCGACAGCAGCTCCGTAGAAACATGTAGCAGTAATAATAACAAGGATTACACCTATGAACTGGATAGCTCCACAAATGATCGCATGATTTCAGACATTAGTTATGGTTGTACCGGGGACAGTATTAACTCTAGCCCATCATCCAAAATAACAAGAACCTACAATTCACAAGGCAAACTCATCAAATACCAGCTGTACTCTTATCCCTCGAATGCCTATCTGTTGATATCACAGACAGCATACGGCTATGGCAGCAGCGGTGAAAAAATTTATGACCAGAGCTACAGTATCGATGGATCCGGCGTGGCAACTGAAACAAACCGGACTGAGTACACTTATGACGATAGCCTCTACAAAACATCAACCCTAACCAAAAATTCGACTGGAGAGATTGTCACCAGTTATTACGTTTACACCTACAGTTACAGATAATCAGACTCAATAGGACTATTTTTGCGCATTTGTCGCCAATCACCTTCCAAATCAATACCCGTATTTACCTGCCCCAAGAACAAGACAGGCCACTAACGCTGTTCTACCGGGAAAGACCAAATATTGATTAAGCAGTTGAACCAATCAAAATGGCGTGATAAAATGGGACTAAACAAGCAACGTACAAGGATTCGACTATCAGGTAATCTAAACACTATATAAAGGAGTGTATATGCAGTCAGTACAAAATATGAGAACAGCAATTCCTGCAGCAGCAGCCCCGCTTGAGGAGAGAATGGCATTTCTGAGAAAAGTCTACGGGCTGCTCTCTATCAGTGTATTGATGGCAGCTGGGGCTTCGTGGATGACCATAAGTAACGAACCGTTTCTGAGGACTGTGTATAATAACTATATTCTATTCATCGTTCTTGAAATCGCAGCGATATTTTTTGCTATGTGGGCCAGGAAAAAAGAGACCATGGGATTGGTTGCGCTTTTTTCTTTTACAATACTAACCGGTGTAACAACGGCTCCGGTTCTGCTTATATACAGCGGAAGTACCGTCACTCAGGCAGCAGTTCTGACAGGGCTGATTTTTGCGGGTCTTTCTTTTTATACGATCGTTTCTAAAAGAGATTTCTCGTTTATGGGCGGAATGTTGACCACCGGCCTGGTCGTATTGATCATTGGTGGTCTGCTGAATACGTTTATATTCAAGAGTTCAGGAATCTCATTTCTTTATTCTGCAGCTGGTGTTTTTCTTTTCAGCGGTTTCATTATCTATGATACTTTCAATATCCTGAAACGATACCCAACAGACGAATATATCTCGGCGACACTCTCACTCTATCTGGACATTCTGAATCTTTTCTTAATGCTCCTGCACCTTCTGGGAGGGAGTCGGGATTAAGCTTTCAAACTCCCGGTTGATTCACAACCGGGAGCACAAAATATCATTCAGACACATCCAGCGCAGGACTTTTCCAGGCTACCTGCCGACCACAGTGAGTAACCCCAACTCTACCAGAATACGTGTTCAAGAATCTGAGTACTTAGGGATCGTTCATAAATAACTTCACATAATCTATTTGCAAAAACCCCCAAAAAACTGGGCATTTTGCGAACAGAAAGTGAGGTAATTTATGAGCCGACCCTTAGCCAAGCACCTGATTCCATTTTTCGACACGTTCCTGTTGTTGGGTCAAAAGGGCATCCGTATCATCAGTCAGCTCGATTGCTATGATCTTGTCTCCCTGACCAATACTGTTCACGACTGCCATATCCGCGTCATCCAGAACTTCACCAAAAATCGTATGTTTCATATCCAGCCAGGGAGTCGGTACATGGGTTATGAAAAACTGGCTGCCGTTTGTGCCCGGCCCTGAATTAGCCATTGACAAAACGCCCGGCTTTTCATGTTTCAATTCTGAAGTACATTCATCTTCAAATTGATAACCGGGACCGCCTCTACCGTCTCCATTTGGACACCCACCTTGAATCATGAAATCATCTATCACCCGGTGAAAATTCAAACCATCATAATACTTTTTCAAAACCAGATTCACGAAACTGGCCACTGTCACAGGCGCTTTTTCCGCGAATAAATTCAATTTGATATCTCCCTTGTCTGTTTTTAGGGTTGCCTTGATGTCAACAACTTGTCCCATTTTCACTCCCATCACATTTAATTAACTGTTTTAAAAAATCGCGGCGGTTAACCAACCACATAAGAACCATTCCTAAACTGATTTTTTTATTCAAAGATTAAGATTAGCACATTTGCCGCTTTTGTAAAATCCCCTAATATTGCTGCAATAGACAATTTGTTTACTTTCAACGGGCGAAACACATTTACATAAATCCTGTATCGCAGATATATTGTGAGTCAGGCTCAGATCAATTCTGAGGCAAATAAGAACCTCCAACTCAGAAATCTCACATGACGCCCCAAAGCTGTGTGCTTTGTTCCCATCACCAGATTGATCCGTACTTCCAGGATCGCACCCGTTCATATTTCCTTTGCCTCCACTGCGGCTTCATATTTGTGCCGGCCTGCTATCACGTATCGGTACAACGAGAAAAAGCACGATATGATACGCATCAAAACAGCGCCGATGATGAGGGGTACCGACAATTCCTGTCCCAAATTGTACCACCGTTATTATCCAAAATAGGGTCCGAGGACAACGGACTCGACTACGGATGCGGACCTGCCCCTGTTTTGGCTCAGATGCTCAATAACAGGGGCTATAAAACAGACTACCATGACCCCTTTTATCATCCAGACGCTGCTCTATTAGCAAAACAGTATGACTTTGTTACTTGTACAGAAGTGGTGGAACATTTTCGGGACCCTGCAATCGAGTGGAAGAGATTGATCAATCTGGTTAAAAAAGGGGGATGGCTTGCTGTGATGACTCAGCTAACCTTTGCGGGGATGGATTTTGGCCACTGGTATTATAAGAATGATGAGACCCACATCAGTTTTTACGCCGGCCAAACCTTCAACTGGCTCTCCCGTCAGTATGACCTGTCCCTTGAACACCACAGCCAATCAATCGTGTTGCTTCAATGCTGAGCGACACTTAGGGATCGTTCAAAAATAACTTCACTTTATCTATTTGCAAAAGTCCTAAAAACACTGGACATTCTGCAAATAGAATGTGACAGCAACGTGTTTCCTTTTCATTAATTGAAAACACTTGACTAATTTATGAGCCGATCCTTAGATACCTGCTGGGGCCTCAAATCTCGATTTGGTCTCTAAATACCCGTTTGCGATAGTAGGCCAGCTCTGCAATAGATTCGTAAACATCTTCCAGGGCAGTGTGTTTGTTTTCCTTTTTAAACTTCGGCAGGTCGGGGAACCAACGGTAGGAAAGCTCTTTAATCGTGCTGACGTCAATGTTCCTGTAGCTCAGATATTTGTTCAATTCAGGCATGTATTGCCACAAAAACCGTCTATCTTGATGAATACTATTTCCGCACAGTGGGGCCTCGCCCTCTTTTACATATTCACTAATAAACTGAAGTGTCCGCTTTTCAGCCTCTTGATCCGATATTTTAGAATTCAAGACACGCTGAATTAAACCTGAATTTCCGTGGTGCTCCTGATTCCAGGCATTCATATTCTCCAGTAGTTTTTCATCCTGAAAAACCGCAAGTTGTGGTCCGACCGCCACCAGCTTTAAATCAGTATCCGTAATGACTGTTGATATCTCCAGAATCCTGTCAGCTTCTGAATCCAGACCTGTCATTTCCAGATCCATCCACACCAGAAATGAACCTTCAAACATAGACTATTCCTTAACTGCTTTTTCTGTTTTGGGTAAGTACTGCATTTACTTAATTAAGTTTTATTTATACCGCATTTTCAACTAAATCATCAACCGATAATCAATTGAAAAAAACAACGAACCTTTTCATTATTGTTTACCTGGATCACATCGTCGATTCCAATTACACCACACTTAATACAGAACTCATAGATTGTCATTTCGACCAAAAAGAGTCATCTTTAATCGAGCCGCCTAAATAATTGGACAGAAAGTGTTCTTACAGTTTCTCTTTTCTTCATTGTTCTTTTTAGAAGAAGAGTTAAACAGTCAAATCTCCCCGAATGGCTCATCAAGAGAGGGGAAAATGCAATATTAATCAAATAACAGAAGAAGAATGATCATCATATATTTAAAAGCAATTCTGATTGCCGTTGTTGAAGGATTGACTGAATTTATTCCTGTGTCTTCAACGGGTCACATGATCCTGATCGGAAATTTCATCAAGTTTACGGGTGAAAAAGCAGCAACATTCGAGATTTTTATCCAGGCGGGTGCCATTCTCGCCGTTGTCATTATATACAGGAATACGTTTTCAGGCCTGATTCCAACAAAAATGACACCCCGGCATTTTTTTAAATCATTATTCATGGGAAAATCCTACCCGACCGGACTTCATATTCTGTTGTCCATCACGCCCATCATGATCGCCGGATTTTTGCTTTACAGCATAATTAAAACTCACCTGTTCAGCCCTATAACAGTCTCTTTTGGTTTGATCATCGGTGGCATCTTGATGATCGTGGTCGAATATCTTCCTATCAAGCAAACAATCACTCGCCTGGAGGACATCAGTTACCGACAGTCATTTCTAATCGGATTAGGTCAATGTCTTGCGATCTGGCCGGGGATGTCCCGTTCCGGTTCAACCATGATAACCGGTTTGTTGTTGGGTATTAAACACAAACCGATTGCTGATTTTTCGTTTATCATTGCCGTCCCGGTTATGTTCGCCGCAGTTATTTTTGATGTATTCAAGTCATTGGAGTTGCTTGAAATCGGTGATTTAGGGTATTTCGGAATTGGCTTTTTTGTCGCTTTCTTCGTGGCCTGGGCATCCATCAAATGGTTTTTAAACATTCTGACAAAGGTCCGGTTAATACCATTTGGAATCTATCGGACCATTCTCGGTTGCATTTCATTGTGGATTTATTTAGGGTAACTCAATAATATTATATGGAGAACTCATTTTTTTTTATCATTTAGTCGAATTTTTTCAATATTTGCACTAAATTTGAATAATTTTATTGATAAGATAGACAGAAGTGGACCATACCATTTCGTATTGATTCCGGGGGAACGGCTAAATTTTTGAATTGATTGAGTTTTTTCCGATTATTAGTGCGGATGTTCAGTTTTTAACACTTTAAAGGGGCTTATTAATGAAACGTCTAATCCTGGTAACTTCAATCCTGGCTTTCTTTCAGGGCACGATTTGGGCTCAGGAATTCTGTTCCGGTACAACGTGTATGCCAAAAGAAGTACAAAGTGAATGCACAACAATGCAAAGTAACGGCTGTATTGACTGGAGCAACGGAGTTGTCTATGCAACAGGAATGGGGGTACCCAACCCAAATTTCAAAACGCAGGCACAACGGACCTACTCGTCTTATGAAGCCGCAAAGGTCGTTGCCATGCGAAATTTGCTGCAAATGGTCGAAGGCATTAACATCTCCTCCACAAGAACAGTTAAAGCCGGAATGCTGGAAAATGACACTATCAATACACAAATCAATGGTCGGATTCGGCACGTTGTTGAGGCCGGCAAACCAAAAACCATGTCAGATGGATCCATCTGGGTCACAATGAAAATGTATCTCCGCGATATCGTATCGATATTAGTGGACAATAAACAATTCGAACGCGGGGATGGGAATATGGGGCAAAAACCTGCTCTTGTAAAACCTGCGGAAAAATCGGATAAAAAAGAGGGTACAAAATATGGCGGCAAGGCGGATACCGTTTATACCGGATTAATCATCGACGCCCGTGGAACCGGAGTCGCACCGGCAATGTCTCCCAAAATATATGATGCAGACGGAAAAGAAATTTATGGTTCAGCGGATGTGGAAAGGGATTTTGTCCTTCAGCACGGTATTGTTGGATATGTAAAGGATTTTAAAAAATCACAGCAGCATCAACGTGTCAAGGGAAACCCACTCATTATTAAGGCAACTGGCAGCAAAAAATCAACCGATTTATCCATTACAAACGAAGATGCAGCGTTGCTGAATGAGCTGGATGCGACCCAGAGTTTCCTGCGAGAAGCAAGAGTTCTCATTATCATCTGATTAGCAGATCCGAGTATAAAAAACTGCCGAGTGTATCGGGATCCCATGCACTGGTGAAATCAAATAAGGAGCTGGCAATGAAGAAAAAGCGGATAGAAAGCAGGGGAATCGTTTTCAGCATAGTCATCATGCTGACACTGATGATTGTTGCGTGTGGAGGTGCCCCCGCTAAAAAACGAAGCCAAACAGGACATATGGATACCCCATCCTTCCACGTACAGAGAGGGGATGAAGCGTTGATGAAATCCCAATATGAACCTGCCCGATCAGCATATAAAAAGGCCTTGAGTCTTGACGGCAACTATTCGCCGGCGCTCAGTGGACTCGCAGCTGCAACAGCCTATGAAGCTTCAAGACCGGGGGTCTCAGAACAAACAAAAAAGCAGGTTCTGCAAGAGGCTGTTTCTCAAATCGAACAGGCATTGGACAACGCCACTTCATCTGCCAGCCGGGCCAGAGCCCATAGTTTCGCCATACAAGTTTACCTTTCCCTGCAGCTACCCCGAGAGGAGTGGTATGAAAAGGTCAAAGACCATTTCGAGGAAGCACAGGAATTGACCCCGAATAATCCCGCTCCTGTCTTCTATATGGCCAAAGCAGAAGCTGCTGGACATAACTACAATCAGGCGGCTCTATTCTACCAGAAAGTTCTGGCACAAGGAGGAAAGTTTGAGGCCAGAGCGAACAAAGAGCTGAAACGAATTCAACGCATTCAACGTGCACTGCCGAGCAGCGGTTTTGGAAAGCGAATCGCCAATGTGGAAAAAATTACAAGGGCAGATGTAGCAGGCCTTTTCATTGTTGAACT
>Ga0209249_1003908_pt1 | contig 10213 bp, 12 predicted proteins | sample SaaInlV_200m_DNA_4_FD_184653 | JGI IMG/M metagenome (GOLD analysis project Ga0209249, IMG submission 184653) | Marine microbial communities from expanding oxygen minimum zones in the Saanich Inlet - SI037_S3LV_200m_DNA (SPAdes) (version 2) | ecosystem: Environmental > Aquatic > Marine >... | reverse complement strand
TATGAACGCCCGCATCAAAGCCTAGATTATCGGGTACCCGCTGATGTTCATTTCAGCTAATCACCCGACTCGTTTATCCACCTTAACTTTGTCAATTTGTGGTCTTGACAATGGGGTTCACTATAGATATTATAAAAACTTTGCCAACGGGCACCCCAGAAGATGTTCAAAATGAAGTAAAAGCTCGCATAAAACAACTTGGTTCGAATGGTGGTTATGTGATGGCAAGTTCTCATCATATTCAAGCTGATACCCCCTTAGAAAATGTAGAAGCGATGTATAACCTTTCAATCAGGTGATTTCCACTGTCATTACTTCAAAAGTATTTTAAAAACGATTAGAAAAATTACACAATGACACTTTTTGATAAAAACACATCTCTCCCTCTATATATACAGCTGGCCAACTGGATTCGAGTTAGGGTGATAACAGGTGAGTGGCCTGCCGGATACAAGTTGCCAGCAGAGATCGACTTAGCTAAGAAATTGGAAGTTAGCAGAGGCACCCTGCGAAAAGCAATAGAAGTTTTATCGGCCGAAAAGGTTATTGAACAATTTCAAGGAAAAGGCACTTTTGTTTTGGCAACAGTTTTTGAACAGAATTGGGCATATAAGCTTACATCCACATCAGAGGAACTAAATTGGAAAGGAATCCCTTTTCGTACTGAAGTAATCGAACTTTGTAAAAAAACAATAAAGAATCAGCGAATCCTATCGCTTCTAAACTTATCACCAGTACATCACGAAGTCATTTCCCTAAAAAGACTCCGCTATGTATCTGACAGTCCTGTTGTGCTGCATGAAACATATTTTCCTGCAGAGAAATATGTTGGTTTATTAAGTATTGACTTTACCCAAGAATCTATGACAGGGGTTTTGGAAAACCAGCTCGGAGTTGGAGTTACTTGGGCAGACCATACAATATCAGCGATTTATGCTGAGAAAGAAGTAGCAAGATTACTCCAATTAAAGGCCGGAGGGCCTGTCATTTATGATGAGCATATTCTTTATGATGATAAAGACCAAGTTGTGGAATTTACCAAAGGTTGGTTTAGAGGAGATCGCTTCCGCCTAAAAACAATTGCTTACAGGGATAAAGAAAAACTAACAGAGGAAAAATGAAACTTGAAGAGATGTTACCCAAGGAACGTATTGCGATTTCAGTCCAGGCCGAGGATTGGGAAGCGGCTGTTAGAGCTGTAGGGAAACTGATGTTTGATACGGGAGTTGTAGAAGCTAGATATATCGATGGCATGGTAAATACTACAAAGGAACTTGGTCCTTATATTGTAATTGCGCCTGGAGTGGCTATTCCCCACTCCAGACCAGAAGATGGCGTGATATCCCCTTGTATGGCCTTTGTCAAATTAGCTTCTCCTGTTGAATTTGGAAATAAAGAAAATGATCCAGTGCATTTGTTATTTGCCTTGGGTGCGTTAGATCATGAACAACATGTTGATGCTCTTCGCCAGATTGCTGAAGTCTTGATGGATGAAAAAAAATCCAAAAAATTATTTGAAGCAGGATCAATTCAAGATATTACCGGTGTTTTGTATAGCTAGAACTCAAACATTCATATAAGGAGGTACTTATTGAAATAAAACCATCAAGCAGCGTTAGCACCGCATTGCATTCAGCTTAATAATCTAGGAAAAAAGGAGTTTGCTTATTTAAAATTTATTTATCCTTACAATTATGAAAGGAGATTGAACTTGGCTAAGCATTTAAAAATATTAGCTGTTTGCGGTATGGGTGTAGGTACCAGTATGTTACTAAAAATGCAGATAGAGAAGGCTCTCAAGGTGCTAGATGTAAAAGCAGCAGTAGATTTGGCTGATATTAGCACTGCGAAAGGATTAGCTTTGACAGCTGATTTAGTCGTAACATCCAATGAATTAGCAGAACGCATTGGAAACATAAAAACACCCATTATAACCGTTGCAAACTTCATGGATTTGGATGGATTAATTGAAGGATTGCGCCCCGTGTTAGAAAATCTTAATAAGAATTAACTAATTTAATATTGGAGGAAGACATGACAGGGATTTTGAAAGTTCTAGTTGATATTCTGAGTGTGCCAGCGTTGCTTGTCGCAATCGTAGCATTTGTCGGTTATCTTGCGTCAGAGGACAAAAACTTCTCAGATGCAATCTCAGGTGGTGTTAAAGCTGCAATTGGGTTCTTCATACTTGTTGCAGGAGCTGTAACCCTAATTGGGCCTTTGGATATATTAGGGCCAATGATCCAAGAAGCGTTTAATGTCCAAGGTGTGGTTCCTAGTAACGAAGCTATCGTTGCTATTGCTCTTGGACAACTCGCACAGGCAACTGCATTGATTATGATATTAGGGTTTGTCTTTAATATCATTTTTGCCCGGTTCACACCTTTCAAATACATTTGGCTTACAGGTCATCACAGTTTGTATATGGCTTCTTTGTTAGCTGTTGCTTTTAGCGTCATTGGAATGAGTGGCGTAGTCTTGTGGTTGGTTGGCGGCGTTGTATTAGGTTTTCTACAGGTAATCCTGCCAGCATGGACTCAACCCTTGGCTGCAAAGGTGTCTGGTACAGAAGATTGGACCATTGGTCACTTCAGTTCTCTCAGTTATGTAGCTGCTGGTTTTGCAGCCCGCGTTGCAGGGGGAGATCCTGACACGACAAGTGCTGAAGATATGGAGTTTCCACAGGCATTTGGATTCCTGCGTGAATCTTTGGTATCCACAGGATTGATTATGTTCTTGATTTTCCTGGTGCCAGCTATTTTCTTGGGAAGTGACCGAAATGCGCTCGGCGGCGAAACAACCTGGTGGGTTTTCTTGTTTATTCAATCTCTGACCTTCTCCGCAGGTGTTGCTGTGGTTCTTTACGGCGTGCGAACAATCCTTGGCGAAATTGTGCCAGCATTTTCAGGGTTTGCAGACAAAATTGTTCCGGATGCCAAACCAGCTTTGGATATTCCAGTCGTGTTCCCATTCGGAGCCAACTCTGTGATTATTGGTTTTCTGTCAAGTTTTGTAGCAGGCGTTGTCATGCTCTTTATAATGGGCCCGATCGGCTTGGCCGCCATTGTACCTGGCTTAGTGCCCCACTTCTTTGTTGGTGGCGGTGCTGGTGTGATCGGCAATGCTTTTGGTGGTAGGCGTGGAGCTATTATTGGCGGCTTTGTCAATGGCCTAATAATAAGCCTTGGTGCAGCTTTGCTAATTCCTGCCTTAGGAAATCTTGGTTTTGAAAACACTACTTATGGGGATGCAGATTTCCAATGGGTTGGAATCCTGATTGGCTTGTTGGGTCGGCTCTTTGGTGCTGGCTAAAGCTATATAAATCTAGATCAGAGGGCAAACACATACGTTTGCCCTCTGATTTTATGCTGGAAAGGTAACAAAAATGACAAATTCTGATCAAATATTAACCCTGTCACAAAGGGCCCTTGATTATAGGGAACACATAATAAAATTAGCACATACCCAAAACTTTGGGGTACATGTTGGAGGCAGCCTCTCCTTGGCGGAAGTTTTTACCACACTCTATTTTGATGCAGCAAACCTAGATCCAAAGAATCCTACATGGCAAAACCGGGACAGGATTGTTCTAAGCAAAGGACACGGCAATGTTGGATTACTAACCATACTTGCCATGAAAGGGTTTTTCCCGTTTAGTGTATTTGAAAATTTCAATGAGGTTGGTTCCCACTACAGTATGCATTCAGATGCTGAAGTACCTGGTGTTGAGCATAGTGCAGGTTCTTTAGGTCATGGACTTTCGGTGGCTGTTGGAATGGCTCTTGTAGCAAAAACGGACATGCAACCGTGGCAGGTTTATTGCATTATGGGGGATGGGGAAATGATGGAAGGTAGTGTTTGGGAAGCAATGATGAGTGCTTCACATTTTAAGTTGAACAACCTAAATGCAATTATTGACAGAAATCGCCTTTGTCAGGAAGGGACAACAGCAGAAACAATGGATCTTGAGCCACTTATGGAAAAAAGCCGAGCATTTGGATGGTCAGTTTTTGAGGTAGACGGACATAGCATAAGAGAACTCTTAGATGCGTTTTCTGCAGATTCGGGGGAAAAGCCCAAACTGATCATTACAAATACGATTAAGGGTCGGGGTATTCATTCTTTAGAAAATCAGACAAAATCCCATTTTGCGCATTTGACTGAAGAACAAGCTCAATTAGCTATAGAACAAATCAACAATGAACGTAACATACTTGTTCAGGACTAAACCATGAAAAATAACAATCAATATTTGAATCTTTCTAGTCGCGATGCATATGGTATTGCGCTATTCAATCAGGCAGAACTAAACAAAACAATTGTTGCAGTGACTGCGGATGTACCTGATTCTGTTCGATTTTCAAAATTTAGAGAGAACTGGCCTGAGAGATTTTTCAATTTTGGGATCGCTGAACAGAATATGATGGGAGCGGCTGCCGGGCTTGCACGAGAAGGAAAAACCCCATTTGTGAGTGTTTATGCTATTTTTGCTGCTATGAGAGCAATTGAACAATTACGAACAGATATAGCTTACCCAAAACTCCCAGTACGGATATGTGTCTCACATAGTGGAATTAGTTTAGGGCAGGCTGGACCCACTCACCATTCAATAGAGGATATTTCGATTCTTCGCTCTATTGCTAACATGGTTGTAATTGCTCCTGCAGATGGAATATCCACAGCAATGGCGCTTGATGTAATAAGCAACTATGACGGACCGGTTTATTTGCGCCTAAGTCGTGCGGTAGAACCAACAGTATATTCTTCTTCAATGGTTTATAAATTTGGAAGGGCAAATATTGTACGCGAAGGTAAAGATATTACAATTATTGCCTACGGTGCGTCAGTTGGGAATTCTCTCATCGCTGCTAAAAAATTATCTCAAGAGGGTATTGAAGCGACTGTTATCGACATGGCATTTATAAAGCCAATTGATAAAAATGCAATCATCAAGGCAGCAAATGAAACTGGAAGAATTCTCACTGTAGAAGAAAGCACAATCATCGGGGGCTTAGGAAGCGCAGTTGCTGAAGTACTTGCTGAAGCAAACGCAACTGTCGTATTCAAACGATTGGGGATTCCTGATCAATACACACTTGCAGGGAGTTATGACGCCTTGCAACGACATTACAACCTTGACCCAGATGGCATTGCTACAGAATCACGAGCTCTATTTAAATAAGTTGCAATTTCGTTGTAGATAGTTGCATAAGGTTATCTATTTTTATCGGTGAAAAGAAAAAATGACAATACAGACTGATTTTATTCAAGTTGAACATGATCGCATGGCTTTGATGCGTTACGATTCAGCAGTGATTCTAAAAAGATTCTTCTTTGTGGAGGAATCTCTTATAAAGTCCATAGCAGGATGGATCCCTGGTACAGCACACTTAATCCTTAAAACAGAATATGCAAAGATAATGTGGCAAAATGCCAAAACGGCTGAAGATATGCGTCAACGAGTATACGAGTTACGCTACCCTAGTCGCTTGATGTCAAAAGAGGGTGAAGAAGAACTCATAAGATTGGTAGATGAAGCTCGAAATGCCCCGAATGCGCTGGCATTTTTCAATTCAATGTTGATGGTTTTCGTGCCAGCTTTACGAGATGCATATCAACAATACGTGAATTTGGCCGATGTAATTGGTGATGGTCCGAGTATCCGATTTATGAATCTTGCTATAAAGGAAAAAGAAGATCAAATCGCTGTATTGGAATTATACAAGGATGATTTGTTTCGTTTATATCCGGAACAAGATCACGTTGAAGCCAAATTATGGGTAGATGAACTAAAGATTCGCCTGAACGCAATCGGTGCTATCAGTCTAAATAAGTCTGAAGCACCTCTAATTGAGGACATTAAATCTCTGGCCAATCGCAAAGAATTCAAAATTGCGCAGAATCCAGCTCGTGAACATTCTTTTGCGAATGTGCGATTTTACTGGCCAGATATCATTGTGGATGGTTATCCTTACGGTGAAGGTGTTCAATTACAAATACGAAGTGCTGTAAGCCATATTAATGAAGTTTGGGCTGTTGAAGCATGTGCTGCGTTCACATATGGCTTGAGTGATGAACTAGGGTGGGAGTTTATACTCGATGCAGCTCGTTGGACATATGATGAAGCGCGACATTGTCGCATGGGATATGAGCGATTGGCTTCATGGGGTTTTGAGAAGTTTGAAATACCCCTCGGTACCTATATTTACGATGCTGCCAAAGATAATGATCCAATCTACCGACTAGGAATGTTGTTTTTCTTTGAAACAAAGAACATTAACAAGAAACCAAAAAGAGCCCAAAAATTTCGAGAATATTCCGATACTTTGAGCGAACATGATATGGACTTTGATTGGGCAGATGAAACCATTCATGCCCACTATGGCAATAAATGGTTAACAAAGTTGCTTGAGGTTAGAGGGGCAAATACTGACCCAAAAATTGTACGTCAGAAGTGCGAGGAATTAGTTGACACTATTGTGTCTAACGCAACAGATGATGAGCGCGAAAAAATTCTTTTCTTAGCCAATTCTATGCTTACAAAAGCAGGGAAATTAGCTAAGAAGAACTTATGAAAGATTGAGGAGGCCAAGGTGTCAAGTTTGAGTATAAAAGTCAATAATAAAGTAGGCTTACATGCACGCCCCGCTGCAGAATTTGTAAAGATCGCAGCATCTTTTCCTTGTGATATTCAGGTAAAAAACAGTGCTTCAAATTCAGATTTTGTGAATGCAAAATCCATTCTTGGTGTGCTTACACTCGGTGTGAATCAGGGCCATACCATTATTGTGAGCGCTGAGGGAGAGCAGGCTGATGAAGCTATAGATGCTCTTAAAAAACTGATCGAATCCGACTTTGGAGAATGAAGGTGAGTAAAAAAATTCTAGGTCTGCCTGCGTCAAATGGTATTGTATCTGGTCCAGTCTGGATTTATAGACCAATTCAGCTCAGCTATAAAACAAAGAATTTCTGCGATCCTCAAGAAGAATTATCTAGGCTTGACAATGCAGTTGGGGTAGCAAAAAAACAATTGCAAGGTTTAATGTTGAAAACTAAGGATCAAATAGGGGAAGAAGAAGCTCAGATTTTTGAAGCCCATAAGCTGATTTTAGAAGATCCAGAGTTAAAGAACTTGGTTATTGACTTGCTTGAAAACAAAAGGATTAATGCAGAAGCAGCAGTTGATCAGAGTATTGAGCAGTATGCCAATTCTTTGCAAGCACTAGACAGTGAATATTTTCGAGAGCGGGCACAAGATGTTCGAGATGTAGGTCGACGCCTGATTCTTTGTCTTCAAGGTGTAAAAACAAGCGATGCCAAGATGCCCGAAAATCCTGTGATTATCTTAGCTGATGAATTAACACCTTCGGATACGGTTCAATTCGACCCGAATATAATATTGGGGTTTTGCACAATTCGTGGAGGCCCCACTTCCCATACCGCCATATTAGCACGGAGCCTGAATGTTCCGGCTATTGTTAGTGCAAAGTTTAAGCTCGAGGAAGTTCTAGAAAACAGCCTGGCCATTATGAATGGTTCAGATGGTTATTTATTGCTGAATCCAGAAAAGAAACAAGTGACCAAAGCGAAAAAAGCATTGATGCAGCAGGAGGAAATCTGGCAAAAACATCTGTCAAACGCCCATAAGCCAGCCATTACATTGGATCATCAGGAAATCGAGGTGGTTGCTAATATCGGTAGTGCTGAAGATGCTCAAAAAGCGATTGAATTTGGGGCAGAAGGTGTTGGTCTATTGCGGACAGAATTTCTTTATATTAACCATGAGGAACTTCCTTCTTTTGATGATCAAGTAAAAGCATATAGACAGATTTCAAATATCATGGGAGATCGTCCAGTTGTTATCCGCACACTAGATATCGGAGGTGATAAAAACGTCCCTTATCTAGACTTTAAAGATGAACAGAATCCTTTCCTGGGTTGGCGGGCAATTCGAATGATAGGTGAAAGACCTGATATTTTTGAAGTTCAATTAAAGGCTCTTTTAACAGGTTTTTCTGGAAGTGACTTGAGAATAATGCTTCCTATGGTTTCACAAATTGAGGAAGTAGAAAACGCTAAAAGTATTTTTAATAATGTAGTTGATGATTTGAAAAGGAATGAGAACTTTGTTCACCCCAAGTTGCAATTTGGGATTATGGTTGAGATACCCTCAACAGCATTAATGGTTGAAAGTTTTGCTGATCACGTTGATTTTTTCAGTATCGGGACAAACGACCTAGCTCAATATACTTTGGCAGTTGATCGAACAAACGAACGAGTGGCAAACCTGGCAAGTCCGTTCAATTCAGCGGTTATCAAGTTGATTGCTATGACGATCAAAGGAGCTCATAAAAATAATCGGTGGGTAGGCTTATGTGGTGAGATGGCTGGAAATCCTTTGGCAACGCCATTATTAATTGGCTTGGGATTAGATGAATTCAGCATGGCACCAAATTCAATACCCAGAATAAAACATATAATTCGAAGTCTGGAAAAAGAAAAATGTCAACAAATTGCACATGAGGTTCTTAGAAAACAAAAAACTAAGGACATTATGGCTTTGTTGGAAAGTGTGCAAGTCAATAATTGAAAGATGGTCAATTAACTGGGCGTTGAATTTGAACTAAAAAATCTGGAATCGTAGGATACAGTCTTGATATGAGTGTTGAACAGGAGTAGATCTCGAACCAAATTTCTCAAAAAAAGGTTTGCCCTTATCAGCTCGGCAAAGCCTCCAACTCCCCCTTAGAATTGAACTGGATCATAGTAAAAAACTACTTAACATCATCGTTGGGGGTTTCTGAACTTTAATTGATGGAGGCTGGACTCGAACTTGCGACCTCTAGGTTATAGCTCCAAGACTAATTATTCACTCCATCCTAATGCCACTTTTCACTGAATTGGAAATTGGTCTAATAAAAGCTTCAGATAATGTTTCTTGTATAACAGTGATCGATATTATTTGTCCGTTCATATCTTCAAGCAAATGTGTGATTTTATTTAGGAGCTCATCCATTTCACCATTATGGCTTTCTTTGAAATGGTTTAAACTCAATGCGCCGATGATGATGCGGTGTAAAAAATATTCTTTAGATGCCTTGGCTTGGGTAGAGATATCCAATATGTAAGATCGCATTGAGGGATTGGAATGAATTGATGTAGACCCTTTATGTGAGAATCCGCCCGAAGATGTTTTCAAAATTGTGCTTGAGCGCGGTCAGAAATACTAATAAATGGCTAATAATTACGCTCTTCGAGCGGAAAATTTTACCCCTGATTATGTCCCGTAGATGGCTATTTAGCGATGATTGAAGCTATCAAGAAAATTCGAGAAAACAACACAAAAGGAGTTCGTCATGAGTAAACTAGACGTAGTTTATCAAGCAATTTTAGATGGGGATCAAAATAGCGTAAGCGAGGGCGTTCAAAATGCCCTAGATGCTAGTTTAGCACCAGAGGTAATTCTTAACGAAGGAATGATCGCGGCTATGCAGGAGGTAGGCAAGCTGTTCGAGGAAGGAGAGTATTTTGTACCTGAAATGTTGATTGCTGCCCGAGCCATGCAGGCTGGGCTGATAATACTGCGCCCATTACTCTTGGATGCGGGAGTAGAACCGGTTGGTAAGATTGTTTTGGGCACAGTTCAGGGAGATTTGCATGATATCGGCAAGAACTTAGTAGCTATGATGATGGAAGGCGCGGGTTTTGCAGTGGTCGATTTAGGAGTAGATGTATCTCCAGAAGCTTTCGTGGATGCGGTTAAGGAGCACCAACCAGAGGTGGTTGGTATGTCTGCTTTGCTTACTACCACGATGCCTTCAATGGAGGCGACCATCAAAGCACTTGAAAAAGCTGGTGTACGTAATCAGGTCAAAATTCTTGTTGGTGGCGCGCCACTCACACAAGATTATGCTGACAAAATTGGTGCAGATGGCTATTCCCCTGATGCTAGCCGAGCAGCAAACTTGGCAAAAGTATTTGCTGCATAACTTCTTTCCTAAACTCTGTATGCACAAGAGCTGTTCCGCCTCAGGTGAAAATGGAAAAATGGACATAAAAAATAAGACACTATCCTAGCCCGCAGCTGAAGCTGTGAGCAGACTATTCCTGACGGGGGATGATGTACTTTTATGGGCGGCAATTCTCCTTTTTCTGGCTTCCTGAAGTTTTTCTTTTCGTTCGGCAAAAATAATCTGCTCTCGCCCAGCGAGCT
>Ga0209249_1003887_pt1 | contig 10252 bp, 12 predicted proteins | sample SaaInlV_200m_DNA_4_FD_184653 | JGI IMG/M metagenome (GOLD analysis project Ga0209249, IMG submission 184653) | Marine microbial communities from expanding oxygen minimum zones in the Saanich Inlet - SI037_S3LV_200m_DNA (SPAdes) (version 2) | ecosystem: Environmental > Aquatic > Marine >... | reverse complement strand
GGCAAGGATTGCATCTACTTCATCAGGCAGTTTGATAACCAGAAAATGATGATGGTGGACCCCACTTTCTATTTCTTTGACGACAAGTTCAAGATTTTCAAGAGGATCGATGGACACTCGGGGATCTGGAAGAACAACGCCTGGCAGATTCAAAATGGTATTGTTCAAAACCGTGAGAAAGATGGGGGTTACGATCTTCAGAAATTTCAACATCTGGACGTAAAGCTCGGCGAAAACCCCGAGGATTTTGTTCGGGAAAACATTGAGCCCGAAGAGATGGGGTATATCCAGCTCAAACGATTTGCACAACGGCTTAAACTGGAAGGGTATAACGCCACCCGGTATTTTGTGGAGCTGAACATCAAGATTGCCTTTCCTTTTATCGTCTTTATCATGACGCTCATCGGTATCCCCATTGCCCTCTGGAAAAAGGGGATGGGACCACCCGTGGCTGTTTCAATCGGCATCTCACTCTGTTTTGTTTATCTGCTTATCCTGGGACTTTCCCGAACCTTGGGTTTTGCGGGGATTCTGCCACCGGTTTTTTCTGCATGGTTTGCCAACAGCATATTTCTCTTTTTGGGCGTCTATCTGATGATTCATGCCAATCGTTGATCAACTCTAATCCCTCATTTTATGATCCTTTCCGCAGTAGATTAAAAAGTAGATCTCTTGCCGGAACTTACAGGAGTTTTCGAAGACGTTCATAGCCTGCCTTCAATTCATCGGCTACCATTCCCAAGGCCGCACCGGCGTTTTCCGCGGTTCTCTCCGCCTCATCCGCAAGTGGTTTGTATTTGCTCAGAAACGATTTCCAGTCCTTCTCCAGCTTTTCAACCTCATCAGCTGCATCCGCTTTGCCTAAATGCGCCTTCAGCTTGATTTCGTCTCGAAGTTGTTCAATCTCAGCCTTGATGTTGTCTAATTCTTCTTTCATTGATTCCTCCTGTTAGCAATTATGAATTATGAATATGGTATCTCCTCAACCGATGATATCCACCCAATAACCATAACTTTTTACACACTTAATCCATGTGTTGTCAAACATCCCCCGATTTTTTCATCGCACGTACCAATCGATAGCCCAAAAGTAGTCCCAAAACAGATGCCGCCGCACCAATGATCGAAACGCCCCCCACCAACGGTCCGATTTCACGGCTCAAGATCATTGAACCGCCTAAAAACAAAGCCCCGCTCAAAATACCGTGAACCAGCCATTTGACCACCTTTTCGAGACGCCGGTGCTCGATCGATACATCGAATCGGCCTTCACGTATCCGAATCAACATATCGAAAATCTCACGTGGCAGTATCTTCAGCACACGATCCCAATCCCGGTACGTATGTTTGGCCTCCTGAAGTAATTTCTCAGGCGAGTATCGCCGCTGAACCGATTTGACAGCGTATGGTTGAATCAATTCAGCCAAACTGAAATTACGGTCCAGCAACCGTGACGTCCCTTCCAGCATAACCAAAACACGGATCAGGAGCGAGATGCCTGCCGGGAGCAGAATATGATGATCTCGCAGGATGTCGGTCAGGTTATTGAGCACGGCACTCAGATCGAGGTCATCGATGCCTACAAATCGCTACGCAAGGCAGAACCCGCTGAAGTGTTGGTCAAACAGGTGGCCTAGGCCAACGGCTTCTATCATCTCGGGCAATTCAGCCATGACTACAAAAGGCTCATTGGCGAGCTCCCTTCACACACACTGCAAAATTGAGCCCCTCTCACTTCTTTTCGTGGGGAAAAACGTGATTCCAGTTTTGTTTCATGTCGACCAGAAACCATCCCTGATGGGTTGATAAACGAGATCAGTATAGGGCCGCTTGAAACGGGGATGGCGCGCCGTAGAAATCCAGCGCGTAACGATGCCCTCGAACTGCTCCGTGGTCATGCCGGTGTGGGTTCCCAGGATAAGGGCTGACAAACCATCCTCGCCGGTTGCTGAAAGGATATTCATATCATTTTTTAAGACCGATTCAAACGGTTCTCTCCCTCTCCATTGGGGATGTTTTTCGGCCATGGCCTTTACGCGATCCATGGCAAATACCAGCTGAACATAAATCGGTTTTTCCGCCCACAATGTGCCGTCGTTATCAAACACCGCGATCCGTTCGGTTTTGGGTACGAAATCAGAACTGTTTGGGTTTGTGACCTTGCTGACAAAACTATCTGTTATCATAAGCCCGTATCACAGCGCAGTCACTGGTTAACGGGCTCAGTTTCCATTGACTTTTGGAGGAGTTAGGTATAAACAACACAGTCAGCATATTTCCGAACCAAGCCCCTTCTTTCAACTCGCTAAGGAAAGAGGATATGAAATGGCCACGGTTACCCTAAAACCCCGTTACTGCGAACAGATGGAGAGCGGGTCAATATCCGGCACTGGCAAAGCAAGGGGGAAAAGGAGAAAAAAATCATGAACTCAGGACCGAAGCTGATTTTTGCTTCATAAAAAGCGTATGGAGGGTTTTAAGCTATGAGTAAAATGATTGAAATTGCAATGCCGGATGACGTTTTTCTGGGGATGCGCAAGTCCCCTCGGGAATTGGCATCCGAGCTGCGTCTGGCTGCTGCAGTGAAATGGTATGAGACAGGAACGGTGAGCCAGGGAAAGGCCGCTGAAATTTCAGGATTGAGCAGGGCAAAATTCATTGCAGAACTTGCCCGCTTTTCTGTATCGCCTTTCCAGGAAACCGCTGATGAAATTCTTCAGGCAGCACGGGAGGAATAGTCGTGCGGACAGTTATAAGCAATGCTTCACCTTTGATAACACTGGCAAAGGCGGATCTGCTGGAGTTGCTGCCGGAGCAATTTTCCGATGTTATGGTTCCACAAGCAGTGGTGGACGAGATATTACAGGGACCTGACGATGACCCTATGCGAAGGGTGGTCAACAAACTGCCATGGCTTAAGCATATTTCATTGGAACCGGCACTGACTCCGCTTGGCTACTGGCAGTTGGGGCGGGGAGAATCCGAGGTTATTGAATATGCACGGCGCACTTCGGGGACGCTTGCCTTACTTGACGACAAGGATGCCCGCGGTGTGGCCATGGCATTAGACATTCCGGTAATGGGAACTCTCGGGATAGTGGCGAAATCGACCCGGAAGGGTGGTGGATCATTTGACCACCGGGTGAAACGTTTGCAGGAGGCCGGGCTGTACCTGAATGAATCTGTCATTTCCGCAGTTCGTAAGGAGTTGGGAGAAACATCCCCATGAGTGATTCCAGTAGAGACTATTGAAGACGTGCTTGAAAAAGCCCTGTCAGATGTCACGGCCTCATGAGGCCGGGTGCTCCCTGGCGTCAACCTTTAACCATTTCCCAGAAACAAGGCTATTTACAATTCAGGGTCTCGATACTGGCCCAATCATCCGGTACGCCGTGGACCATGTTATGAGCGCAGCGTTTCAGATAAATGCGTGCGGCCTTATCTTCCGGATCCTGTTGCAGTACGCTATCGAAGGACACGCTGGCCTGAGAGAATTTCTTGGCATAATAGGCATCAAGGCCTTTTTCAAATTCCCTTTGACCTGCACTTTGTCTTCTTTTCGTCATGCAATCCAAAAACCGCTGTGAAGATAAAAGTGCACCTCTTTCCAGGATCGCTCTCCACCCGGATTTCACCGCCCATCATTTCACACAGTTTCTTTGAGATGGTCAGGCCCAGGCCGGTGCCGCCGTATTTTCGGGTAGTTGATGTATCGGCCTGTGAAAAGGCCTGAAACAGTTTGCCCCGTTGTTCCTCTGTCAGCCCGATCCCGGAATCCTGTACGGAAAATTGCAGTTTCATCTTTGCTTCGACGTTGGAAGACGACTGTATCTTGCTGATATAGTCATTCTGCTTTGGTTGGGGTGAGATCGGTCTTGAGAGCCAGATGGCTCATGCCGATAATGGCGTTCATGGGGGTACGGATTTCGTGGCTCATATTGGCCAAAAAATCGCTCTATGTTTTGGTGGCTTCTTCGCCATTGCTTTGGCTTTTTGGAGTTCTTCTTCATTTTTCTTAAGTTCCGTAATACCCGGCAATGCATTTCATCCACTGGAACGCTTGGACTTTTCCTTATCCTCAAGTCAATTTCCCCTCTTTTTTCATATAAAAAACAGACCTTTTTTGCCATGGAAAAGTTCAATAAGCGCAACTTGACAAAGCTTTTCCCGATGCTTAACGTATCGCCATTGTTGAAAATGAGAAACAGTTTCATATATGGTTTTTGCAGGGGTGAAATGTGGCCAGGATTGACGTTATGGATGAAAAACAATCAGCTGAAGTTTTATCGGAAGAAGTCAGCGGTGAAGTGGAAGATGATTTGAGCTCGGAAGATGAATCTCAAGGTGAAAAAGAAATCCCTTTAGCAGAGATGACAAAAGATCAGTTGATTGAAAAAATCTCGGAAGTGCAGGCATCGGCTGATACAAATATGGACAACTATCTCCGTTCACAGGCGGAGATGGAAAACATGAAAAAACGGTTTCAGAAAGACAAGCAGGACCTGATCAAATATGGAAACGAAACTTTGACCAAGCAGTTGCTACCTGTTGCGGACAACCTGGAAAAGGCTTTGGATCACTCCGAGGACGAAAATTCCCTTGAAGCTTTGCGTGAGGGGGTTGATCTGACGCTGAAAGGACTGATGAATGTCCTGGAAAAGGCCGGTGTGGAAGTGGTGGAAGCGGTTGGCGCGGCATTTGACCCCAATTTTCACGAAGCTGTTTCTGAACAGGCGGACGATCGGGCGGCCCCCGGAACGGTGCTCAAAGAGCTTCAAAAAGGATATTTATTGAACCAGAGGCTTATTAGGCCGGCAATGGTGATTATTAACAAGTGACCATCCACAAATGGCCATTTGTCCGATTTCGGCGTCAGGCTAAAATTGTAATCCTCGAAATACTTCCATGTATTCCTGCGGTTACAATTTTCGCCTTCCTTGAACTCGAACAAATTTTCTCATTCGTGGACGGACACTAACAAGAAATAGAAATGACTTAGGAGACAAGTAAATGGGAAAAACGATAGGAATTGATCTCGGGACAACCAATTCGTGCGTAGCTGTGATGGAAGGCGGGGATCCCGTTGTGATCGCCAATGCCGAAGGAAGCCGGACGACACCTTCTATTGTGGGTTTTACCGAAGGTGGAGAGAGATTGGTGGGTCAGACCGCCAAACGGCAGGCCGTGACCAATCCGGAAAACACGGTTTTTGCGGTTAAACGACTGATTGGTAGAAAATACGACTCCCCGGAGGTCACCAAGGACATTAAAGTTCTCCCCTACACCATCAGCAAAGCGTCCAACGGTGATGCCCATTTGAGTATCCGGGGAAAAGATTACAGTCCTGCTGAAATATCCGCCATTATCCTTAAAAAGATGAAAGAAACTGCTGAAAGTTACCTGGGAGAAACAGTGACCGACGCGGTTATTACTGTTCCTGCCTATTTTAATGACAGCCAGCGACAGGCGACAAAAGACGCCGGACGGATTGCGGGATTGAATGTTGAGAGGATTATCAATGAGCCCACCGCGGCTTCATTGGCCTTTGGCATGGAAAAAAAGGGTGATCGAAAGATTGCGGTTTTTGATCTGGGGGGCGGCACCTTCGACATCTCTGTTCTGGAAATCGGGGAAGGGGTTTTCGAGGTCAAGTCCACCAATGGCGATACCCATCTGGGCGGTGAAGATTTTGATCTCAGGATTATTGACTACCTGGCCGATGAATTCAAAAAGGACCAGGGCATTGACCTGCGGAGTGACAAAATGGCACTTCAGCGATTGAAAGAGGGTGCTGAAAAAGCCAAGACAGAACTTTCCGGCTCAATGGAAACCGATGTGAACCTTCCTTTCATCACGGCTGATGCAAGCGGCCCCAAGCATCTGAATATCAAACTGACCCGCGCCAAGCTGGAAGGGCTGGTGGACGACCTCATCGAAAAAGTAGTGGGACCCTGTCAGATGGCCATGAAAGATGCGGGACTTTCCGCGGGCGATATTAATGATGTTATTCTGGTGGGCGGCATGACGCGAATGCCCAAGGTCCAGGCTAAAGTGGCTGAAATCTTCGGCAAAGAGCCCAACAAGGGGGTAAATCCCGATGAAGTGGTCGCAGTAGGTGCGGGCATTCAGGGCGGTGTATTGAAGGGCGAGGTCAAAGACGTTCTACTTCTGGATGTGACGCCCCTGTCTCTGGGAATTGAAACGCTGGGGGGTGTTTTCACCAAACTGATCGAAAAAAACACAACGATTCCCACCAAAAAGAGTCAGACATTCAGCACGGCGGCGGACAGCCAGCCGGCAGTGGAAATCCATGTCCTTCAAGGGGAACGGGAAATGGCCGCGTACAACAAAACCCTGGGACGTTTTCAGCTTGTGGGAATCCCCCCCGCCCCCAGAGGTGTTCCTCAGATTGAAGTGACCTTTGATATCGACGCAAACGGTATTGTTAGTGTTTCCGCTAAAGATCTCGGAACAGGCAAAGAACAATCCATCAAAATCACCGCTTCGAGCGGATTGAGCGAAGAAGAGATCGAAAATCTGGTTAAAGATGCCGAGCTGCATGCTGAGGAAGACAAGAAAAAGCGCGAACTCATCGATGCGCGGAATATGGCCGATTCACTGATCTATTCCACTGAAAAATCAGTCAAGGAAGTGGGAGACAAGCTGGATGACGACACCAAGTCGAATATCGAGCAGACCATCGAAAATTTGAAAAAATCCCTGGAAGGGGAAGATACCGAAGAGATCAAGAGGCTCACGGAAGAATTGACCCAGGCATCCCATAAGCTTGCTGAAACCATCTATGCCAACGCGAACCAGGAACAGGCGCAGGCCCAGGGGGAACCGGGTCCGGAATCTGATGCGGATGCTCCCAAGGATGATGATGTGGTGGATGCTGATTTTGAGGAAGTAAAGAAGTGATCATTCGCTCTATCTTTTTAAAGAGGGCTGTTCCTGTCGTGCTGGTGGGGATGGCCCTTTTTTTATTTGCCTGTCAGCCCAGAAGCCCCGTTCCCCCCAAAGTGACGGAAACCCGCTCGGACCCTTTTGTTATGGCTGAAAAATACCAACGAAGCGGTGACCTTCAGCAAGCGCTGAGCAGCTACCAGGTCTTTCTGAAACGGGTGCGGAAGGACGAACGGATCCCCCTGGCCCTCCAACGCATGGCAGAAATCCATTTAAAGCTAAAAAACCCGGAAAAGGCCCTCTCCTCCCTGGAAAAGCTCTCAAAGGAATATCCTGATTATACCTGGATGCCCGAAGTCCGCTACCAGATTTCGGTGATCCTCAACGGCTTGGGAAAATATGAAGCCTCAGCCAACAACGCCATCCGTTGGCTTGATCAGTATCAACAGCACTTCCTGAAAAAAGATGTCCTTGTTCTATTGGGGAAAGATTTCTGTGCAATGGGAAAAACGGAAGAAGCGTTCTTCTGTTGGGTCGAGGCCAAGAAAGCGTGGAAGGATGACCCGGAAAAAGAAATTGAGCTGGATGAAAAGCTGAAGACCCTGATTGTCACCAGCAGTCCGGGCCTCCTTGCGCGTCTTCTTGAAAGTGAACGAGAGAAGCGCTACCCGCCCGAAATCTATCATCAAATGAGCCTGGTTTTCCTGTTGCAAAATAAACCGGGTCAGGCAGAAAAAGCTGTTCGAACCCTCATGGAGTCCACCCGGAATCCCCATTGGGCTTCCACGGGAGAAGACATCCTGGCACAGATCGAAAAGGAAATGGCCATCTGTGAAAACTGCATCGGCTGTCTGCTCCCTCTAAGCGGTCCCTTTGCCGCCTATGGTCAGGAAGTCCTCAATGGCATAACATTGGGAATGGTGAGCGCTCCCATGGATGGGACAAAAATAGAGGTCGTTATCAGGGATACGGCGGGAAAGCCGGAAAAAGCCCTGGATGAACTTGAATCATTGGTTAACACACGGAAAGTCGTGGGTGTTATCGGCCCTCTTTCCAGTAAAACAGCTGCTTTCATTTCCGAAAAAGCCCAGGAACTGGGTGTGCCAATGATCGCTTTGACCCAGCGAAGGGACATTGTAAAAACGGGTGACATGGTATTCCGGAATTTCCTCACCCCGGCACAGGAAATCGATTCGCTTCTTCAGGTGGCTATGGGCCAATTAGGGTTGGAGCGTTTCGGTATTTTATACCCGGACAACGCTTATGGACGCTTTTGCATGAACCTGTTCTGGGACAAACTGGATGAAATGGGCGGCAGTGTCACCGCTGTGGAATCTTATCCCACGAATGTAACGGACTTTGCAGATCAGATAAAGAAGATGGTGGGGCTTTACAACAAAAGAAAAACCATCGGAAACGAAGAAGCCCCCCCCCTGATCGACTTTGACGCGGTTTTTATTCCCGACACCTACCAACGGGTGGCCATGATTGCCCCGCAACTGGCATTTCATGATGTTCTGGGTGTTCGGTTGATCGGCACCAGGCTATGGCATTCTCCCAAATTGCTGGAAATGGCCAGGAATTACCTTCAGGGTGCTCTCTTTTCTTCAGGTTTTGTGACGGAATCCGAAAATCCGAGAGTCATGGATTTTGTAACTGATTACAAAAATAACTTTGGCGAAATTCCGGGAATCCTGGCGGCCAACGGCTATGATACCATTCGCCTACTGAAAACAATCCTTGCTGAAAACGATCCTAAAACACGGGATAATTTACGGCAAGCCCTGCTTGATGTGCCGGTTTTTGACGGTGTGACGGGACCTTTCAGTTTCGATGCCGATGGAGAAGCCTTGAAAACGCCACTACTCCTGACTGTTTCCGGAAGCAGGGCGGTCCCTATTTATTAGCTTCCTCCTGATCATCAGCCGCCTCACTTTCCTCATCATCCTCTGCGTCTTTTTTCTTTTTCTCTCTTGATTTCCAGGCAATCTGTGCGACCAGAATGCCGATTTCGTAAAGAATGATCAGGGGACCCGCCATCATGCATTGGGTTACAACGTCCGGTGGGGTGAGGATCGCCGCCAGAACGAACGTCATCAGAATTGCGTATTTGCGCTTTTTTCTGAGCAACTGGGGCGTCACCACGCCCATTTTGGCCAGGAAAAAAATAACCACAGGGAGCTCAAAAACCACCCCGAAAGCAAAAAGAAGTTTGATGGCAAAGGAAAAATACTGCTTTACCGAAGGCAGCGCTTTTACATATTCATTTGAAAACCCGACGAAAAATTTGAAACCAAACGGAAAAACAACGAAATAACCAAAAAGGGCCCCACCCACAAACAAAAGGGTGGAAGCTACCACGAAAGGAATCACATATTTTTTTTCTTTCCTGTAAAGCCCGGGTGCGATAAACATCCATAGCTGGTAGAAAATGAATGGCGCCACCAGCATGACACCCGCCAGGAGAGAAACTTTTAAGTAGGTGAAAAACATCTCAGGAAGGTTGGTGAAAATGAGATGATCTCCTTCGGGCATCACTGCCTTGAGGGGTGCCACCAGCAGACCGAAAAGTCTTTCCGCAAAGGCGTATGACGCCGCGAAACCAATCCCCACCGCGATGGCGGAGGCGACGAGTCGTTTCCGCAGTTCCTCCAAATGACCGATAAACGGTTGTTTGTCTTCCCTATCCATTTCGATCTTTCTCCACGGGAGCTGCCGACTCCGCCAAAGTGGCTACGACGGCCGGATCGGGCTGGCCTTTTTCTTCTGCATCTTTTAAGGGTGGAACTTTTTCAGCCTCCGTTGAAGAAGGGGCTTTTTCCTGGTGGTAATCATCCAGCATTTCGTCAAAATCCTCAAATTTTGGTGGTTTTTCCTCAACCGCCTCCGTTTCCTTTGAATCCGCTGGCTTATCCAGACCGCTGACAGCATCGACCAGCTCCTCACGGGTCTCTTTGAGGTCCTCATCCAGATTCAAGCCTTCTTTGATTTCCGAGGTTGCCTTCTTGAATTCAGACAGGCCTTTCCCCAGGGACTTGGCCAGATCGGGCAGCTTCTTGGGACCGATAACGACCAGGGCGATCACCAGAATGATGATTAATTCGGGCATGCCGATACCAAACATTTTTTCCTCCATACGTCAGTCGAGCAAGGGCCGGCGGCCCATGCTCGAATATAAGGGGGCCGGGGCAAATTACGCCGATTTCAAGGTGCGATTATAGTTGAAGCATCAGGGCCGTTTCATCGCAATCAGGAAATTTAGGGCATTTCAGGCAGTCAGCCCATATTTTGTGGGGAAGACAAGATTTGTCAACCTCATAAAACCCTCTTTTAACAAAAAATTCGG
>Ga0209249_1003885_pt1 | contig 10255 bp, 7 predicted proteins | sample SaaInlV_200m_DNA_4_FD_184653 | JGI IMG/M metagenome (GOLD analysis project Ga0209249, IMG submission 184653) | Marine microbial communities from expanding oxygen minimum zones in the Saanich Inlet - SI037_S3LV_200m_DNA (SPAdes) (version 2) | ecosystem: Environmental > Aquatic > Marine >... | reverse complement strand
GTTATATTAGCGGAGAGTGCGATAATAAAGATAGCGGCGGCCATTGCGGCGCCTGCGGTCACTAGATACAACAAACATCAAGTATAAAAAAAAGAGGCTCTGTTTTAATTCAGGGCCTCTTTCTATTTAATCGGTTGTTAAATTTGCGCTTTACTTTCTTAGTACACCCTCTCGGCGCTTCTGGCGCGCGTACGCCGGTTTTTCCGGCACCCATGTGGTTGGCCTTACGCATCTGGCCTCAATGGCTTTTGATGGGCATATTGTGGCGCAACTGAGGCATCCCCAGCACTTGTCCGGCTCAACATAGGCACGTTTTTTGATCTGCGGCTCTTTGCCTTCTTTTACAACTTCGGTATCGCGCATATCGATGGCCTCAAACTGGCATACATGTATGCATCTGGGTTTGCCTGATTTTTTGTTCTTGCAGGCGATACATTTGTCCTGATCTATGGTTACCTGCCAGCGGCTCTTGTCCCAGCGCCATCCGGGCTGATACTCGCCATGTTGGCGGATGTGTGGTGCCCAGTGATGGCAGCAGCAATCGCAGCAGAAGCACAGCATGTAAAAGTTGGACGTCTGGTAATGCTCCATCGATCCGATCAGTCCGTCACGGTGCGCCTGCGTCAGTGCGGCAAGCGACTCTTCTTTTGATATCTCACGGTTGTGCCGCAGGATCACCGTTTCGGCAGCCACGTCGAACTGCAGGCATACCTGATCGTTCGTTCTCTTACAGGTCATGCCGCCGCCCGATACACGCCTGCGGCATGAGCAGTGCGCCAGCGCCCAGCGGTAGTGGCAGTTGATCACTTCACGGCCATCTTCCCACGGCTGAATCTGATCGGCGTCCGGGCCTGCAAGAATGGCCTCATAGGCAGGTAGTATTCTTCTGCCCTTGGTTCCTTCACGCGTACTGCGCTTTACTTGTGAGTTGTAGTCGCTTTCGCCCTCGTCGGCATAGCACCAGTCATTCCACAGGTTAAACACCTGTGGGCCGTATTTCAGATCAAGCGATGAGTTTGTCTGGCAACCATCATGAAACTGCATTATTCCGCGTGGCAGGAATCGGTATCCGTAGCGTGTTTTGCGGTCCCTGGCAAAAAGAACGCCTTTCTGGAAACCTGATTCCAGGATATCCTCGACCTGATTAAGGGGCATATCCAGTATTTTTGCCACGTTCTCAGCCTGATCTTCCAGAGGAAGGTCCTTCAGTAAATGAAATGATTCCATCTCGATGGGGGTGAATAGCCACTCCAGCAGCCTTCTGAGCTCCGGTGACGGCTTCTCCCCAATCAGTCTGGTCATCATTACCCTGTAGATGTCCCTGTCTGGATTAACATCCGGAATATCTTGCGCATTCGGTCCTTTTTTATAGGTATCCACGCGGTCATAAAGGGCGTGGTGCTCGGCCAGTGGCCAGGCCTGTATCTTCTCATCTTGTGTAAATGGCATTGCGTAAGACTCCTAAATAAAATAGGCGGAAGTGATTACCACTTCCGCTCATTCAAAAATGGCTATATCCAAGTAATTAATATAGCATATAATGGTCGCATACGCAACTAATTGTTGCTATAACAACTGCTGTTATTGCTAGCTCAAACGTTTACTGTTTCTTCTTCTTCGGCGTTACCAGCAGTAGCAGTGACGGCAGAACCACCATTGATGCTATCAGGGCCAAAAATATCATCAGCGCTGTCAGTATGCCGAAGGCCGAGAACATGGGCATGGGAGCAAAGCCCATGATGGTAAAACCGACGATACTGGATGCAGCAGAGCCCAGCAGCGCGATACCTGTGCCGCCTGCGGCCTGCCTTAGCGCCTGTAGTCTGCTGGATGTGTTCTTCATCTCTTCCCGGAATCGCTCGGTCATATGTATCGAATAATCGATTCCCACTCCCAGCGATATAGCACCAATTGTGGCGGTGATAAAGTTTAAGGCAAATCCGGTGAGGTACATAAGCCCGTAGAGCCACGCTATTACCAGTGCTATGGGAACGATGGTTACTATAGCGTATCTGAAGGAACGCAGGGTCAGTAGTAGCAGTAAAAGCGTGATTACTGCTGCGATGGGCAGTGACCTTTGCAGTGTCTCGGTTGTTGCATTAAACTGTGCAACGCGCGTAATTGGTGAACCGGTCAGGCCTGTCTTGGTGATAGCCTCGCTGTCTGCCAGCACCTTTATGTCTTCAGTAAGTGAGGTAAATGCAGCCGTGACGTTTTTCTGCTCACGCGTTCCGGGGATGGCTATATGTATCAACGATACATCCGGCTCGATGCCTTCCGGATCGTGGAAGAATTTTTCCTGAATTTGGCCTGCCGTAAAGACGGTATAAATAACTTCGTTAATTTCTGTGTGTATACCCGAACTCAGCATATAGGTATATGCTGCCTCGATTTGTGCGGCAGAATCTGGTATACGGTCTTCGTTGGCATCGGTTATTTGTACGCCGGTAGTAGTTAGTATCTGATCAATATCGTACTGGCTGGACGTCAGACGTCTCAGAAGATCAATGGCATGACCCGAGAAAATCTGGGCTGAACCATCACTATTTTTTACGATGTCGGGGTTGTCTGCCAAATTTGCGATAAGTATATTCATGGCTGACAGTGCGCCGGGATCGGTGAGATCTCCCTCTATATATATAGTTGCCCCTTCTCCACCCTGATCACCTCCATGTATATCCATTTTATCCAGGCTGACCACAAAATCAGAACTGGATTTGAAAAAATCCTTGGCATCCAGTGACGCCTCAAGTTTGAAGGCAAATATAGTTGCACCAATGGTCAGGGCGACTGCGACCGAGATAACCCAAACGCGGTAGCGAGCGATACTAGCGATAAGGTTTGGAAACCACCCTTGTGATGCATCAGTATTAGCAGACATCTTTTGAGGTTGAGCTACGGTTTCTGATATCTGTCCAAGGTTTTTATTTTGTATATACCACAACGGCAGTCCTACGAACAAGGCTATAGTGATAAGCAGGATAGCTGTGCCAATAGGAGCGCTGACGGCCACCAGAATGAGTATGCCTAAGCCGGTCATTGATGCCATTCCGATATATCCCAGTGCAATTGAAAGTTGTCTTTTATTTACGGTTAAAGCGGGCTTTTTCATGCGGTCAATGTGCATCATGGCTGCCGGAAGTACCAGCCCAAGCACTACATAGGACGCTGCTACTGCTATACCCGCAGCGATGCCGAAGTGAATGACTGACTCTATTCCTGAGGAAACATTGGACAGGAATGCAACACTGTCTGATGCCATGGCCAGCGTAAGTGCCCCCAGCACACCGATAAAACCGGCACGCAGAGCCATTTTAGGAGTCAGACCACGACGCTTTTCTTCATCGTAGCGTTTGAACGAATGCAGAGCAAAGTCTACTCCCAGCGATAGCATGGAAATGGGAACGATCATGTCGATGACCATCCCGCCTTTAATACCAATTAGGGCGGATATGCCTTTGAGCCATATCATCAGGATGCCAAGGCCAGCACCGGTTAGTATAACTGCCCAATAAGAGCGCATAGCAATAGCAGCTATAAGTATAACCGCGATAACGGTGAACATGATAAACGTTCCTGCTGCAAAGCCCTCATCCTCGGCTTCCAGGGTGACATCTATGGCTATTCCCCACAGGTTGTACGTTTGTTCGTCCCCGCGCAAAGAGCTTTGAATGTTACGGTTGAACTGCTCCTTGTTCTTAAGTGTTTCGTCTCCGCCAAGGGTGATCTCAGCACTTCCACCACCCAGTTTTTCATTATCTGCAAACACTTCAAGCCACAGGGCGGGAGATGTCCAGTAGTCTATCGCAATAGTGTTAATGGTTTTTGGTTCTGAGGTTCTTTTAACTGACAGCACTTGCGTGAAACCGCTGGTGTCAGCATCTTCGGCAAGAATATAGTGAAGTGCTATTTTAACCTGATTATCAGTGGCATGCTCAAGCGTTGTATCCAGGAGCGGATGTGCTACCAGCATGTCGGCTACTGCACTGGCAAGGCTATATGTTCCTACATACGACTGCTCTGAGTCTATGTCATATGCCGTGTACAAGTAGGGTTGAACTTCCAACCCCGCCGGAGCAAGCTCCCCTTGCTCGTCTTTATCTATAAGCGCCTGCTGGTTCTGATACAGCTCCCAAAGCGTTGCCTGGGTCAGGACATCTCCGGCTTCACTGTCTTTTGATTCCACAATATATGCGGAATAGTGAATTTGAGTGTCAAACCTCTCGTTAATTTGATCCCTTAAGGTAAAAGCCTCATCCTTGGGGTCCTGCGAGGCCTCCCCATTATCTGCCATTAGAAGCAGGGGGATAATAAGTAAAAAGGTAAGAACCACAGTGGCAATGATTATTTTACCCGAGCGGCGCTCGATGAAATTAGCTACTCTGGCAGCGATGGATGAGTCTGAATTGCTATTGCGCTGTGACATTGTTACTCCTCTTTCCAATTTGTATCAATAAATTGTTTGCAGCTGGCATTTAGGCAGCAGGGCAGGTATTGTTGCTCTGTTTCATGCACTGCCTTGATAAAGACCTCCAGCCCTCTGTTGAGTGCTTCCTGGTCGGCGGGTTTCATTTTTTCAAATACGAACGATAGCAGCAGGGAACTTTCTGTGCATACGCTGTTATATATTTGTCTGCCTTTTTCGGTCAGGTTGATTCTTATTACTCTTCTATCTTTACCGTCCAGCACACGCTCAAGCAGGTCTTTGCGTACCAGCCCTTCAACGATGCGTGTTGCTGCGGATTGTTCTATCAGCATGTTCTCGGCAAGCTCTTTCATAGTCAGGTTGTCTTTACCAAGAAGCGTTTCCAGTATGCCCACCTGCCGGTTGGTTAGATCCATTGACGAGCCGGTTATTGTGCGGTGCACTCCCACCTTAGTTAAAACCTGATTAAGCACCAACAATAGTTTGGCCAGTCTTTCTTCGCTTTCAACCATGGTATGCCTCCTTGATGCAAGTGCCGTGCATTACTGTCATACTATTTCTCATAAACAATTGATAACATAAATAGTTAACGTTGTCAAGTATATTATTTGTGCACACTGGTAATGTCTGTAAAACAAGGGGTATACCAAGAAGGTATTCAAATAAAAAGATAGGTTATCAGAAGATAACTATTTGATTTGAAGTGCTTTGATGGTGCAGAACTGCACGCATAAGGGGTCGCCGCCACAACGGTCACAAACGTAGAGCTTCTGTGTCACGTCGCTCCAGCGTATGGCATCATGCGGGCAGGCGTCACAGCAAGCCTCACACCCGGTGCAAAGTTCGTCGCTTATACTGATAATGCCTGTTTGCTCGTCCTGCGTTAGTGCGTCTGAAGGGCAGGCGTTAACGCAATCGGGATCATCACATAGCTGGCAGATATGCGGCACATACAGCGACTCGGGGTAGTTATCGGTTACGCGTATGTTGGCTTTTTCCAGGTTAACCGTGCCGCCGCTGTTTAAACTGCACACCATCTCACATATACGACATCCCGTACAAAGCGGTGTGTGAACCTCTATAATCTGCTTGCTTGCCATATCAAAAATCCTTTTTACGGGTGTTTAGCTTATTTTTTCTTCGGTTATTGCCAGTTTCTCAATCAAATCACTGCCCGGGACACCATCGGTGCTCCAGCCATGCAGTCCGTAGTATTCATCCAGAAATGTTTCATATTTGGGCTTATCAAGCCGGGACCACTCACGTCCTGATGTAAACCAGCTTTCAGGCGGATAGTCGTGCTTGCGGGTGCCAACGTTGAACTTGCCCAGCAGCAGGCGCTCTGTGCTGTAGATGCGCTCGGCGATCACTTTCAGGTCGTCCACTGACATATCCCAGCCAAGGGCCAGTTTAATCAGCTCACTGTACTCGGGGTACTGCGGGCAGTTGGGGCTGTTAAACACCGTCTGGAACCTGCATAGCCCCAGCGAGTCACACACGGCATACAGCAGTTCGTGCCACCAGATCATATACGACCGGCCTTCGTACGAGGTGTAGTCCGTAGGTATATGACGTCCGTAGACATTGTCGAACACTTCCTGCGGAAGCCCTATAATATCGATGCCGGGGCGGCTTCTATGTATATGGGTTGGCAGGGAGGTAACGCCTACCTGCAGTGCAAAGCTTTTTATCCCACCCGGCGAATGGTTGCACGACTTGTTTTTTATCATGGGCATATGCTCTGCTGCTTCCGGGGGCAATCTTTTGAGGGCAAAACTTCCGTCTGCCAGAATATCGCCAAATCCTCTGCGGTGCGCGATATCCTCCAGCATGGCCATGCGGTCTTCCATATTCTCTTTACGTAGCGGTCTTCCGATGTCCTTTTCGGTAATAATGCCGTTTTCCAGCAATTTTAAGGCAAAGCTTATCTGATACGCGCCAACGCCAAGCAGGTTGCATCTGTCGGCACCGTAGATAGTGCTCTCTGCATCAAGGCCACTGCCAAGCATTCCCCACTCAGGGCCTTCGCCCCGTGTGGCATAATTGCCCTCGCTGATCAGGTGTCGATGGCGGCAGTGTACCGCACAGCCCATGCAGGCGGACATTCCCACCGAATAGGGCATCAGGTCTTCGGCAAACACCCTGCCAATACCTTGTGCATATGGCTTGCTGGCAGTGGCTTCGCCATTTGTTACCGCCGGTTTTTTGGAATCTTCTGGGCGGCCCTCAAGCCCGGCTGGTTTCTTTTTGCCGTAGGCGTCCGGAGTGTAGCGCGGGTAGGAGTAGGATATGCGCTGCATTAGCGGCGTGCCCAGCTTGCCCAGCGTATCGATCCACTTGCGGCTCATTAAGATATCGGTTTGCTCTTTGTAGTACTTAAGCAGTCCTTTGGGGTCATCAAAGCTGACGTCCAGCGTTCCACGGGCGGCGATTGCCTTCAGGTTTTTTGTGCCCATGACACATCCCATGCCGAATTTACCGGCTGCATCCTTGGGGCCGCTGATGACCTGTGCCATGCGCACCAGATTCTCTCCGGCAACACCTATGGTTATAGATCTTACACGCTCGTCGTTATAATCATTTTTTATGGCAACCTGCGTTTCCCATGTATCCTTGCCCCACAGGTGTGCGGCGTCTTTTATCTCGATTTTGTCGTTGGTTATCATCAAATAGACGGGTGATTTGGCCTGCCCTCTGATAACCAGGTGATCAAACCCTGCGTATTTCATCTCCGCACCGAAGTGACCGCCGATGTTGGAATCGCCGAAGTTGCCGGTTTCCGGCGAGATGGCGCAGATATTAAAGCGACCTGTGCCAAAGCCGGGCAGGCCGGTAAGTAGGCCAACGCCGATAATAAGCGGATTGTCCGGGCCCATGGGGTCGATCTGGGGACCTGCAAGGTTGTATAGCAGGTAGTTGTTGATTCCCCTTGCGCCCAGGTATTTGCGACGCCATTCAATCGGTACGGTTTGCGACGTAATCGTTTTAGTGGTTAGATCAATATAGGCTATTTTCCTTGTTAGCATGGCTATTCCTCTTTAAACTTGCATAACTATTCTCATCATGACGTAAGGATTTCAGATTCGACAAATATACCATAATTTGGCCGCAATTGCGACATCTCTTGTCGGTAGCGATGTATTTGGAAAAGCGGGTATGAGGTACATTTTTACGATCAATCATGGCACAACATATTGACCGAATCAACTAAAAAATGTACTATTGTGCGATAGTCGTATAAGATTAATGACGTGAATTTGGACTCAAAGGAGAAGTAATATATGCCGTTTACCAGAGATGAGAAGATAAAAGTTTGGACTATTGGAGAGCACCACGCGCTTTATGATCGTGTGGAAACATATAAAAAAGGACCCAATGCTCAGGAAATCCCCCATGTGAGCAAGGATTTGGACATATACAGCGTGATGATGACCAGAATGGGTTCGGCTAAATCGCCTGAGTTCCGCCGCTTGCTGGAGTGGCTGTTTACACAGGTTGAGTTGGAAGTTTTTCATTTGCTCAGGGATATTCCTCTGGAGGATCAGCCCCAAAATCTGGCAAAGATGATGGATATACCGATCGATCAGATCGAGGATATACTTGAATCCGGTTTTCAGAAAGGCGCGCTGTTTGCCAGAGATCGTAAAACCCGTTACGGATATCGTTTTCTGCCGCGTGGAATGATGCAGTTCCACGACGGGTCTCAGACCAACTCATCGCTTGACCTGAAGTATGGCCCCAAACTGTTTCAGTTGTGGAACGACTGGTGTTATGCAGACGAGGGATTGGGTGATTATGAGAGGCAAAGGTCAAAACTGGTTAACCAGAGACCAAATGGCAGGAGGATACTGCCTGCCTATGAGGCCATACTTGCCAGCCCTGACGTTGATCAGTTGCAGTCGTGGGAAGACGGCCGCGAGGTGGTTAACTGCCACTACCGCTGGGCGATGTCGCATTGCTCGTGCCGCAGGCGAGTATCGGGCGGAGGTATGACCTGTAAAAGAACGAACGATCAGGTATGCCTTCAGTTTGATATTGCAGCCGAGACGGTTATACTTCGCCACAACCGCCCGATTACCAGAGAGGAATCGCTTGCAGCACTTACGCAGGCGCACAGGGACGGGCTGGTAGGTTCCATGGAGCATTACCAGACATCAAACTTTTTTATGCTGTGCTTCTGCTGCGACTGCTGCTGCCACCACTGGGCACCGCACATCCGCCAACATGGTGAGTATAGCCCCGGATGGCGCTGGACCAAGAGCCGCTGGCAGGTAACCATAGATCAGGACAAGTGTATTGCCTGCAAGAACAAGACATCGGGCAAACACAGGTGCATACATGTATGTCAGTTCGACGCCATCGAAATGCGTGACACCGAGGTTGTAAAAGAAGGCAAAGAGACTGCCATCAAGCCTCGTGCTTATGTTGAGCCTGACAAGTGCTGGGGATGTCTTAGTTGTGCCACCATATGCCCTACAAAAGCGATTGTGGCCAGATGCGTAAGGCCCACCGACTGGGTGCCGGAAAAACCGCTGTTTGCCCGCCAAAAGCGCTTTGATGGTTTGCAGGGGGCTGCTAAGTAGTCTGGTTTGATAAAAGGTTAAATACATAAGAAAGCACCGGCACAACTATTAAGTGCCGGTGCTTTTTGCTTTCACCCAAAATGGTATTTTGATTTGTCTTACGGCATTGGTTTGGTGTTAGGTGGTGGCGGATTTTTCATGCCGTACCAGTAATGTTTGTCAGAACCTTTGCGTTTCCACGGAACCCGCCACATCAGGGGATAGTTAAGTGTTATAGCTCCGTCCTTGGTGCAGGCATCCACGCAGGGACCGCAATACCAGCATTCGTCTGGATGCAATATGATGGGTGGATTGCCTTTTTCAGGGTTAGGGATGAAAACGTCTGTCTGGCAAACGTTAACACACTTGTTGCACCCGGTACATATTTCCGGATCAAACACCACCGGACGGGTGGCGCTGGTAGGATTGGGTCTGGCGTAAATAATCTTTTCTTCCATAAGTCTGATCTCCTATATCCGGTTTACTTCGTAATTTTTTACGATGTCACCCCAGTACCCGAAGGGGCGCTCGCCAACTTTTACGCTGCCGTCTGTTGATGTAATTGTAACGAATTTATTCCAGTCGGCCGGGTCTGTTTCCGGGTATTCCGCCCGCTTGAAATGCAGGAATGCGCTTGAGGCTTTGCGGGCCAGGCTGGCATGTATTATCATCTCTGCGGCGGTATGGATATCGATGATACCCAGTATATTTGTCAGCGAGTGGGGATCATCTGCATAGATATCCGACTCGATCACGTCTTTGATGTCTTCAAGCGACATCAGCCCCATGTTGAGAAGCCTGTCTCTTTTGATATCTCCGCAGTACATCTGCATGGCTTTATTGATGCCCGCCAGCAGTTCTTTCCAGCCTATACCTTCAGAACGCTTAAGCGGTGCATACACACGGGCCTTTTCTTCATCGATCTGCGAGCGGTTAACATCTACCTGTTTTTCATCTTTTACGTATTTGCCTGCCTGTTTACCGGCGTAGCGCCCTGTTGTTGCGGCATGTCCGTGGTCGTTACCACCCATAATTCCATCGCCGGCGGCGTATAGTCCCTCAAGCGTAGTTCGCAGGTTCCAGTCGATCATCGGTCCTCCGACAACGCCACTGGAGAAGTTGCGTACGTATGGGTAACCAACTACCATTTTTGCTCCCGATGAGCTTGTGCCGTAACCGCCTCCTCCGACCAGTTGCTGATTGCTCATCAGCAGGTCTTTGTCAGGATCGAAACCGGCCTTGGTGTAGTTTACATATGTATACTTGG
>Ga0209249_1003884_pt1 | contig 10257 bp, 13 predicted proteins | sample SaaInlV_200m_DNA_4_FD_184653 | JGI IMG/M metagenome (GOLD analysis project Ga0209249, IMG submission 184653) | Marine microbial communities from expanding oxygen minimum zones in the Saanich Inlet - SI037_S3LV_200m_DNA (SPAdes) (version 2) | ecosystem: Environmental > Aquatic > Marine >... | reverse complement strand
TTTTGTCGGTAGAGTTCATGTTTTTATTTTTTGTTTACGCCTCTAAGATAGTAACTTATTGGAAAAAAATATACATGAACTCCATTTTTATTTAAAAAATTAATGTTTTTTATCAAAGCTTGCATTTATCTGTATTACAGAATATTAACATCATTTTGCTTGTTTTTGTGAATTATGCAGGCTAAAATGCAAATTTATTCGTTGTTTCAAAATTTTAAAATCCTCATTTACAATGATAAACTGCGGTATTAAAATCTCTTACGCCTTGAAATTTGCTATTTTTAGAAGTTTCCTTTATTCTTTTTTTTTATAGGTTTCACCGTTTGTCTCATTTTGACAATGGATCTAAACAACTCTTTTGAACCTTAAACTTTGTATATCTATCAATTGCTCCTCTAATTATTTTCACGATTGAATCATTTGCAATAATAATATTCATCGGGACTATAATATTTGATAAAACTAATATTGCACCCACAAAATCCCAAAACAATTTCCATTTCATTCATTAAATTTGTTACCTTTACGTTTAAAATTGATTTAAAGATAGTTATATGTTGAGTACATGTATTCATAAGTTAAGTACAATCAGCAAATAAAGCAATGGTTAATAAGGGCTAATCTCCCACAAAAAAAATGGAATAAGATATTCTTGTGAAACCATTTAAAATAAAAGAACAGGACGAGTTACTGAAAATCGTTAAGAGTAGGAATCAAAAAATTCAAAATGTTATGAAAAAATTAAGCTGGTTTTTAATGATCCTTTTTGTTGGTATCTTTATGCAAAAAGTTGGTATTGCACAAGAAAGTATTCCTGAACCGGAATTTAGTAAAAAACCTTATTTTTTAAAGGATGGTAAACTTGAAAGTTTAGAAAGAGTAGATGCTAGCCTCGATATAAAAATGAAAGGAATGGGTTACGGAGGAACTGAGACATTTTATAAGGTTTTCAGTACACCTTCTCCAGTACGATTCAGCAAAGAGAACATTCCGGTTTTTTATATTAAACTTGATGGCGACACTGATCCCGCAGAGGTTATTGTCATAGTAAGTGAGGAAACCAAGAAAAAAAAGAAGGGTAAAAGAAGATTTAAAAGTACTAGTACATCAGCATTAGGCAAATCAAGAGATGTTAGCGAAAATCAAAAAGAGTTTTCGGTAAAGAAAATTAAACAGGGATTATACGAAATTAGTATTCCAAATGGGCTAGAGTCTGGAGAATATGCACTTTTAGTGGTTATTGAAGCTGGCCAAAATTATAAACAAAAACAAAAGATTTCCTGTTTTGGAATAGATTAATTCCCCTCAACTGCCGCAAGTTTGTAACTTGTGGCAGGTAATTTCCACACGGTGAGCGAAATTCCAAAACTTTCCATTATTACATTTATTATTGATTTTAAGATAGTTATATGTTTGTTGCATATATTTATATGATGTGTGGCATTTAAAATAAGAAAAATGATTACTACAAAAGAAAACTGTAAAAAGAGAACCTTCAAAGGAGTTGATTTTGAACTTCTATCGAGTGGAAAAAAATCAATGATTACCAAAATGAATTATAAAAATGGTGATAGTATTCCATTTCACAAACATCCAAACGAACAAGCAGGTTATATAATATCAGGAAAGATAAGAATTCAATTTAAGAACAATGACCAAATTCTAACATCTGGAGATTCATACGTAATTGATGAAAACATAGAACATAGTGTTGAAGTGATTGAATCAGGAGAAGTTATTGATGTTTTTACTCCACCAAGAGAAGATTACAAATAATGAAAAACGTTGCCCCCGCTAAGCTAAGTTTCCAAACTTCACTTAAATTACACTCCATCCTAAAATCCCAATTCAATTCTCATTTTATTCATTTAATTTGCTATTTTTACGTTTGTGATTGATTTAATGTAAGTTATGTGAAAGGTGCAAAATTTAGATTGGATTATGCAGGGCTGAAATGAAAGATAATATGAAAAAGAAAAATGGATGATGTATTAAAACGAAATCATAGAATTCGAAAATTAGTTGGAATATTTGTGATGCTGATTATTGCTTCAATATTTGGATTTAGAATTGGAAACATTCTGAATGGAAATTTGTACATCTATTATCAGAGTTATGCTGGTGATTTAATGATTCCTTTTGGAGCATATTTTTTACTTTGTATGAATGAAATTCAGTTACAATTTCTTCGAAAATGGTTTATTAAAGCTCTAATAGTCTTTTGTGTTATGACGTTTAGTGAAATTATGCAATTGTTTGGTTTATATTTATTTGGCGTAACATTCGATTTGGCAGATATTTTAATGTATGGAATTGGTGTAATTTTAGCAGTATTTTTTGATAAACAGATTTTTGAAAAGATATTACCATTTTGGAAATATAATCCTGAAAAAAAATAAAACTTTACACTACAAAAAATATACTGTATTTTGCATATAGTACTAAAAAAAGCCAGCAATAAGCTGGCTTATTCATTATCTAATTCCCTACGCTAAGCAAACTTTCCAAACTACTCTATTATCTAAACTGAAATATTACATTTTTTTAAAAAATTAGCCTGGGAGTCTAATTATTTTGTAATTTTATAGCAATATTTTTAAAATTGATTTTATTTAGAAGTTTTGATTCAAGCAGGCCTCTAAACATCTCAAAATCAAGAATATCACTTATTCTTTCTAAGGGATTTCCAATATTGCATAGGTTTTGATAGGTTTCTTGTTCATCAAATATTCCTCTATTTCCTGTTGTCTTATATTTCTGAATAGCCATAATTGTAAATTTTAATATCAAAATAAAAATACTACTATTTCTGCTGATATTCAATTATTTATGTTCCATATGGAACATTTTAATATCCTGAATATAAAGGACTTATCATAATGTTGATGAGTTTTTTAATGTACAGATTATCAGCGTCTTAAATAAGTAAGTTATTAACAATAATGATGCTCAATAATATAGATGTAACTGCTTATATTTTAACTTGTTAATTTATAGAAGTCCCCTAAATTAAAAAGGAAAACTTATCAAATTCGAAAAGGATAAGTTTTGCATTGTGTGCCGAAAAGATTTGGGTCTTTAAAATCTATGTGTAGGTAGTGATGGAGATTGTAAAAGTACCAAATGTGTGTTGCAAAACCCCTGAAACAAGGAAAATATTGTATTCACTAAAAAAAGATGAATTAGAAAACATTAAAATTGAAAAATCATACTAATTTTTTATCCGCAACTTTAATAGAAACTGCAAAAAACAAGTATATTTGTATGTCTTATTGAAAGCTTAAGCAGGATACAAATAATAGAAATTATAATGTATGGCAAAAAAGAACAAAATCGGAACAGGCGAATCTTTAGAAAAACAACTTTGGAAATCGGCTGACAAATTGAGAAAAAACATTGATGCAGCAGAATACAAACATATTGTTCTTGGACTGATATTTCTAAAATACATCTCTGATGCTTTCGAAGAACTCTTTGAAAAACTAAAAACAGGAGAGGGTGAATATGCTGGTGCCGACCCCGAAGACAAAGACGAATATAAAGCTGAAAATGTATTCTTTGTACCTCCTAGTGCTAGATGGAGTTTTTTGCAAAGCCATGCTAAACAAACAACTATTGGAAAAACTGTTGATGAATCGATGGATGCTATTGAACGTAAAAATCCATCTTTGAAAGGCGTTTTACCAAAAGTATATGCAAGACAAAATCTTGACCCAACAAGTTTAGGAGAACTTATTGATATGATTGGAAACATTGCTTTGGGCGATGCCAAATCGAGAAGTGCCGATATTCTCGGTCACGTTTTCGAATATTTCTTGGGAGAATTTGCACTTGCTGAAGGCAAGAAGGGAGGACAGTTCTACACACCAAGAAGTGTTGTAGAATTATTGGTTGAAATGCTGGAGCCATACAAAGGACGAGTTTTTGATCCTTGCTGTGGTTCTGGTGGAATGTTTGTACAATCAGAAAAGTTTGTAGAAGAACACAAAGGAAAGATAAATGACATTTCTATCTACGGACAGGAAAGCAACCAAACAACCTGGCGACTTGCAAAAATGAATCTCGCTATTCGTGGAATTGACAGTTCACAAGTAAAATGGAACAACGAAGGCTCATTTTTAAACAATGCACACAAAGACCTGAAAACAGATTACATAATTGCAAATCCTCCATTTAATGTTAGCGATTGGAGTGGTAATTTACTACGCAAAGATGGACGCTGGCAATATGGGGCGCCACCAACTGGAAACGCCAATTATGCGTGGATACAACATTTTATGTATCATCTTGCACCAAGCGGACAAGCTGGTTTTGTTTTGGCAAAAGGCTCTTTAACTTCTAAAACTTCTGGCGAAGGAGATATTAGAAAAAACTTAATTGAAGAAGGATTGGTTGATTGTATTGTTAATCTTCCGGCCAAACTGTTTTTAAATACTCAAATTCCTGCTTCCTTATGGTTTATGAGTCGTAACCGAAGCAACGGAAAATTCAGAGATCGAAGCAAAGAGATACTTTTCATAGACGCCAGAAACATGGGACATCTGATAAATCGCAGAACTCGTGAACTTTCAAATGAAGATATTCAACTTATTGCCAACACATATCACAACTGGCGAAACCCGAATAGTGATTACGAAGATGTAAAAGGTTTTTGCAATGCTGCAAGTATTGAGCGAGTAAAAGAATTGGATTATGTTTTAACTCCCGGGCGATATGTTGGTTTGGCTGACTAGGAAGACGACTTTGATTTTAATGAACGATTTACCAGTTTAAAAGTAGAGTTTGAAGAACAACTTAAAGAGGAAGCCACTTTAAACGAACGTATTGAAGAAAACCTTGCTAAAATTGAACTGAAAGATGAGTAATAAAAATGAAATAATATTATATCAACCCGATGATTTATCAACCAAACTGGAAGTTAGAGTTGAAGAAGATACTATATGGCTGACGCAGGTACAAATTGTAACTCTTTTTGATAGTAGTAAAGCAAATATAAGCGAACACATAAAGCATATTTTTCAAACTAATGAACTTGAAGAAAATCCAACTGTTCGGAAAATCCGAACAGTTCAAAAAGAGGGCAACAGAACGGTTTCAAGAGATTTAATTCACTACAATCTGGATATGATTATTTCAATTGGGTACAGGGTAAACTCTATACGTGGTACACAATTTAGAATTTGGGCAAACAAAGTACTAAAAGATTATTTGCTAAAAGGATATTCATTAAACAAACGGATGAACCGAATTGAAGAAAGCGTTAATTCCCTTGTGAAAAAAGTTGATGTTATTGATTTGCAAATAAATACAAACTTACCACCAAAGCAAGGAATTTTCTACGATGGACAAGTTTTTGATGCCTATGTGTTTGTCGCCGACCTTATAAAATCAGCCAAACAATCTATTCTCTTAATTGATAATTATATTGATGAATCTGTTTTACAAGTTTTTACCAAACGCAAACAAAATGTATCTGTAAATATTTACACCAAAAACATTACAAAAATTCTAAAACAAGATTTAGAAAAGCACAACAAACAACACCCAAAGATTCAAATAAAGAAATTTACCAAAGCCCACGACCGCTTTTTAATAATTGACAAAACCACTGTTTACCACTTTGGAGCAAGTCTAAAAGATTTGGGTAAAAAATGGTTTGCTTTCTCTAAAATGGAAATGGAAGCTATGGAGATGATTGCTAACCTCCGGTCGTTGAGCGGAGGCGAAACGAAAAATGGAGGTGGTGATGAGTGAATTTCGACAGGCTCAATTACCTTGGAAAGAAATAGAATTATGTCAAATAGCAGAGGTGCAAACTGGACCTTTTGGTAGTCAGCTTAAAAATGAACAATACATTACAGGAGGGACACCTGTTGTAACTGTAGAACATATTCAGGATTTCAGAATTAAAGATTTTAAATATCCGAGCATAACTGATGATGACAAACAGAGATTGAACAAATACTTGATGAAAGAGGGTGATATACTCTTTACAAGAGTAGGCTCGGTTGATATAAGTGCATATGTGAACAAACATCAAAATGGATGGATGTTTTCTTCAAGAATGCTCCGTGTTCGTCCAAAGAATGAAATCAACTCACGTTTTTTATCATATTTCTTTCAACAGAAAAAATTCAGAGAATACATCTTAAACATTTCTGTTGGCGCTACTATGCCATCAATTAATACAGGGATTTTAAAAACAATTCCTATTTCTTATCCCCAACTCCCCGAACAAAAAGCCATAGCCAAAGTCCTTTCCAGTTTAGACGACAAAATAGACCTGCTCCACCGCCAAAATAAAACACTGGAACAAATGGCAGAAACCCTTTTTAGACAGTGGTTTGTGGAAGAAGCTAAGGAGGATTGGGAGGAAGGTGTTTTAGAGAATTTAGTTGATGTAAAATACGGTAAAGACCATAAAAAACTTTTAGATGGAAATATTCCTGTTTATGGTTCAGGTGGAATAATGCGATACGCAGAAAAAGCACTTTTTGAGGATGAGTCTGTACTAATTCCTAGGAAGGGAACATTAAATAATGTAACATATATAAATGAGCCTTTTTGGACTGTTGATACTATGTTTTACACAATTATGAAGAAACCTAATCTTGCAAAATTCATATATCATTTTGTTAAGGAAAAGGACTTAGCTTCAATGAATGTGGGGTCAGCTGTTCCGAGTATGACAACTCAAGTTCTTAATAATATGCCATTGCAAATTCCTTTTGATGAGGATTTAGAATATTTTGAAAATACTGTAACTCCGTGTTATCAAAAAATAAAGACAAATAATAGCCAAATTAACACACTTGAAAAAATGCGGGATACTTTATTGCCGAAGTTGATGAGTGGGGAAATGAAATTTAAAAAATAGAAATATGTTAGGAAAATTTTCATTAGAAGACATTATTATTAAGGTGTTACCTGGGGGCTTTTTTTTAGCAATATTATATTATTTGTATGGTCAAGATTTCCCATTTGAGTTATCAAAAAACTTTGATTTTTTATACACATTTGTTTTTTTTTGTATTGCATTTATAACAGGAGAAATTCTCCAAACATTAGCCCATCAATTAGAAAAACTAGTAGATATATTCTTTAAACTTAGAAGACCTTCAGAAGTATTCTTATATGCGAATAATCCTGTTTTAAAGAATAAAAACATAAGAATTGAATTGCTTGATTATTTGAAACTAACTAAAGAACAATCAAATATTTTTAGTATTTATTATTGTGATTTGCCATTTTTAAAATTCTGGAAAATAAATAAAGAAGATAATGCAGTCTCTCAAAGTATTTTTTGGAGGCTATATTCTAATGTTAGTGAAAATGAAGAAGTAAAAACATCAAATCGGGGATACTTATTTGTTCGAGTAATTGTGATTGTGTTTTTGATTCTAGGAATATGTTTCTTTATAGAGTCAAATGTTTTAATAGGTCTAATTTGTGCTTTACTTTTCTGGATTTTTTTATGGAGATGCAGAGGTTATGCAAGGGGATTAGTTTTTAAAGTTGTTTTATTGAATTTAAAACTAAAATTTAATGAAAAAAATAGTAATATTTAATGTTGGAGGAGCATTGTCTGCCTATGGGGATTTTGATAGCCAAAGATTTGTTATTGATTTAGGAAAAAAGGAGGATTTTTCTCCAGTTTTAGACTTTTTAAAACCATTATTTGATAAAGAAAGATTATCAAAAAGTACAGCAACTATTGGTAAGGGAAAATATCACATTGATCAATTATTTCTTAGTCACTTAGATAAAGATCATACTGCAGATTATGAAAAATTTTCTGAATATTTTTTTCCACAATTCATGACTTGTCCGAATGATAATTCAAAACAGCGCAATATTTTTAAAATTAATAGAAATAAGATTGGTGAATTAACTGATTTAAAAAAGAAAATACTGTCAGATATGAAGGTTAGATATCCTTTACATGAAGATAGACCTATACAATCAAAAATTAATAATATTGAGTTAAATTATATTAGACCATTAAATTGTGAAGATGGAAAAGATTTAGAAGTTGCTTATGCAAATAATATTAGCTTAACATTATTTGTTAGTTATAATAATAAAACAGCCTTATTCCCAGGTGATTTATTAAAGGAGGGAATGAAACATTTAATAAATAATAACCGTAATTTTAAAAAGCTTCTTTCAAACAATGGTATTGATTATTTAATCGCTCCACATCACGGATTGCAAACATCTTTTTCTACAGTTTTTTTTGAAACTATTAAAGGAAATAAAACACGCCTAAATATTATTTCAGAGAAAGTAAGGAGTGTCGAATCTAATGAAAATAGAAGCGATGTAGATAGTAGATATCGTTCAGAAGATTATTGCACAGGTGAGAACTTTTTGGGAAAATATGGAGTTAAGACCTCATTGGGGCATATAGTTATTGATTTTGAAACTTCTGAAGTTGAAGTAAAACAATATACAGAAATAAATGAAGTAATTGAGGAATTTTGCACAAAATAAAATGACAAGAATAACCGAAAATACAATAGAAGAGATTAGCAAAGAATTATTGGAGTATATGGGCTATAAGAAAAAATATTGGTTACATTATTACTAAAATTTATGAGTGGCGAAGTACGAGTAAAATAAAATTAAACTAAGTCTATGGAATACAACATATATTGTGATGAAAGTTGCCATTTAGAAAATGATAATAGTAAAGTTATGGTGTTGGGTGCAGTTTGGTGTCCAAAAGAAAAAAAGCGAAAAATTTTTAAACGTCTGAGAGAAATCAAAACATTTAATGGGCTGCCCGAAAATTTTGAGGTAAAATGGCACAAAGTTTCTCCAGCCAAACAGGATTTTTATTTAGGTTTAGTCGATTATTTTTTTGATACAGACGACTTACATTTTCGGGCACTGGTAGTTCCTGATAAAAGTCTTCTCGACCACACTAAATTTAATCAGTCTCATGATGAGTTTTACTATAAAATGTATTTTGATTTATTAAAAGTAATTCTCAACCCAACTCATGCATACAATATTTTTATTGACATAAAAGATACTCGCAGTCAGGAAAAAGTAAACAAGTTAACAGAAGTATTGAGAAACAATCATTACGATTTCAACCAACTTATTGTTAAAAATATCCAGCAAATAAGATCACACGAAGTAGAATTATTGCCAATAGCTGATTTACTAATAGGTGCAGTTGGATATTTACACAGAGGATTGCAAAGCAATTCAGCTAAATTAGCAATTATTGAACGTATGCAAAACCGGTCGGGTTACAATCTGAAACAATCTACCCTCTACCGTGAAGAAAAAACTAATATATTTATATGGAAATCTTGTAATAGTTAGTATATGGAAGTTTTAAATTTACCTGAAATAATAACTCTGGAAGAATTTGAAGGCAATTTTCCTTCATTTTACGAAGCGGTTTACGATATATTTAAATCAGATTTTGTTAACACAAAACCTATATATAAAGGAAAACAGTTACGATTAAAAGCACATCCATATATTGAAGGCAAGGAGTACACTTTTTATCATTTTACGCATGAGGGCAATATTGAATGTGACCGAAAGCCCAATTTAAGACGAATGGAACGTATTGCATTTCCTCGCCCTATGATTGACAATTCCGAACACTCAGAATTAAAAGTATGGAGAAATAAACGGAGAAATAAAGAGCGGATACTGATATTGCACGAAGAAGAAAAGTATATTGTAGTTCTGGAAGATAGAAAAAATTACATATTACCTTGGACAGCATATTACATAGAACATAACAACAAAATCAGGAGATTAATAAAAGAGTATGAATTGTATATAAAAACCGAAACCGCTTGATTAGAGCGGCTTCTTTTCTCCTTTGACACATGGTCATTGAGATGATACAAATATATGGCACATTATTTAAATATCAAAGTTTTAATGTAAATTTAACAATTTAATGCTACAAATAACAGAAAATACCATAGAACAATTTGCCATTGAATTATTGGAACGTTTAGGCTACCAATACATTTATGCACCTGATATTGCATATGATGGCGATAGACCAGAGCGAAATTCTTACGAAGATGTTTTGTGTGTGCCCAGCATAAGCGTATGCGGACACCCACCTTGATGTTCAAGAAAAATTTGAAAAATACAAATTATTTTTTGAAAATAAAAATTGATATTCAATTTGGGTAGGCATTAAATATTTCCAGAGAGTGAAAGTCTCTTACAGGCGAGTTGGTGAAGCCTGTTAGTAAGTCGCAAGGGTGGTAGCTG
>Ga0209249_1003881_pt1 | contig 10269 bp, 7 predicted proteins | sample SaaInlV_200m_DNA_4_FD_184653 | JGI IMG/M metagenome (GOLD analysis project Ga0209249, IMG submission 184653) | Marine microbial communities from expanding oxygen minimum zones in the Saanich Inlet - SI037_S3LV_200m_DNA (SPAdes) (version 2) | ecosystem: Environmental > Aquatic > Marine >... | reverse complement strand
TTCTCCATGATTAAGGAATTTGTCAGAATCATGAACATCGCGCTGCCGGACCCCACAAACAGCAAGCAGATAGAAGCAATCCACAATGAGGATGCGTTGGCGAACAGCACCAGGAAAACTCCGAAAACAGATCCAGCCCCAAGCATAAGCAGCCCTTTCTGGCGATAGTTACTCAGAATCGCAACTGCAGAGGAGCCCAGCAACGCCCCCACTCCCACAGATGACATCAACAGGCCCAGACCGGTCTCACCTGCATGGAAAACAGATTTGGCAAATACCGGGAGTAACATCTGGTACGGCATGGCGACCAGGATGGGGACAAAAGCGATCACCAACAGGGTGAATATGATCCGGTTTGTTCGAACGTAGAGCAGACCATCCTTAATATTGCGTATTAGGGGCACTTGCGACTGCAATTTTATCTTGCCCCGACCCGGAATGGCCACCAAAAAACAGAGCGATATCAGATTGGAGCAGACAATTATCCAGTAAACACCCGGGATATCCAGCAGTTTGATCAGGACACCGGCCAAGGCAGGGGAAGCGATACGACAGACATTCATGGTCACTGAATTCAAGGCAATCGCATTGGTGAGATCCTTTTTCCCAACCAGATCCATCAGAAACGCCTGCCGCGCCGGGATATTAAATGCGAGGGTCACCCCACCCGCAAAAGCCGCAGCAATCAAATGCCAGATAGCGATCAGTTCGGTTTGGATCAGCAGCACAATGATCAAATTCAAGGAAGTAAACATCGCCTGAGTTGCAATCAACAGGTTGCGTTTTCTAACCTGATCGGCCAGAGCGCCTCCCAGCAACGAGAGCAGAACAAGTGGCAGACCCAGAGCAGCACCTACCATCCCCAGCGCCAGAGGAGAGTCCGTCATCGTATAGACAAGCCAGCCCCTGGCGACCATCACCATTTGCGCACCATTAAACCCAAAAAGAATGCTGAACAGATAGAGCCTGAAGTCTCTTATTTTTAGTGAGGATATAGCCGAAATCAATCTCCCCTTATCCTCCAGGGGTGGTTTTTCCGGCTGCAATGACTCGATATCAAACGTCATATTTTTCGTCCAGGACGAATAGGAAATAGCCGGTTAGGCACAGCGGCTCCGACGGTTATGTTAATGATATTGATTGATGGAGGCAACCAGCGTTGAGGCGATTCGTTGTCGATATCCAGGCTTCAGGAGAGCCTTGCGATCTTCAACATTGTTCAGGTTACCTACTTCTACCAGGACCGAAGTGGGAATTTTGCTATACCGCAGAATCCCCGGCAGAGTTCTTTTGCCCCTGCGATAGTAGTAGCCCCTGACAGCAAAAGAGCTATGGGTTTTTATACCGGAATTCTTAAAGCTCTGGACGATATTTTTGCCGAATTTCGCACTGACTCTGGCAGACTTTATGTTGTCCCGATTCCTGAACCGGAGCACTCTCCGATACTCTTTACGCCGTCGATAAATGCGATGGCTGAGTTTAAAACTGGCACTACGCAGCCGGTGGTCCGGGTAATATACGGTTACCCCCCGTAGTGAACGATGCAGCGCATCACCGTGCAAACTCATCAGCATTATATTTTCTTTGGGAACCTTCTGCCGGACTAGCCTATCATAGATACTGTTGATCAGGTAAATGCGCATATTAATCCCGACACCGGTGTGTCGTAGCTGGTATGCCGGTGACACGGTGATGTATTCATCCTCATCTTTTTCTGTGGCCAGCCGCACAACCGGTTTTTTCTGGTCTGGATCGACCAGCGTGAAATGGACGATATATTTCCCTTTTTTCAACAGGGCGGCCACCCTGAGGCTGATGTCGTACACCGTCTCATCCTCGAAAATCTGATACCCTTTTTTTTTGGAGCCGATGATGGCGCCCGGATCAATACCTCCGTGTCCCGGATCCAGAATGATGTGAAAGGGCTGGTCCTTTCTGGCCACGGATTCCCGTTCTGGCTCTTTTGTTGTGTCTGGAATTTTTTCCAGAGTCCGCTTTTGAATCAGATAATCCTCACTGATCCAATTAATAGGAATCTTAAGTTTTTTTCCCACTGGAATGAAGTGTTCATTTTTAATCCGGTTCAGTTTCAAGAGCTGCTTTGCCATACGGTTAACATCCTCTGCCAGGGTGCGACCCGTAAACCGGGCCACAACTGCAGAGTAGAGGCTTTCTCCCTTTTTCAATTGATAATATGCATAACCGGAATCATAATCCTTATTCCCCATCGTCAGCGGTTTACGGACTGCTATGTGTCTCAAATGCAGGGATTCTTTAACCCATTTCCAGGGAATCATCACTGTATCCCCTTTTTTTAGTCTCCTCCCCTGATTTTTTAAATTGTTATATCGAATCAATTTTGCCGGCGGGATATCCTTGTGAGCAAAGACACCTGCGATTAGGCTGACCGTCTCTCCAGGATATATAACTCGATGCGCCCAGCCATCTTCTTCACCGGAATCGTTTGAAAAAACTGCCTGCAAAACCATGCTTTGGATATCATTGTTCAGAGCTTTGAAAGGAATTGAGACATAATGGTTGGCTAACAGCGGTCGATTCCGGTTGTATTTTTTGATGTCTTTAAAGCGGTTTTTCCAATCCCTCAACGTCCAGCTGGCGAATCGGTACATTCCGTCACCCGGGCGGGGTTGTAGATGAACGATAATTTTCCTGCCGTTAAATCCGGCTCTGAATTTCTGCTTGTTTCCAAAAGTGAAAACCAGCAGGGAGCTTTTTCTTTGTTTCGCGGCAAAAATTTCGTGCGGATAAAGAATCGGAACCAGGAGAAGCAGAAGAAGTGTCCAGGTCGTAAAACAAACAGTTTTGAAACGCATCATGCGGATTCCATTTTCGTGTCTCGATCAGTGGTGTATATCAAACAGAATCACAAATTCTTGTGCCCTGTCCAGTCAAGAATGGAAGCAGTCGCCTGCTATCTCTCACATTTCAGATGCTCAATCAGTCTGTTTTTCAACTTCTCCCAGGTTTTGGCCCCGGTCGAGTCGGCATCGATAATCAGATGATGATTTAGAATCCGATTCGCGCTCTCGTCTTTTCTGATGCGGTGCAGTTGCCAGCGGCCGAGTTGCATGTTTGTGATCAGTTTTTTCAACCCGTTGTAGGAAACCAATTCGTCCTGCTTGTCAATCAGGACAAGCGTCGGCACATTCAGTCTGGGATTAATGGTTTTCTTAAAACTGATGACGACGTTCAACATTGCCAAATAGGCTGCCAGAGGTGTACCGCGGTTTGTGCGATAGGCTTCAGGCGCTGCACTGGGGATAACCATACCGGAAAAGGGAGAGAGCAGCTTCAAAAAAAAACCAATGACGCCGAGATTGAGGGCCGGTGCAAAAAGGACCATTTTATCGAACTGGGCCTGATCATTGGAGACCAGCAACTCACAACCCAGTAATCCGCCCAGCGAATAACCGATGAAGAATATCGGCAACCGGTTTGTTTCCGCTGCTGTTTTGACATGCTGATAGGCCGTGACAGTTTCATTTTTCCAGATATCGCAATTTACCCGCTTAAGCGTCTCAATCCGTGAATCGGCAGCGCTTTTGCCCTCAGATGAGATGTAGTTGCCGCCATGACCGCTCAATGAGAGCAGGAGCACTTTGATAGAGGCCAGAGTCAGGATATCGATAATGGCCTCCATTTTTTCCGGATTCAGATTCAACCCGTGGATCACCAGAGCATACCCCTTAATTTTCAATTTATGGGGGGGGGAGTACCACTTGATCATTTTCTGTTCTCGATCAGTTGTTTCTGCATTAATCCGGAGCATCGGACTTCAGGATAAAAGGCGAGGCGCAATCGATTATTCACTCTTCTACAAGGTGGCAGGGATGTTGTCTACAGCTTCCTGTACTCTAAATCGCATATTTTGATAAAGATCAATGGGTAAAAACGCTGGAGCCGAAAAGAGGGAGAATACCCTTTGCCATTATCAATCGATTAAGAGAAGATGGGCCCATAAAGAAGATCAAATCCAGAGCTGCATTTCTGGATTTGGATACCTGGAACCGCTGGACCTTTTTAATAACAGCCATGATAGATTTTGATATCGAAAAACTCTCAGCAGAGATGAAATCCTGGTTTGCCAATGCCATTGTTGGAATGATCACAGCCGATGGTGCCGTTACTGATGATGAAGTCTCTTTTCTCCGAGAGGCCATAGATTTTCTGGATAACATCGAAGATATCAACCGAATTGTCGAGCTGGTCAAACAGAGAGAATCACCTCCTTTGCAAAGCTCAAAAGTAGATATTCTGGTCGCACGGGCCATGCTTTTTTACATTGCCGATATTGCTGTGATTGACGGATCCCTGTCACAGCAGGAAGTGAACTACTTCAAATATATGGGCAATAAAATTGGAATTGATGAAACCTACACGATAAAAGTAATCGGCTGGGCAAAGGATAATTATAAGCTTAAAAAAAGAAAGCAGGAACTGCTGCGGGAAATTTGAACCTGGTCCCGGTATCCCATTTGCATTTCAACAGATAGTGGATTCAACTACTAAGGGATCGTTCAAAAATAACTTCACATAATCTATTTGCTAAATTCCTAAAAACACTGGACATTTTGCCAACAGAATGTGACAGCAACCTGTTTCCTTTTAACCAATGGGAAACACTTGACTAATTTTTGAGCCACCCCTAAGTTAAAGTGAATAATCCCTGTTCCTGCTGAACCAACTCGAACGTCAGTATTGTCATAGAACTTCCATTTCAGGTTGGGCCTGCCTCTAAATGGTTTTTCAAACGACACTCTGAATTGTTGAAACACAATAAAAAGCAGAAACGTCACACAATTGTTGTACTGAAAGGTTTAGGTGAAGAGGTAAAGATGAGACAGATCACAGTTAGACTGTTATTTTTGTTTATGTTATTTTCAAACGGGATTGTGTTCGCGCAGGATGTCCCGGAAAAACGCAATTGTAAGACCCGGGCTGAAATCAGGCACACTCACAGACTGGAATACCGGGCTGCCAACGGAACCTATCGTGGATGTCAGGTCAAGTCTGATTTCTATTTTCAGATTAAAAAGACCAACCGCGGTAGCCCTAAAAAAAATATTGAGATCTGCGAAGAGGGAAATACAAGATACTCACCGCGGATTGGCAGATCTTATGAAATATGCTCTGCAAAATAGCAGACAGCAGTTTTGACTCCCAGCAGGACAACTCATTCATATTTTTCAATTAAAACACCTTTTCGATACTCCACGATTTCTACCTTGCCATCGGGATATTCTCTCTTTCCGGGTCCATGTTTGATATTATTCAGCCAGTTCCCGGAAAAGCGAACCCCATCCGGAAAAATATACTGCCCTTTTCCGTGCCACTTGTCGTCCTTCCATTCACCCTTGAACACTTCTCCATTCAGATAGGTCATCGTCCCAGTTCCGGACCGCCGGTTGTCCTTCCAATTACCTTCATACTTTTCATCTTCCAGATTGAGTTGGGAGCCATATCCATGACGTTTTCCACTCTTCCAGGTTCCGGTGTAGAGCTCCTCATCCGCAGAAACCATTTCACCCTGACCGTCTCTATTACCATTTTTCCAATACCCACTGTATCGACCACCGTCCTCCCAGACGTAGACACCCTTGCCGTTTGAGCAGTCGCCTTCAATACAAACGCCCTCTGTCGCAAAAACGCCTTGTGGAATAAAAACTGAAAAAGCCATCAGTATTAAAAATATTTTCATGCCCTCCTCACTTGAAAAGACCTTATTGTGCCTGAAATGGCGGGCGCTGACATTCTATTTCACCGACCTGTCATCGTTTGAGCGTGCTCAGGATATAGTGCCGTTTCAATTTTGGCAATCTGAAAAGTGTCAGATTTTCGGATGGCGTGCGGGGGGACTGTTCCCCGGGATTGCAGTGTTTTCTCCTATGTGATATTTTGATGATCAAAACAGCTGGAAACCATCGTCCTCATCGGGAGAAAAAATGAAAACTGTCCGCTCGTTTTTCCTGCTCATCCTGCTCTTCCCTTTTTTTCTGCAATCCATCCCGGCCAATTCGCAGACAACAAATTATGCAACCACCTATTTTCATTGGTATCCAGGGTCAGAGGAATCCCGAAAGCCACTCACTGCTGAAAACGATTTTCACCTTCAGCAGGGGACATATACGGTCAGCGGCCCACAGGCATTGAGCGAAACCGGAGAAGGCTTACTCCTTTTTTTGATCGAAAGCGAACAGGCCCTGGTCAGACAATACAGCCTGAATCCCGGGACTCGTCAGTTTGTAGTCCCGTTGGTACCTGTTGAATCTTTAAAGGGCAGCAATCATCAGTTTCCTATCTTTTCGAAGGACCATAAAACCATGGTTTTTCCATTTCCTGTTGTTGAAACAGCCAGACTTGAAGATCCTGCCAACCGGTTCGCACTGTTCAGTCTCCTGCACGCCATCATCAGGGCAAATCTCGCTTACGGGAACCCAGAGCGACTTCCGGTCAGTTCCCACGCCTTTCGTTTTATTGACGGGCTGTCGGGATTTTTAGCCTTGCAGATCATAGAGACCCGCACCGCTTTAGACAGCGAAAGCTATCTGCACATTCTTGAAACCGACCATCGCAGAAGAGAGCTTGCGAGACAATTCTCTGCAACACAGCTTCTGGCACAGAATTCCAATTCAGAAGACACCGATATCCTGGCAGGTTTAAACCAGTTTTTTTCAGGAATCAGGCTGACGCAGGACAGCGAAAAAGCAAGTAACCTGCCGGACAGTTCCTCCACGGCAGACAGAATTCGGGTATTTCAATGGATTCAAACCAACCGCGGCCACAAAACCATTGCAAACATCATCAGCTATCTCTCCCGTTCATCTGATATCTGGACAATTGATGAACATACCGAGGATAGTTTCTGCAGGCAGTACATCCGTTTTGGCTGCAGGGAAAAAACCATCGACGGAACCCGTTCCGATATTATTTTGCAGAACGCGACCGGAATGAATTTCGCACAACTGCTTAAACGGTCATATCAGGATACAGAGACTGAGATCCTCAAGGCCGGATCATTACCCCAATTTCCACTCTACGGATTCGATTTTCCAAAAGCAGGTGGAGCCAATGAAAATGTGATTAAATTGCATTTTGTCCACGATCAAGCAACGATCAGGGCTGGAGACATCCTCGATGCAGAGACTATCGCTATGAACGGCGCTTCAGTCTCATTGGGCATTCGCGATGAGGCTTTTCAGGCTCTAATTCAAATTAATTATGCATCCGGTCGGAAAAAGCAGGATGAGCAACTGATGATCAACAATATCAAGCAGACAGTTCCGCAAACCATCGCCAGTACCGATCTTCAGATCGGTTCCAGGATTATCGAAACCGGATATCACTCTGGCTGGGTAAATGAAATCGGGGTGTTTTTCCACTGGAAGCGGCTGCAGGTGGAGTGGGATACCCGTGATGTGACCGGGAAAAGGACCCAGATCGAATATATCAACAGTGGTTTTTTCCTGCTGGATATTCAGAACTACAGAGCCAGGATGCTGGCACGCTCCGTCACACTGGGGCTCAATTATGATCTTCAATTGGGGCTGGTTAACCAATCAGGAAGCACATTGCTTGTAAGGGATGAAACATATAATACTGACACGTCCAACCTGATTCTGGGCCTCAACCTGGGTCCGGAACTCCGGATACAGATTTCTCCTTTACGAATGGACATCCGACTGGGTGGAGCAGCTGATTTTCTCTGGCAGCCGCTGGACGATCAGGGAGGTAAGAACAGCGGGAATAACGATATCAACGCATCGCAGAATCGCATTCATTTATACGCGACCCTTGGTTTCAGTTTCTGAACCGTGGCAGAATTAACTTGATTGAGCTTTCAACTGACGTAGATGTAAAATCTTCGCTTCCACATCATCGACATCAAAGGGCTTGGTAATATAATCATCCGCTCCGACTTCAAATCCCTTCTGCCGTTCATCATCCATTGCCCGCCCGGAGATGAGAATGATTTTCATGTTATCATAAAGCGTATTCGCTCTGATACGACGACACACCTCATACCCGTCAATTCCCGACATCATAATATCCAGAAGAACCACATCCGGCATGAAATCTGGAATCAATTCAAGTGCGTCTTCACCTGAATCCGCCGAGTCGACAATATACTCCTCCTCCAGATCATCCTTGAGAATATCGATGTTCATCGAGTCATCATCAACAATGAGTACTTTAAAATCTGATCTCATAAGCCTGTCACTTCCATTGAGATTAGTCTTTGTTGACCTGGGTACGATCGTCTTCTAATCAGCATAGCACAAATAATCGGCAATTTATGGATATTCTGACTTTTGAATCCTGTCGGTATTACCCGAGTCATGTTTTGTAATTATAACGCCAATTTTCTTTTTTTTGCAATAAAATATTTCGTTTACTCATATCTGTTTTCGAATTCTGTGAATTTGGATTAAATAGAAAAAGCAGCCGCGGTAATTCACTAAACGAGATGAAATCCTGCTGAATAAAAAAAGCCAATTACCTTGCAAGTTTTCAAGACTTCAGATAAACTGACTAAAATCAAGGGACTATTTTAACAAATGATTTCAACCATAAAAAAGGTTTTTAGAACGAGCAGAGAACACCCTCAGTTTTCGATACACAATCGGTAAAAAAGGTCTGCCGACTCTTAATCCTCGATCGATAATGCGAATATGGAAGAAAAACCTCCGGAGAATACGATTTCTCAATTAGAACGGATCGAGCGGCTCAAGAAGGATTTCAAGCGACACATGGCTTTGACTGTTGCCCATAACCTTGAAAACTCAAGCGCATTGGACCGCTACACCGCCCTGGCCTATACTGTCAGAGATCGTATCATCTCCCGCTGGGTTCAGACCCAGGATACGTATTACCATGAAAACCCCAAGCGGATTTACTATTTTTCACTGGAATTTCTGATGGGACGAACCCTCGGCAATGCGCTGCTCAACCTGGATCTGACCGCTGAGATCGAGGAGGCGTTGACCGGACTGGGGTATACCCTCGAAGATCTGGCCGAGATTGAATGGGACGCAGGATTGGGAAACGGCGGATTGGGAAGGCTGGCGGCCTGCTTTCTCGACTCTATGGCGACACTTGATCTCCCGGCGTATGGATTCGGCATCCGCTATGAATACGGAATGTTCAAACAAGCCATTCGCAAACTACAGCAGACCGAATCCCCGGACAATTGGCTGCGCTACGGCAATCCGTGGGAGTTCCAAAGAGCACAGGACATCGAACTGGTTCAGTTTTACGGACGGACTCATAAATATTCAGACAGCAGGGGCAACTGGCACTCCGAGTGGGTGGACACCGACAATGTGGTCGCGCTGGCCTATGATATTCCCATACCCGGTTACGGCACCAGCACGGTCAACTCTCTCAAGCTCTGGTCCGCTTTGTCATCAAGGGAATTTAACCTCCAGAGCTTCAACACCGGGGACTATATTGGATCCATCGTTGACAAGCACCAGTCCGAGATCCTCTCAAAAGTTCTTTATCCCAACGACACCAGCTACCAGGGCAAAGAGTTACGGCTGAAACAGCAGTATTTCATGGTTTCTGCTTCTCTGAAAAACCTTCTGGCCCGCCACGAGCGTTGCGGGGACACTATTTGGGATCTTCCGCAAAAGGTCGTCATTCAATTGAACGACACCCACCCCGCAGTCGCCATTCCGGAACTGATGCGAATTCTACTGGACGGTTATCAAATGAGCTGGCGTGAGGCTTGGAAGATCTGCACCGGTACGTTTGCCTATACGAATCATACGGTGCTACCGGAAGCTCTGGAAAAATGGCCTGTGGATCTGATGCTGAATCTGCTGCCCAGACATCTGGAGATAGTCTATGAAATTAATCATCTCTTCCTGGACGAAGTAAATGTGATCTTTCCTGGTGATATAGAACGGCGGCAACGAATGTCCATCATTGAAGAGGGTGACAGTCAGCAGATTCGCATGGCCCATCTTGCCATCGTCGGCAGTTTTTCTGTCAATGGGGTAGCTGAGTTACATTCAAAGCTTCTCAAAGACGGCATTTTTTCCGATTTCTATCAATGGCAACCGAAAAAATTCAACAACAAAACCAACGGGATCACACCAAGACGCTGGTTAAAAAAGGCCAATCCCAGGCTTTCTGATTTGATATCCAGCAAAATCGGAAACGGTTGGGTCAAAAATCTTGAGGAGATCAAGTCCCTGGCGGATTTCTCTGGAGATGCCGGTTTTGTCAAAGAATGGCAAGCAGTTA
>Ga0209249_1003874_pt1 | contig 10288 bp, 9 predicted proteins | sample SaaInlV_200m_DNA_4_FD_184653 | JGI IMG/M metagenome (GOLD analysis project Ga0209249, IMG submission 184653) | Marine microbial communities from expanding oxygen minimum zones in the Saanich Inlet - SI037_S3LV_200m_DNA (SPAdes) (version 2) | ecosystem: Environmental > Aquatic > Marine >... | reverse complement strand
TGAGCTTCCAGGGCTTCTCTTATTTTTCCCGCTTTTTTTTGCTCAGTAATATCTATAATTACACCTATAACTTTCACAGGTTTGGCATCTTCAAATACCAATTCAGCTATTGAACGACATACTGCTGTTTCCCCGCCGATCTCCTGACGAATTTCAAATTCAATATCGTATTTCTTTTCTTCACTTATTAACTCACTCATAGCCTTTTTTATTACTGAATTATCATTAATAATTTTCAGGGCTGTTTCTCTTGTGAAATAAGATGATGATCTCTCTATTCCACAAATTGTAAAAGCTTCTTCAGATCCCCAGAATTTTCCTGTAGAAATATCATATTCAAAACTACCTATCCCAGCTGCTGACTGAGCTCTATTCAACCTTTCTTCGCTTTCTTTTAATGCCTTCTGAGATTTTATTCTTTCGTTTATGTCCCGTGTTACACCATATACACCTATCGGATAGCCTCTTTTATCAAGCTTAAAAGAGATTTTAACTTCTGTCCAAATTATCGATTTGTCTGTTTTAATCATTTCCAATTCAACTACTATTGGTTTTTTATAATCCCCGGATTTTTTACATTCAGCAAGATGCTCTGATACTTTTTTTTGGAGTACATTAAAAGAAGACTTCGTCAGGAAATCCTCACTTTTTCTATTAAGAACTTCTTCAACAGGCCAACCCAGGAGCTTCTCAGATGCCGGACTCAAGTAATTGAAACTCATTTTATCATCCATTGCCCAGACAACATCGTTGATGTTCTCAACAATTAATCGATATTTTCTTTCATTATCATGTAGTTCTTCATTTAATTTTTTTAATTTTTCTTCCGAATTTTTACTTTCGGTGATGTTAGTTATTATCATAAGAATACCCTCAGGAATGGGATGAACCCGCTCTTGATACCATTCTCTTCTTCCGTCAGGATAAGTATAATCATTGGTGAATACAGATGTTTGTCGATTCTTCATAACATTTTCATAATTTTTATAGAAAGGTTCTCCTTCAATACCCGGATAAACATCAAAAGGTTTATTATTCAATATTTTTTCTTTGGGGAGTTGCATAAACTTGCATGCAGCCTCATTTACCATTATACATCTGAAATCATAATCAAGCACAATGACACCATCAGAAATAGTTTCCAATAAATTCATATTATTGTTCAAATATTCCCTTTTGGAATTCTCCAGATTTTTAATCCTTTCTTCCAATTCCTGATAGGTCGGTTTCCTGATCATAAGAAAGTTCTCCATTAGCTTTTAAAACAAGATTCAGATTATACTAATTTTTATACCAATCACTCCGGACCAAAAACCATAAAATACATAACTGTTTTTGGCAACAGCTAAAAACCAAAGAGTGTTACATGATGATAATTGTTTATTAAATCGGGAATGAATATAAAACCTTACAGATAAAGTCCAAAGGTTTTAAAAATATGATAATTTAGAATTTCATATTGAGGAAAAAACTTGTATAAAAAAGCAATGTATTTTGTGAAATAAAATCTGTGGGGTTTTGGTGAGTCTCTTTAGATTTTATAATATTTAAAATATCAAGTACTACGGTATTTCGTTTTACCTACAGATAAATCCATCTTTTCAAATGATTAACCCAACTGTTGTGCAGGTCCTGTTATTTTCTAAACACCTAATGCCTGATTAATCCCGGCAATTAATTTTTCCATTTCAAACGGCTTGGTAAAATAATCAGCGGAATATAGCCCGCTTGCTTTTTCACTTGTGTCACTCTTCTCATAAGCCGTCATCATAATAACCGGAATTGAAATAGTCACCATATTTTCCTTGAGCACAGCTAAAACATCAAAGCCGTTTATTCCGGGCATCATTACATCTAATAATATTAAATCAGGTTTTTTGCTAATAGCTTTTTTTATACCCTCTTCACCGTTATTTGCAGTATAAACCTTGAATTTCTTTCGCATTTCTAAATTCATTTTCAGAAAATATGTAATATCTTCTTCATCATCAATTATTAGAATTTTCTTTTTTTCTCCCAAAACATATTCCTTAAAGTTGATGCTTATAATTATAATTGCTAATCTAAGTCTGTTAGTCTTTGGTGAGTCGTGTTAGATCTATAGTATTAAAAATATCGGTATGTCAAGTTATACAGATATATATCTGTATCACTTGTTCTAATAACCATATGATATTATATCAAATTTTATTACATAATTACTGATACCTCATGGTAAACGTAACAATCCTGATTTTTATTTGTTTCTGGATGCATGTACTGCTTGTTTCAACGCATGCATATTTGCAGGTGGTTCAATCGCGTCTTCCTTTTTGTCCATTGAGATCGCAGTTTCATCGCAACTACTTGCGCAAAGACCGCAGCCAAAACATTTGTCATAATCCACATCAAGAACATCTTCACTATTAAGTGATAAAGCTTTGGGGGGACATATATCCACGCACGTTCCACAGCTTGTGCACTGGTCAGGAGATAGAACAGGCTTAAAACCTGATGAAAGGTATCTTCCCGGCATTGAATCCTTTAGCGCCATTTCAATAACCATGCAGTGACAATCACAGCAGTTACAGATGAATGTAACATCCTGGACATTGACAGTACAGTGAATCAATCCTGCTTCTTCACATTCTTTAAGCATAGCCTTTGCTTCATCTTTTGTAAGACTTTTCCCTATTCCCCGGTCTGCAACAAATTGAGCACTTAATCCAAACTGCATACATACTTCATCAGGTTTATGACAATCGTCATTTTCGTCAAGGAGCTTGGCTTCCTGACGGCAATAGCAGGTGGCCGCAGAAATATGTTCGTTTTTGTCAATATATGACATAACTTCATCATAAGTATTAACCCTGCTTCCCGGTTCCAGAGTTTCATCTATAGGAATAACCCTGCCGCTTGGAAATGTCTCTTCCCTGTGGCCGACAACAGCATCAACAGCTTTTTTATATTCGTAAATAACTCTGGCTATTCTCTTGTCTTTATCTGTTGCCGTTCCTCTCATAAACTGCTGCTCCATAATACCCGGAACAAAAGGAGGACCGCCGTATAACCTTCTACCTTCAACTTCCGCTGTAAAACAAAGTCCCTTGTCTGCCATCTCATCGAGAATCTTTGCTAATTCTTCTTCGCTCTTTCCTGCTTCCGGCATAATCATGTCAATTGCAAATAAACCTTTGGGCATTGCATTACTGATTGCAGCCTCTTCCGGAGTAAAAAGTTCTTTAGCCATGGAATAAAATTCAGGTATATCCATTCCGGGATATGTTCCGCCGCGCTTCTTCATGGTTTCGACCAGTTGTTTGTAGACTTCCATATTATCCATTATTTACCTCCATGTCATATTACCTTTAAGAAAAACAGGTAATACGACATCTTTTACGAAGCTAACTCAAAATTAAGGCTATTATGCTTCACTCACCGAAGCAGCTATTTTCCCCATGAGGTCTTCAATATCTTCCGCCGGTTCATAAGCGTCTTCTTTTTTAGAAAGGGTTAAAGCATCAACTTCACAATTACTGACACAAAGTCCGCACCCTAAACATTTAGGCGAATTAATTTCAAGAATATCATCGCTGTTAAATGATAAAGCTTCCGTGGGACATATATCTATGCATGTACCGCAATTAACACAAAGTTCCTGGTTCGTTACAGGCTTGAAACCTGATGAAATGAAGTCGCTGGGGTTATCGTTCCTCAATGCCATTTCTATACCCATACAATGACATTTACAGCAATTGCATACAAAGGTAATATCCTTGGTATTCATTGTGCAATGAATAAGCCCTTCTTTTTCTGTTTCCAATATAACTTCCCTTGCCTCTTCCTTTGTCAACGATCTTCCGATTCCGTTTTCCACCATATTCCTGGCACCTTCTCCGAAAATCATACACACTTCATGAGGTTTTTCGCAGACATCATTTTCATCAACAAGCCTTGCCCAGTGACGGCAATAACAGGTACCAACGGAAATAAAATCATTTTTATCAATATATGACATAATCTCATCATATACACGGACCGTTGTCTCTCCCTTAACAGTCTGGTTTATCGGGATAACTCTCCCCTCGGGATATGTTTTTACCCTTTCACCGATTATTTCATCCACTCTATCTACATATTTTTTTACAAGAATTGCCACTCTCTTGTCATGATCAGTAAATGTACCTCTCATGAATTTCCGCTCTATAATGCCAGGCATAAAAGGTGATCCCATATAATGGAGTTTCCCCCCTATCATACGAGTTTCACTAAGCCCTTTTTTTCCCATTTCTTTCAGCATCTCTATTAACTCTTCCTCACTCATATCAACTTTAGGGAGGAGTTTATCAAGTGTAAAGTGACCTATGGGCATTGCATTGCTGAGCGCAGCCTCTTCAGGTGTAAACATTTCCTCAACCATAGGATAAAATTCAGGGATATCCATACCCGGATACGGACCTCCGCGATTTGCCATTGTCTCGCTGAGCTGTTTGAATATTTCTTTATTATCCATCGTGTTACCTCCAAATTTAAGATTTGCTGAAAAGATATAATGATAACAATCTGTATTACGATAACAGGAACATTTCAAGATGTATTAAAAAATTGTCAAAATTAATATAAAATATGTCAAATAATACGGCATCTTTTCAAGTTGTTTTCCATTTACATAAAAAGCGACTTTTTGAATAATATTCCTATACCGGCTTGACACAATATGAACCGAGTCTTATTATTCATAAAATATTTTAAAATGAGGATAAACAAAGATGCCGGTAAAGAATAATTCAAAAAACATAACCAGAACTCCATCTCCGAATGCATATGACCCCCTGAATTTTAAATGGGACCTGATGGATGTAGTTGCGGGTTGCGCTATGCCGGGACGCTACGGTGACAGTGACGGCGATTTTACGAAGCTTAAGGATGAAGGAATCGAGGTGATAATAAACCTTACATGTACGGTTCTTGATATACCACCTGAATTTAATAAATGTTTTACAGTGCATCATGTTCCTGTGGTCGATGGCCATGCTCCTGAAGAGGAGCAGTTAGATGAGGTTATCAAACTTGTCAAGGATGTAATGTCTGACGGTAAAAGAGCAGTTGTACATTGTCGCGGAGGCATAGGACGGACAGCAACTTTCCTTATACCCCTTATTATGACATTTGAGAATTTACCTTTGGATGAAGCTATATTAAAAGTTAAACTATCCGGACGATACACCCAATCAAGAGATCAGCGAGAATTTCTTAAAGGCTGGGCTCAAAAAAGGATGGCGTCATAAAAAGTCTCCATCTACTGTGTTATAGCAGTTGAACAGACATTCGACATACTACTTGTATTCCTTCACACCTACCCAAATACTATGCTTGTACATGAAGATTTCTACTTAGCCATCGGTTATACTTTTTACAAGTTCATCAAGTCTGATGGCGTCGTAATAAATTCAAGATCAAGGCCTGGCAAATCCCGAGGAATGAGGCGTACTTATAGTACATCGCAATGATCCCGACATGGCGGGACAGCGCAACGCAGATATTGGATTTTTTACGTCTCCATCAATCTTCAAAAAAGAATCTCCACTGACAACATAACTCATCAGGCGATTTTCTCGGGGGAAGTTTTAAGGCCTTGACCTTCAGTTTCGGGTCACAGGTTTCAGCCAGTTTTTTCAAATATGCACCTTCAACAGGCTCACAGGTCAGAATCTCACGCCCGATCTTTTCCATCCCTTCAAGTGCAGGACAGTTGTGCACCTGGAAAATAAGGCTGTCAGGAGAATCTTCAATCAGTTCATAACCGATAGGATCCCACATTGGATCATATCTCATTATCTCTTTTATACCTTCCAATCCATTAAGTTTAATATCAAAATATTTTCTGATACGCTTAATCGAAACAGAGAAATACCGTTCCCATACTTCAATGTCCATATCAAGAGCCTTATCAAAACCGTTGGCTTTTTCTGCTGACAGAAACCACAACCCATCTATAGCTATAGCCAGTTCGGATGTTAATTTTGCTCTCTTTATCAGCTCATCTTTTGATAGTTCTTCGTAATTGATCATCCATATCCCCCTAAATATATTAACACAATCAGCAATATAGGAATTTTTAACATGTCATATATAGTTCGTCAACTCATCTGCAATAGGCAGAATCTTCTTTTGGCTTGACTGGAAGAGTACATGTCCATATTGTATTCTGAAAAACAATCATTCCGGGGAGAAATGGGGGGGGAGAATATGAAAAATCTCATCAATAAAGTTGCCGTTGTAACAGGCGGGGGCAGTGGAATAGGTAAATCCACCGCTATAGCATTGGCGAATGAAGGATGCGATCTGGCACTTGCAGATATCAATGAAGAGGGTATGAAAGAAACTGCCGAAGAAATAGAAAAAATCGGGCGAAAGGTATCTCAACATAAAATCAATGTGGCGGATAAACTTGACATGCAGCGGTTAGTTGACGAAGTCATCGAAAGCCATGAACATGTTCATATAGTTGTCAATAATGCCGGCATAACTGTTTCAGGAGATTTTATAGAACAAACCATGGAAGATATTGAATGGATCCTGGGTATAAATCTGTGGGGAGTGATATACGGCTGCAAGCTTTTTATACCCTACCTTCAAAAAGAAGAGGAAAGTCATATTGTTAATATCTGCAGTTCTTCAGGAATTATGCCCACCCCAAGGCTGTCAACATATACTACTTCAAAATTTGCGGTCAGGGGATTAAGCGAAACACTTCGAATAGAACTGGCCCAGTTTAATATAGGTGTGACAACTGTACATCCCGGAGTAATCAAAACAAACATTCCGCATGCATCAAGATTTAAAGATATGGAAAGGCAGAAACAAAGCATTGAAATGTTTGAAAAGCGCGGTCATCCTCCCGAAAGTGTGGCAAATAAAATTATTAAGGCGATCAAAAACAACTCGCACCGGATTCTCATTGGCCCGGAAGCATACATAATTGACATACTTAAAAGAGTATTTCCGGTATTAAGCGATAAACTTATTGCCATGGCATATAAAAAAGCTATGTCGTAAAAGTGATGGCGTCGTAAAAAGTCTCCATCTACTGCGTTATAGCTTTTGGCCAGAATAACTCATATAAATGAGCAACCGGAGAGTTTTCCCCGCAAACCTGAAGCAGTAATGGAGGTGTTTTGCTGGTTCTATTAGTTCGATTGGTTAACTAATAAAACCAATAAATCACATTATCTGACTGGTAGTCTTTGTGAGGGTTTCCTCTGCCTCCCTGCCCATTGTTTCAATCAATTCCCGACATGAAGGAATATCATTAATTAAGCCTATTGATTGGCCCACCATTAGAGTAGCATAATCGACTAACCCCTCTTTCCAGGCTTTTTTAATTCTATCCCCTGCCATAAACGGCAGTATGTCCTGAAGCGCACACCCTTTTGCTTCCAAATCTCGAATCCTGTCCAGCGTCTCCCCCTTAAGCGCCCTGCCCTGCAGTCCATATGACTGCCCGAAAATGGCGGTATCAAATTCCTGTCTTTTTACAAGTTCATTTTTGATATTATCATGAACATCGGCTTCTTTTGTCGCAATGAACCGACTGGCCATCATTACTCCCGAAGCACCGAGGGTTAATGCCGCAGCCAGAGAACGGCCATCAGCTATTCCTCCCACGGCAACTACTGGAATTTTCACTACATCAGCGATTTTCGGAGTAAGAACCATGGTTGAAACATCGTCACTTAAAGGATGCCCTCCACCCTCAATACCCAGAGCATATATTCCGTCATAGCCGATTCTTTCCACATGTATTGCGTGTCTGAGGCTGCCGACCTTTTGAAACATTTTAACGCCGGCCTTTTTTAACATCTCAACAGCTTCCATTCCAAGCCCCTTATCAAGCGGAGCCCCGGAAATCTCAACACCTGCCACCCTTTCCTCTGCACACACCTTAACATACATCCTGTGATGCTCTGTTGTGAGGCGGACAGATGGTATTATGGCGATATTTACAATAAAGGGTCTGTCAGTGAGCTTTCTTGTGTCCCTTATGGCATCACGGAATTCTTCTTCTGTCTGGTAGCCTCCTGCAGTAAGATTTCCCAACCCGCCTGCGTTGGATATGGCTGCACATAATTCAGGTTTACAAAGCCACATCATAGCTCCGCATATAATCGGATATTCAACACCAAACATTTCCGTAATAGCTGTTTTAATCATAATTATTCTCCTATAAAGAAAATCAATTCATCTTTATAAATGCTCGATTCCTGCTATCGGCTTTTCTCAACATTGATCCCTTTCGGAATACCGCTTTCACAGGGAACCTTTGTCTGGCATAAGCCACATCCATAACCGTCAAAATCATAATTTTCTTTAATATATTTACTACATGTATCCCACACATGCCCCAGGCATTTTGTTTTGTCATGGCCATCTTTAGTAATAGCGTCAACAGGACATCTTTTAGCACAGGCCAAGCATTTGTTTTTAGCATAAAACAGACAATATGCCTGATGGTCAGTATAAGGCCTGGGTGTGGGATCAAGCTTTAACCTTGCCACAATTGAACCAACACGATGAGCTTTGCCTTTTGGTGTTATAAGCCCGTCGCAAGCGCCAAAAGTGCCTAAACCTGAGGCAAAAGCTGCATGACGTTCTGACCAGTTTGAAGAAAATCCGAATTTAGACTCCGTTTCAAACTTCCAGTGTGGTGAAAGAGTTGGAACAACCGCATCTATCCCTTTACCTCCCAATTCTTCAACCACATGTTTGCGAAGCAGTTCATTGAATTCTTCTCCGGGAAAACGAGCCATAACCCATCTCTCGGCAGGATAAAAATCCTCAGCTCTGTTATCTTTTTTCGTCGCCTCCCGTTGTGGTAATACCCAGCTGATAACTGTCAAGTCTTCAGGTTTTGCCTTTTTGTCAGGAAAAGTAAGGTTGAAAATCTCAGCAGGGGTGAAATGGAACTCACCTATATTTTTTTTATAACCCTCAAAGATAGCATCATCACCGGAACTGTATCCAACCAGAGCTTCTTCCCAGGCAGGTTCACCGGTTTCCATTTTCAATGAATTATCTGGTGAGTTTGAAATAAAATCAAAAATTATTTTTTCAATTTTGCTATGAGATATCATTGCTTTTTCCCTTTCTTTTTATTAGCAATCGGTTAAATTTTTTGTGATGAATTACAGGCGAAACAAAATGTGGATGCAAAACATAATGCTTTAAAATCAATTCGATATATAGCTCACATATTTAATTATATTTTACGATTAATGTATTATAAAACCTTTAATGTCAATTCAATAAACACTCAAACTGAGAATCAACGCTTGTAAAATTTCTAAGACCTCTATCATAGTTACATTCTTCTTAGCATAGACAACTATTTTATTTTGTTGTCTATATATAACTTACAAAATTAATATACCTATACGAGTTTTTATTTGCAGGTTGACACAAAAAAGCATTCAGAATATAGCTCTTTTCTTTTAGGATTGTTTTTTATTATAATATTTAAGTATTATCTGGTAAAAATAGTAGGTTAATATGGCAAAAAATGCAAAAAAAAGTTCGGGTCCAAAACCGGAAAGATTGTCCTTTCCTGATGATGAAACCAGGTTCGACTGGCTTCCCATGCTTCTTGATGCTTATTATATTGCAGATAAAGGTGTTCATGATGGTATAAAACTTCGCTTAAATCAGGGGCAGAAACTGGCTTGTGCCAAAGGATGCTCGACATGTTGTTCAACACATATTACCATCCCTGTATATCCACTGGAGCTTTCCGGGATATACTGGTATACCATGGAAAAAACAGAAAATGACCGGCGAAAGGCCCTCAAAGAACAGCTTAGCAATTTTACTGAAAACGATCCATGCCCGTTTTTGATAAAAGGTATCTGCGGAATCCATCCCATGCGCCCTCTGGCATGTCGGCATTTTAACGTATTTCATAAACCTTGTGATGAAAATGAAGATCCTTACTTCACAAGGCGCAATGATGTCCTGACCCCAATAAAAAAATATAAGGAAAAAGCGCTTGCAGCAATGCTGCCCTTCCACAAAATAACACAAAGGTCTGAAAAAATAAAAGCGATGAAAACAGGACTTATTCACACTTATGCTAAGAATCTTCAGGAGGTTGAATGGGTTAAACTTGCTGAACGTTTATACATAACGGCGTCGTAAAAAGCCCAATATCTGTGTTGCGCTGCATCCTTCGTCACTGCGGCGTACAATAAGTACGCCTCATTCCTCATGATTTGCGCGCCTTGATCTTGAACATTTTCCGAAGCCGTCTATAGTA
>Ga0209249_1003870_pt1 | contig 10297 bp, 8 predicted proteins | sample SaaInlV_200m_DNA_4_FD_184653 | JGI IMG/M metagenome (GOLD analysis project Ga0209249, IMG submission 184653) | Marine microbial communities from expanding oxygen minimum zones in the Saanich Inlet - SI037_S3LV_200m_DNA (SPAdes) (version 2) | ecosystem: Environmental > Aquatic > Marine >... | reverse complement strand
TGAAATCGCAGCACCAAGAGGTGTTTGCATAATATGTTGGATGCCCGGAAAGTGTCTCTTATTTTTTAAGCGATCTTGTCCGAATTACTTTGACGACTTACACTCTAGAAGAAGCACACAGATTAATAGCACCTCTAGATATTGAACCTGACGATACTTCCCATATCGGTGAAGAAAAACTTCGGGTAAGACAAATTGAAAGTGAACGTTTAAGAAAAAATGCTTTTAGTCGGGTACAACAGGAACTTGACATCAAGAAACACACCAACATGAAAGATCCAAGTTGTGACTTACGGAAAATGAATGATAGGGTTCCGTTTAAACTTGTTTATGAAAAGCTCATGGACGAGAAACCGAAAGGTAAATACTGGACCTGCCCAGTATGCGGTAAACAAACTATGTCTTATTACCCAAAACCAAACAGAGTACATATAAACAATAAGGGCTATTGTCATCCTAATCAAGGTGGGTGCGGTAAGTCAACCAATTCAGTAAATTTGATTAGACTCAAATTGAGATACCTTTTTCCTGAAGCTCTTAAATGGTTATTAGCAAACTATGATCCTGTGGATTATGGAGTGATACCCACCTTTTGTTTATCTGATAAGGACAAAGAAAAATATAGTCATAAAGTTTGACCAATTTTACGAGTAAACATCACAAACGGTTGGATAATATCTACACATCAGAGTCCAAAAGTATTCTTGGCTAACCGGATGAATCAAGATAAAACCATTTGGGTTAGACTGCTTAATCTGCACTCACTACAAGGGATCTAATTAGAATACGATGAGAGTCTCTCTTGTTGACGTTTGGTCAGACCATTAGACCTATCAAACAGAATCATGGCATCCAGGTCTTTACGGTTGATTAATATCGTTGACTTAGATTTTGCATCATCAAGCCGGTAAGATTTTAACTTCCCGTCATCGATGAGCTCCCGCAGTTTTGTGACTCCAGTCCTGGCATATTCAGCAGCTTCTTTGAGAGTATGCCATGTTGCTAATTTTTCAGATTTTATGCGGCGACTTTTCACATGCCGAAGAAATCGTTCGAATATTTTTTCGCTGGATTTCCTTCTTTGCTGCCAGAACCAGTGATAAAACAGATCTATTTTCTTAGCGTATAGTTCAATTACGCTGTCTGGAGCAGAATCCAAATTCCTTTCATACTCATCGAGCAAATAATTGGCGATACGTGTATTGATGAAGCGAATACAATATTCCCGACCGTTCTCGGTATATGCCCGGATCGTTTTCCGGTCCACCAAGAGAGGACGCGGAATATCTTCCGATACTCCATCTTCAATTTTCATCTGGGCGGGTTCATACTCAGAAGTTTCACCTTCATACCAGAACATCACACCGTGATCCTTAATTAAATAAGCATGCGCTACTGGTGCTAACTCATTCACTTTGAATATATATTTCGTCATCTATTCCTCACGGTATGCTACTCGTTCTTGAGAATGTACTTCTTGAAGCTAAGCACCTCCGAAAATATATCATTTCTCGCAATAGGAAACCAATTTTGATAAGTAACGACCTACAGACCTAACCCTAAAACCTGTCTATTTCGTCCGAAACCCCCTATATATCAGGGGGTTAGTTTTGTACACCGCCCAGGACTCGAACCTGGAACCAATTGATTAAGAGTCATCAGGTAAGTTTTTGTATGCGTTACTGTATAGGGCTTTAAGGGGTGTATTGGACACCCCGTCCCCGCTATGTCCCCATTTTGTGCATTTTAGGTATAACAAGGCAAGAGCGTTCTTTTACGCCTGAGCAATAATTTGACTGCTGGCCTTTTTAGCTTTTGGCTTCAACATTTTTACAAGAAAATCAGGTGGAAATTTAGTGTAAATCATCGTTGTTTTGACATCCTGATGGCCAAGAAGATCTTTGACATACATAATGTTGTTTGTCTCAACCAGACTACGAAGTGCAAAAGTATGACGCAGACTATGAAGCGACTTGTCTTTGGAGATTTCTGCATCATCAGCATAATCTCGGAATGCGTGTGTTATTGAGTTGGGTTTGTACGGTTTGTCCATCGCAATCACGTAATGTGGAATCAGATCAGCTGTAATAGGAATCATCCTGAGCCGCCTACTCTTTGAATGCTCGGCGGGGATAGTTATATGATCTTCTTCAAGGATGCTATGTTGAAGCTCACTAACGCGGAGTCCAAGCCTCTCAAATACTTTGAATGTTGAATACCACTTTGGATTATCTACCTGTTGATAAAACTTGTCTAGCTCATTCAACGATAAGAACTTCGGTAGTCGTTCGTTAATTTTGACCTGGGCTACCTTCACTTTTTCAAGAATGTATCCTTCTTCAAAGAGCCAGTTTGTAAACGCATTCCCAGAACGGATATAAATATTGATTGTAGTATCACTGAGTTTTTCCTTGTGCAGATGGTCAAGCATTTTTCTAATATTCTTGGTGGTAATTGAGTTTACCAATAATCTGGGGGAATTGGTCTCTACTAAGCAATCCAGAACTCGCTGATATGACTTAATCGTTGCTGGTCTACGACCATTAACCTTTCGCTCTTTGATAAACCTATTTACTGCATCTTGGAGCTCAAGGTCTTCCATTTCAGCTTCAGTAATCAACTTAGCTTTAAGGAGAATCTCCTTGTCTTGCACAAGCCGCAATCTACGCTCGGCTTCACGCTTGTTGCCTGTCTGGGTTGCTATAGTTTTCTCTTTACCGCCAGAGAGACGGACGCGGATGTAATATTTGCTGTGTTTTTTTACAAGAGTAGCCATGAAATAGTTTTAGCGTGTTTGCTCTCTAATTTTTTGTTTTTTCATTAACTTCCCAATAACCACCCATATCCGGCCCCTTACGCTCGATGGCACCCTTTTCTTTGAGCTTTGCGATCTGCATCTCAATTGCCCTTGTAGTTCTACCTATGGCCTCAGCGATATCGGGGATGGTAATATTCTTATTCTCCCGCATCAACTCAAGAATCCTCACCGAAGTTTTCACCGAAGTTTTCACCGAAGTTTTTTCATCTACCTTCGGGGCGAGATTCTCCTTGGGGTGAATGGGCAAGCGAACCAAAAAATGACTTCGGTGTTCATCTGTTTCAAACTCAGGTTTTCCGGAACCGTTTTCTTCCATCACCTTCAAGATCTTGGATATTCCTGTTGAACGTCCCTCTGCGAGATCCAACTCTTTCAGAAATTCTCCGATTCTGCGGTTACGGTACCGGCGACTTACAGCCCGACCCAATTGCAGATCTGGCATCCGAATGGACCGGTCTGGACCGGGGAAACTCAATACAACCAAATCTTCAGTAGTAACCCGGATCTCAATAGGTTCCCGCACTTCATAGGATCGATGATATACAGCGTTAACAACGGCTTCCTCGATAGCAGCGTAAGGAAAATTCCAATAACGCTCAGCTTCAGCTCTATCATCATGCTTAATCACTGTTTGTTTGATGTAGTTGGTTTGGATGTAACTCAGAGCGTCGCGAGTAATATCAGCAAGAGGGCCCTCGAATGTTTTCTCGTCAAACCGATCTCCTCCAGCACCTTCCGGAAACCAGACCACATCAATTTGTGTTGCCGGGAAGAATTGCCTTGGGTGTTCACTGAAGAACAAGAGACCTACGTTTTTCGGCATAATTGCTTCATCAGAACCACCAACGACATTTAGGCGTCGACCCAGGGCCTTAACAGCCAACTCTGATGCCTGATCAGCAAGGTCACTGTCTACCAGGCGTAAGAAATTAGTCATCAGTTGAGGAGAAAGATCTTCAACTTTAGCTGTGTGATGGTAACGATCGTCGTACGGTACATTAGCTGTAAGGGCTATTAACTCCTGTTCATCCTCACCTTTTGCTTCAACAGTGCTGGAATAGCGTCGGATATAGTAGTTGTGATCTTTATGTCGACTGGTAACTGCTTTGGGAGCTTTATAGGGACGATTTTCTCCACCAGGAGCCCACAGAACAATAAGGTTACGTTCTTCAAACAGCTCAACACTCAGTTTTGGGAAATATGCCGGTTGAATGTGGTTGCAAAATGAGAGGAGCTCCTGTTGGATTTTGTCTAATTGATTATCAGCTATACCAGAAGGAGGAAAGATGGGGACACCGGCTTCATCACAATCCTGGCCGATGACAATATACCCACCGCCCAGATTTTCAAAGTCATTGGCAAAAGCACAAATGGTACGGATAATTGGATCAGGATTCCATCCTTTTTTATACTCGATCCGATCACCTTCAACCTTACGCTGGTGAAGCAGATCCTCCAGATTGATGGGAAGTTTAGAGCTCACGTATTATTCTCTTGTTTTAACATTCGTTATTTGCTTCGCATATTCTACTATCAGGATGTATCATCATCCAAATCATTTTCGATAGACATCTGACTTTTTCTCTGGCGTGTCGTTGTTGAGTGCAAGTAAGATAGTTACTTGGTCGATGGACCTACAATAACTTGACATCATCTAAGCTCTACCGCATCCCGGGCCAGTAATTACACTTTTTCCGCCTGAGATTGGATCTATGCTGATCTGAGTGCTTATTCTTTCCTTCAACGCAGGAACATGAGAGATAATACCGATCAGTTTACCCTCTTGGTGCAAGCTAGATAAGGTTTCCAGTGCTGTCTCCAAGTTATCTTCATCCAAAGTTCCAAAACCCTCATCAAGGAAGAGTGAATCTACTCTGACCTTACGACTTGCCATGTTTGATAATCCCAGGGCTAGTGTCAGACTCACAATAAAACTTTCACCACCGGATAAATTTTTGGTGGATCTGATTTCTCCAGCTTGATAATTGTCCACAACATTCAACTTAAGTGGCTCTTCTTCATCACGGACAAGCAGGTATCGATCTGTCATTTTTTCAAGTTGCTGGTTAGCATGTGATACCATGAGTTCAAAGGTTAAGCCCTGGGCAAAGTTTCGATATTTCTTACCATCAGCAGAACCAATTAGTCCGTGCAACTTATCCCACCGTGAACACTCCTGTTGCTGGGCATCAATTTCAAATTGTTTTTCTTTGACACGTTCCTTGGCGATAGTGTTATCGGTGAGCTTATGTTTTAGCTCAGCAATAGCTTCCCTAAGCTGTTTTAAACTCTCCCCAAGTGCTTCGAATTGTGGCTCAAGCTCCTTAAGCGATCTTTCGGTTACCTTCTTGGTCAGCTCAGTAGCTAACCGATCCTTGCGATCTTTTCTCCTTGACTTGAGCTCCAGTTTTCGGTCATCCAGATCTTTTGCCCTTGTTATGAGATCGCCTCGTTCTTCCGATGAGAGCTGAGCTTCCAAGAATTGTTTTTCGACTGCAAACCCTACAGATTGAAGAGATGCACTAAAACCGGATTCAAGTGTTTCCAGCTCAGGAATCCCTTGTTCGATCCGTTCCTTCAGAGATGTGACATTGGTTGTTGCAGCGTTCAGTTTCTGCTGAGCATCGCTCTGTAGTATTCTCGTCTGTTTTTCCGCCACTTCAGCATCATCAATCGCTTTATTTAGCTGCTGTTCTTCAGTGTCAGGCTTTTTATCTCCGTACAATTCCAGGCGTTCAGTATTTGCATCTGTATATTCTTGTTTGACTGTTTCAAACATTTTTTGTTTTTCACTCGATGCAGTGGTTTGTATGTCAATAACCGCATCCAACCGCTTCAGTTCACTCTCCAATTCGGAGATCTGTTTTTCTATCTCAGCTTTATCTTTATTGTGAGACTGCCACTTGGTAAGCCGCTCCTGCAAAGATGTGAGCAAGCGGGAGATATCCGACTCCGAGATTTCAACTATTCCAAGAGGCTGCAATTTGCTTGAGACACCCTTTTTTAATTTTACATAATCAGACTGTTTTTTCTTGAGATCATCTGTCTGGTGAGTAAGATTTTTTTTTGCAGTCTGCTTTTCATTGGCTACTGCACCTTCAATCTTTTCACTCTCAGAGAGGCTATGCTGCGCTTCCTTTTCTGCGATCTCAAGGTTTTTAATCACTGATTCCTGGGCTTCAGCCTTCCCTATTAAGTCAGAAAAATCCACAATCTTCTGCTCCTGCTCATCTGGAATAGGTACATTTCCCTCAGCATAAGGATGTTCTCCCGCTCCACAAAGGGGACAGGGTTTTCCATCTTCCAGTTTGGCGCGGTGATCTTCAAGTTCTACGATCCTGGCGAGCAAAGCCATCTCACGTAACAGTTTCTCTTTTTCAGCACGATATTCCCGGAGTAGGCGGTCACCCAACAGTGTTTTTAAAGCTTTCTTCCCTTTATTTAGTAACTCAGAAGCCTTCGCCAGTTCCTGTTTTCGAGTGCTGCATTGTTCTGTGCCTGTATCAAGTTTTTCAGATATCTGTTCCAGGGCTGCAGCGGCTTCCTGCTTGTCATTTTCGTTTTTGCGGATTTCATGGTGCCGGGTGAGCAGATTACCGAGTTGCGATTCAATTCCAGTCAAGCCACTCACCAACCACACGTCTCGGGAGTGCTCACTTAAATATTCCTCTGTGGTTCTCAGTTTCCCACTTGCTGTATCGAGATTATTCTGTTCTTTAAGCTTAAGTTTTTGATCACTTTCAATTTTTGCTACATCTTCTTTGCAGGCTGCTTCAGCACTTTCCATTGTTTTTATTTGAAGGGTCAATTTTTGATCTAGGGAACGTACGTTCTGAATCAATGGCGAAGCAGTTTTTAGCTCTGCTTTAGCCTCTACAATCCGCTTTTCTACAGCCTTCAGGGCTTCTACCTTTTGTTGAAAAGCTAGCTCCAGGTCAGGCAGTTTGCCGTCCTCTGTTTTCAGGGAGTTTTGATCCGTCTCTTGCTGCTTCCTGACTGCTGTGAGGTTTGCATACTCTCCATCAAGCCCAGCTGCTTTTTGTGCCTGGCGGAGTTGTTCCCGATCCGGTTGGAAAGATTTGAGTTCAATCTCCAGCTTACCAGATTCGTCAGCTAAAGATTCAATCTCCCCATTAAGTCCATCAATACCAACCAACCAGGCGATGGCCTTCCCTGTTTCGTTTGTTTTAGCGGAAAGATCGGCCTCTTGCTTCTGTTGATCTGCCAGATTCTTCTGAATGATCTCTTCCTCATCAGGTTCAAGAAGAATAAAGCCAGATGTTTCTGCTTGAAGGAGATTGAGCCGATTACGTTCCTCTCGCTGACGTTCATGCACCCGTTTTGATATCTCCGTATAGATTTTGGTGCCGGTAATTTGCTCAAGAATCTTGGATTTCTCTTCAATATTAGCCTTGAGAAATGTATCAAAACCACCTTGCGCCAGAAGAATAGATCTGGTAAAACGGTCAAAGTCCATACCTGTTTTATCTTCTATGGCCAGGGCGACTTTCCTCAGCTGATGCTCAATCACTCTGCCATTCTCAATGGCTTCCGAAATTTCATGCTGTGGGTTCTGTAAATCACCGTTAGCATGTTTTCGAGCGCGATGTTGGCTCCAGTGGCAGCGGAACCGTCCTTCCTTAGACTCAAAAATTACTTCAGCATAACACTCGCCTGTTTGCCTCGACATGATCTCGTTAGCGCTTTTTGTAATTTTGCCTAGACGTGGCGTTTCCCCATATAGGGCTAAACAGATGGCATCAAGGGTTGTCGATTTACCAGCTCCGGTTGGTCCGGTAAGGGCAAAGATTCCATTCGTGATATATTCGGGGCCAGTAAAGTCGATACACCACTCACCATAGAGTGAATTCAAGTTCTTAAATCTAAGCTCAAGAATCTTCATACAATGTCCCGCTATTCCGCATTTGCATCTTCTTCATTAAGAGACTTCAGTATTTCATTATAAGACTGCGTTAGATCTCTTCTGTCTTCGAGAGGTACATTTAAAGTTTCTAGACACCGTTCGAACACATCATTTTCATTCAGGTCATCAAGGGTTTCATTTTGCTTGGATGCACCCAGGACCTTTTCGATGATTCTTTGGTTCTTGATCCGCCGGATCTCCATGGCAGAATCAGTCAGAGCTTCTTCAAGTGTCTCCCGGAGATTTCCGATAATATCCGAGCCAATATATTCAACCTCCAACCAGGCATTGCTTCCATCCCGTTTCAATTGTTCTATTCTTGTTTGTATATCATCCAAGGTACCCACGATTCTTTCCAGTGGCTGAAAGTAAGGAACCTTCAATTCTTTTATCGCAGGTGATTTACCCTCAAACTCGATGACGACTACTTGCTTGGTTTGGTTGGCTTCACCAAAACCCATGGGGATTGGGGAGCCACTGTAACGGAGATGCTCAGTTTTCCCTACACGCTGAGGAACGTGAAGATGCCCTAAAGCGAGGTAGTCAATTGATGACGGGAAGGCATCAGTCCCCAAATGCGCTAAAGAACCGATATACAGATCTCTGACTCCATCCCCTTCCAGAGTTTTACCTCCTGATGTGAAGAGATGACCCATGGCGACAATTGGCACATCAATATTGCCAGTTTCCAGATAGTCCAATCGTTTTTGTTCTGCTATGGTACAAACATCTGTATAGTGTTTTTTTAGACCTAGCGCAAGTTTGACATCCTTATCCTCAAAAGTCTCCCCTGATTCTACGGTACGGATATCTCTATCTCGTAAATAGGGTACAGCACAAATGATGGCTTGTGGGAGATCCTGCTGGTCCTTCAACACGAATACTTCATCGTCAGGATTCTCTGATCCCTCACCAACGACATATACATTTAAAGCCCGCAAGAGTTCTTTCGGAGCATTGAGAAATGATGGTGAATCATGGTTCCCAGCAATGACAACAATATGCTGGCAGTACGAAACAGAAACCTTGCTTAGAAAACGGTAATATAAGCTCTGCGCCAGGTTACTTGGTGTACTGGTATCAAAAACATCACCGGCAACCAGCAAAGCATCAATGTGCTCATTCTCAATAGTGGTGCTAAGCCAATCCAGAAACGCGGAGAACTCATCATAACGTTTCCGGCCGTAAAGGGAACGACCCAGGTGCCAGTCTGATGTATGGAGAATTTTCATTACCTTTTCTTTTCCCTACCGCCGGGGAGACGAACGCGGATATGGTACTTGTTTTTTTTTACGAGTGAAGCCATAAGATTCTATTAACTTTATTTAACTTTCTACTACAGTGATATATATTTCATCTGTTTCTACACCAGTCATTATTTTAAGTTTTAGAGGTTTTCCATTGTCTCTATACACTGGGGTGTCCACAATATGTGTGACGTAGTTACCGGCACACTTTCCTGTAAATATCTCAAAGTGGCCAGTGGGGATATCACCATGAATATAAAAGTCCTTTTCTAAATGCTCGCGTAAACGTTCGAACTCATCAAAGGCTTTATCGCTTAATCCACTATAACCCCGCTCCAAGCGCTCTAAGCTTGACTTCCGAATATATATTGACTTCCGATTGTAAAATGACACAATATTTACTCCTTATTATCGCAAATAGTAATGGTGATTGGAATACTGAGTATATTTGTCCTCAGTGTCGACTTCGTCCCTATAAATTAAATCTATTATTGACTCAATCTTCGAGGGTATGATACCGTTTGATTCTTCTGTTGTTATGATGCTATCCCAGATACCTGCTGCTTTATAGGTTTTTGTCTTAACATTTTTCCAGGTCCAGTTATATTTCCGCTGACTTAGCAACCCCAAATGTTCCCAATACCAGATTTTGTTGTTACAGTAAACTGTGAAATCTGTTTTTATCTCAACAGTCTTGCCATCGACAACCGGTTTTTCCTCATATTCAAAATTGAACAATTCTTTTCCTAATTCTTCACGCTTTGTCATGAGCATATGGTAAATCATCAATTCGATTCGTGATTCAACAAACACCCCAGGTTCCGGCTCTAGGTCATAATATCGGTAAGGCTTATCCAACATCAAGCTAGTTCTTCTGGCACCAGAGAATGATCTCTCTATGGCAATTTCGAGGACATTTTGTCGTGCCCCCTCAACACTCTGGATGAATAGCGTGATAGATGATTGTGTTCGAGTTAAAGCCGTATATATCAATTCCTTAGAAAGCAATCCATATCTTGCTGGTAAAACGAGAAAAATATGCTTGAATCCACTCCCCTGCGATTTGTGGACAGTTATTGCATAAGCCAACTCAAAGAATTCCTGCTCTGCCTTGCGTATATCATTGAACTTGGTTGACTCCAGTCCTGTTGCAGCTTCGTAATAGAATTTTTCCGACTTTTCACCTACGATCAAGCCAATAGTACCATTTGATGTGTGGAGTCAGACCAATTCGGTTCATTTGATCTAAATAAATAAGAGATACTTTGGGCGGCTAACAACCCGAAAAAGGAGCCAATAATGAGCCCA
>Ga0209249_1003867_pt1 | contig 10305 bp, 9 predicted proteins | sample SaaInlV_200m_DNA_4_FD_184653 | JGI IMG/M metagenome (GOLD analysis project Ga0209249, IMG submission 184653) | Marine microbial communities from expanding oxygen minimum zones in the Saanich Inlet - SI037_S3LV_200m_DNA (SPAdes) (version 2) | ecosystem: Environmental > Aquatic > Marine >... | reverse complement strand
GCTAAATCCGAGTACATGATTTAGGGGTGTGCGCAACTCATGGCTCATTGTAGCCAGAAAAGCTGATTTTAACCGGTTGCTTTCTTCTGCTTTTTCTTTGGCTTCCAAAAGTTCATTCAAATTTTTTTTATTTTCTGTAATATCTTGAGCAATACTTACAAAATGTTTTATTCTGTCATTTTGCTTTATTGGAGATATTAGTTCTCTTGTCCAAAATACTTTTCCACTTTTTGATTTGTTTCGCAGTTCTCCCTGCCATATATTCCCTGCTAATATTGTATCCCATAGTTCAGCGTAAAATGATTTATGCTGCTTTCCTGAATTTAAAATGGAAGGATTCTTGCCAAGAACCTCGTTTGTTTTGTAACCTGTAGTTTTTTCAAATGACGAGTTGACATAAATTATTGTGCCCTGAGAATCGGTAATCATAGTACAAACAGGGCTTTCTTCAACTGCTTTGGTAAGCAATCTCAATTCTTCTTCATTTATTCTTCTAACGATTGCATTACAAATAATATCAACAAGCAAGCTAAGGAACTCAGTATCTTTTTCTGACCACAGACCTATTGATAAAACGTTATCAAATCCAACAAAACCCTTCAATTTGTTTGCTGCATATACAGGCAGTACCAACACAGATTTTATATTTTGGCTCTCAAGAATTTCCTGCTCTGCTTTAGCTTCAGGTAGCATTTTGGAAACATCCGGAATATCAATAATTTCTTTATTGTATAGTTTCTTCATCCACCATGGGAATATGCTTAACGGCAGGTTTTGCAGGTTGTCTTTTTCTGCTGACACTCCTTCAGCGCACCATTCATGTGTGTTGCTCATGGTTCCTTCTTCTGCATCAAGCATAAATAAATAAATCCTTGATGCTTGAGTTATTGCACCCAGTTTAACAAATGATTTGATTATGGAGGTGTCAATATCAGTTGTATGAATAAAATCAGATGAAATTTCACTTAATAACTTTTCTGTTTCCAGTTTTTGATAGAGTTGCATTTCAGCCTGTTTACGCTCTGTTATTTCCTGATGAACGCCAGACATAAGCAAAGGTTTACCTTCCTCAGTCCACTGTGTAACTTTCCCGGTATCGAGCACCCAAACCCACTTCCCGTTTTTATGCCTCATTCTTGCTTCGCATTGATATTGAGCAGTTTTTCCACTAAAATGAGCATTGAGTTTTTCGTTCGATTTTTTTAAGTCATCGGGACGAGAAAGCTTTGCCCATGTTTCAATGCTAACTGGTGACAGTTCCTCAAGCGTGTAGCCAACAATTTTAGCCCATTGTTCATTAAATGCCGTTTCTCCTGTTTGGATATTCCATTCCCAGATGCCCAAATTTGCATTATTAATTATTCTGAGAAGCTTTGCGTTTTCCTCTATTTTATCAGTTATGTCGGTAAAGATTGTGATAAAATATTCCTTTTCAGGCGAATAGGCGTGTACACTATAATATTTTCCCAAAGGCTCGGAATATTGCTCAAATACTTCTTCCGAATTTTCAAGTGCAACATTTCCATAAAAGCCTATCCAGTCGAATTTCCCTTTATTAATACCGGGTATGGCCTCTTTTGCTGTGTTTCCAATAATATTTTCTTTTTTCAATCCGGTAATTTTTTGGAAGGCATCATTTACTTCGATGAATTCATAATCGACTGGATTACCTTTGCTATCTAGTAATATTTTGTGCAAGGCATAACCAAATGGTGCGTTTTTGAAGCTGTTAATTTTGTCTAACATATTGCTCATTAATATTTCTGTTCAAAGATACTAAAATTACTGTTGCTGTTTTTTTTGCATGTTTTACAACGGTTTGAATATGGTGCGTGCCGCACTTTATTCAATATTTTTCTTTGGTTTCGGTATTTTCAAACTTACAAATATTTTTCTGGGTACTACAAACTGCGGCATGCACTATATTTGTTGTGTGTGCCCAGCATGAGCATGTGCGCACACTATTGGAAGCTCTGAATAAATATGTAAAATACAAATTTTCAGATTATTTCGGTAGTGATGTTCTATAAATATTCCAGAGAGTGAAAGTCTCTTATGTGCAGGAGTAACGTCCTGAAGCATTAGTAAGTCGCAAGCTGGTTTGGGGTGACCCATGCAGTGAAGGAAGCGAGACTACAAACTCCGGTACTGACGAACAGAAACTGGATATGAGGCTTGATGAGCCGGACGAGCAAGCACATCATTGTGAAGTCCAAAAGCCTGAAAAGGAGAGTGCTTATTAGGTAGATTCAGCAGTGATTGGAGAAAGGAATATGCTCTTACCTGGGGAGATCTCCCGAACCACGAGTTGGTTTAGGAGAAGTCAGCAGATACCATAGTAGATAAATAGAAACGAGCCATTGATAAGATGGAGGTCTCACAGATTTTATTGAAGGGTTGAACATTAATCGCATCACGATTGGGATAATCGTACACTAGGCTATAATGGGAGTATCCTAGCCTAGTGTAACAATACCGGAAAATGATGCACAGCAGAAATTTATGATGATCGAAAAGATTGTATCAAAGGAGAATCTGTTAGTTGCTTACAAGTCGGTTGTCAGTAATAAAGGCAGCTCAGGCGTTGATGGTCTTGAAGTCAAAGACCTCAGCATCTATCTGCACGAAAACTGGCATCGACTCAAAGATCAGATTGTAACTAATGGCTACTACCCAAACGCTATTCTAGGGGTTGAAATTCCCAAAGAGAGCGGGGGCATTAGATTATTAGGAATACCCACTGTATTCGACAGGCTGATTCAACAAGCTATTCATCAGGTTTTGAGCCCGATGTGGGAACCAGACTTTTCGAATTCCAGTTTTGGTTTTCGTCCAAGCCGTAATGCAGGACAGGCAATCAAACAAGCCCAGACTTATATAAATTCTGGGTGTCAGGACATAGTGGACATAGATCTTAAAGCATTTTTCGATAAGGTCAACCACGATTACCTGATGAGTTTGATAAAGCGAAAGATTTCGTGTCCGGTTCTGTTACGACTAATCTGGCGTTTTCTTCGGAGTCCGATCAACATTAATGGAACACTCCACAAACGCAGGTCCGGGGTTCCGCAAGGCTCACCTCTAAGTCCGTTATTATCCAACATTGTTTTGAATGTCTTGGATCAGGAACTGGAAAGACGAGGTCTGAGATTTGTAAGGTATGCCGACGACTTTAGTATTTTCTTGGGCAGCAAACGTGCAGCAAATAGAGTGATGCGGGATATCTCCCGTTTCGTTCGAGATAAATTGCACTTAGAAGTCAGTCTTGTCAAGAGCGCAGTTAGACGACCCGTAAATTACGAGTATCTAGGTTTTGGTTTTGTTCCAACCTACAAGAAAGGGGATAAAGGAAAATACCAACTGGTAGTTTCCTCTAAGAGTCTAATTCGGTTGAAAGCCAAAATCAAGCTCATTACCCGTAAAACAATACCCTGTTCGTTTGATGAACGTATCCAACGATTAAACCGGCTTTTGTATGGCTGGCTTAACTACTTTAAATATGCCTCCATTTTCAATAAACTGAAATATATGGATGCATGGGTGAGGGATCGTTTGCGCTACTGTATCTGGACTGATTGGAAGAAGCCTAATAAGAAAATGCGGAGTCTTATCCGCTTGGGTGTGAACCCTGGTCAGGCTTATTCTTGGTCACGAACCCGCATGGGTGGATGGCGTGTGGCTTGTAGTCCTATACTTGGGACAACAATCACTATCGTACGCTTGAAGCAACGTGGCTATATTCCGTTTCTTGAGTATTATCTTAACATTCACCGCTGATGATTAGTGAACCGCCGTATACGAGACCCGTACGTACGGTGGTGTGAGAGGTGCACTGGCTCTGGACTTTCCGGAGTCAGCCGCCTACTCGATTATGCCCTTTGCTTTCTCCTTTCAGTCTTTCTGTCAGGGCGTTGGCAAGACATACTCTTTTGCAATTTTTGGTTTGAGTGTTGGCTTGTGCGAATTGCAAATGTGTATGGCTTTAAGTGTTGGCAACCATCAGAATATTAATTCAGTCAACATTCTTTTTATGTCCAAGTGTTTTGCACCTTGAACAGATTTTGAGTTCATTGAAACCAAATCAATCCAGTTCATAATCTTTTTCTTTTCGGTCGTTTTTATATTCCAATATTCCGTTAACTCTATTGCTGAAGTGTTAACCAAAATCTCTAAAACCAAATCGATATTCTCAAAAAGTTTTATAAAAACTCTTGGAATATTTCTATATGTTTTGTTTTTAATGAAATAATCGTCTTTTCCACCAGCGGTAAATAAATCTCTTACATTCGGACAAACAACGGCTTCTCGCGTTACCAACCAAATTGCAAGACGAGCAAATTTATCTCCTCGATTACTAAAAACTTCTGGGAAATAAATCATTGTTTTGTTTCTAATTTCTTGTTTTTCTTTTAAGCTTAAATTATTCCAAATGTTGATTACGAGATTGCTTGCTTGTTCTGTATCTTGAATCCACCACAAATCTTGTCCAGGTTTTAATTTGCTTTTGTAATAGTCTGTTATTGGTTTTATTGGATTTTTCTTTTTGCGTAAGGTATCGTAGGGTGTTTTAATTTTATCAAAAATCGTTTTACCCTCCTCTAAATTCATATCTATTAAATATCTTGGAGAATGTGTAACAACAACTTCTGACAAACATTCTTCGTATGCTCGACATCTAAATTCAATTGGTTTGCCGAGTTTGCCAAAAAGCATAAAAATTCGTTCCACATCTTCAACTCTTGTCGATTCTAAAACACTGTTCCCTGTAGTCTTCCAGTGATTTTGAGTTGTTGTTTTAACTTCAATCCCATAAAATCTTTTGGCGACAATATCAGGAAACTTTTGTCCTCCAATTACTTCGATTGAATTTTCAAAAGCTGTTCCTGCTGCCAATTCAGTCATTACGTCTCCAACATATGGCTCTAATTTATTACCTCTCAGTTGTTCAATCTTTTTAGGTGCCTTTTTTGCATGAGCATTTAATTCTTCAATCGTTGAATTTAATAAAGCGTTGAACTCGCTTTTATGTGGCTCTGAATTTACTGATACTATCATTGTTTTTTAAAATATAAATCCCAAACACCTTCTAATCTCTTTGCTAAATTGTAGGCAAGAAGTGGCGGAACTGCATTTCCAATTATTTTATAAGCTTTTGAAGGACTAACCAAATATGAACCTTTACGACCTTGTTTGTTCTCAATTACAAATTCGTAATCAGGCGGAAAAGTTTGAATTAAAGCACATTCTCTTGGGGTTAAACGTCTCTCTTTGAGACCTTTTGAAAGTTCTTCGGTTAATATGCCTCCGTTTTTTTTAGATAATCTTCTGAACTCTATATTCCCATGATGTTCAGCACGGATTGTAGGACTAATACCATCAGGTTTTATTTCAATTTGTCCTTGACAATGCTTGCCCATAAATTTTGCTTTAGAGTAAAATTTTTGTGACAAATCAGTGGTGCTTTCTGGCTCTTTCAAATTAGTGAAAAGTTCTTTTAAATCAACATGTCGCTTTAAATTCTTTCCGTTTGTAGTGTATGCGTGTGTTGGTTTTGGATAAGGATTGTATTTATCTGGAATACTTTCTTTTTCTAATTCTTCCAACGCAGATTTTTTTAACGCAGATTTTTTAATACCAATAAAGAATACTCGTTCTCTTGATTGAGGAACACCATAATCTGCTGCGTGCAAAACACGAGGGTTTAAAACTAAATATCCATTATCTCCAGCAGTAGAAAAATCACTTTGGATAATGTCCTTTACATTGGAAAGATTTACCAAACCCTTTACATTTTCTGCAATAAAAATATTAGGCTGAGTAATCTCAATTACCTGTTTCATCCACATATAAAGTTTACCACGAGTTTCTTCTGTAGCACAAGTTTCTGAATTTAGTTCTCCTCTATGGTTTTTATGAGAGTCAAAGCCGTTTCTTTTTCCCGCAATACTAAAATCTTGGCAAGGAAAACCTCCTGTTACAATGTCTATGTTTTCGGGAAAAACTTTTATCCCATTTTGATGGAGTTTTACCAAATCAACAATACTATCAGTTTGGTAATCTTCTACGTTGTGTCCTCTTTTTGAAAAATAGTTCACCCAAGCATTTCTCGCATCTTTTAGAATGTCGTTCGCAAAAACTGTTTTAAAACGAGTCCTTTTCAGTTTAATAAAATTATTGTCAAGTTCTTTGTCAATAAAATCAGGATTTAAAATTTCGTTAACAGATGATTTTAATACAGAAAAATCCCCCTCAAAACCTAAATCCATTCCACCACAACCAGAAAATAAGGAAAGCATATTTAAGGTAGATGTACCTTTTTGTTGTTTCTCAATAGTATTTATTTTGGGATAGAATTTTACAGCCAATTGAGGTTCCTCAACTACGCTTGTATTTTCTGTATCTGTTATTATAGTTCGCATAGTTAATTTTGAATTGGATGTGATTTTAAATATTTGATTTTTTTCTCTGCAACTTTCAGCACTTTACTTGCATAATCTTCGTCTACAATTTCATAAGCAATTTTGTCACTTATGAACTGAATTAAAAGTTCATCCTTGTCCAGTTTTAAGATTTCTGCAAGTTTGTCCAACATTTCTTTTGTTGGTTTTCGCTCGTTTCTTTCGATTTTGCTCAATATTGCTTGGTCAATATCGACGTATGCTGAAACTTGCCTTAAAAGAAGTCCAAGAGCTTGTCTTTTGTTCCGTAAGATTTGTCCGATTGTTTCCATTTGATAATTATTACTTGACAATAAGTGTCAAATATAGGTATAATTTACTAATTGGAAGATTCTGATGCTATTTATCTGAGGGTCGGCAGAAAATAACTCTTTTGGTTTTTTCGGGTCAGGATTTTGTGTGTTGGCAAAAAAACCAAATGTGTTATTTGTGCGGTGGATTTTCATTAATTCTCTTTCAGTTTATTAAATGTTCTGTCTATTCAGCATTGGGCATAACGTGTGGCAATATGAAATGTTGGGTATTTTGAAACACCAATCTTTCAACTTACTACACCGTTTATTTGATGGTAAAATGTTCATATTTAGTGCTTTTTGCCCAATTTTTTATATTGCGTGTTACCGTGCGTTTTTCTATAAATCAGTTATTCATAATTCATGTCTATTAATCACTTTCACTCCTAATTGTCTTAATTCTGATTCAGTTAAAGAGATTTTTAACTCAGCATCTTTATTCCAATTTGTATGTCCATTTTTTAATAAACTTGTTGTAAGTCCTTGGTTTACTGCTCCAATACAAGTTGATTTAACGCAGCCATGTGTTACTAATCCGCATATTAAAATCTCTTTTATCTGTCTATTTTCAAGGATTGATTTCAATTCAGTTTTAACAAAAGCATTTCCATGCTGTTTTTGCAGAACTATATCTTTACTCAAGTTTCCCATGTTTAAAACACGGTTAATATATTGATTAAAAAAGAGCAGCATGGCTTTTGTAATATTAAGATAATCAGTATCTTATTGTTGCCAAACAAAAACAAAGAAGCATGCTGCCGACTAAAAGTACGAAGTTTTTTTCAGAGTTAAATGACTTTTTATCCTCAGGCGAAAAAGGAATTTTGAAGATCATGGACATTTATAAGAAGTTGGACTTGCATAAGATCAAAATAGGGTATCACGATTTGCCGCAGGCCTCGTACCGGCGTAGTGATCTTTTGTTGTGTCTGATGATGTTTCCGGTTTTTCAGGTTAAAAATGTCTACAGTTATCTTGATAGTACGCTGAATGAGTTCTTCGAAGCCAGAAAGAATACGCTGTATCGTCTTAAAAATGACAGCATGGTAAACTGGCGACATATTGTAAATCTGGTCAATAATCGCTTGTTTAAAACTGTGGCCACAAAGGCTGATACCCTTCCCGATGGTCCCCGTTGCTTGATCCTTGATGACACTGATTTTGTCAAGACCAGCTACAGAACTGAGCATGTGGGTTTTATCTGGTCCCATGTGGCACACCGTACTGTGCTGGGTTTTAAAGGTTTGTTTCTCGGTTACTGGGATAGCAAGAGCTTCTTTGCTCTTGACTTTAGTCTGCACAAAGAGCGAGGTAAAAATCAAAAGAAACCATTCGGTTTGAACCCTAAACAGCGCAGCAGGCAATACAGCATGCCTCGTGATAACGGAACCCCTGGCCGAGACAGAGAAAAAGAACTTGTTCAGGATAAGATCTCTATGGCCATAAAGATGGTCGCAAAGGCTATTTCCAGAAAGATGCAAGTTGACTACGTTCTGATGGATAGCTGGTTCTTTTGCAATGCATTTGTTCAATTTATCAAAACCCTGAGCCCCAAGGTTCATATTCTTGCTATTGCCAAGATGGGTAAAACCCACTACCGTTTTGAAGGCAATGAATATACCCCCAAACAACTTTCTGAAATCATGAAAAATCGCAAAAAGGTGAAACGGGTTAAGGCCCTTAACCTGTACTGTGCTGATGTGCTGGTTGATTTTAAAGGCACTCCGCTCAAATTGTTCTTTTGCAAAAACAGCAAGAGAGGCAAATGGCACGTACTGGCTACCACCAACACCAAGCTGGGGATTATTAAAGCCTATCAAACTTACTCGATAAGATGGACAGTGGAAGTTTTTTTCAAAGAAGGCAAACAGCATTTTGGCTTGGGCAAATCTCAATCTCAGGACTTTAATGGCCAGATAGCAGATATCTCTATTGCTATGATGGTCTATAATGTTTTTAGCTTGGTCAAGCGCTTTGAATCTTACGAAACTCTTGGCTGCCTGTTTAGGGAAACCGGTCAACAGACATTGGAGCTGACAGTTTATATGCGGATCTGGCAATTTATTTTAGAATTATTGCAAATAATCGCAGAAATAGTCGATGGTGATTTTAATGAGCTGATTGTCAGTAATATGAAAAATGAACCGGAGAACAATAGGCTATTGAAACTATTTGATAATCAGCTCTATCAACAAATTAGAGCATAGACATGGGAAACATCAGTATCTTTACTTGTTTTTTTAATTGCCATATCAATTTTCCAATCGTTTGTTCCATTTAATAATTGCTTATTATTATGTTGAACGAAAATTACAATATTTCCAAGAATTCTATATTTTTCTATCGCAAGATTTACCGATTCAATGAACAGGGTTTTATTATATAAATCTTTTCTATTTGTCAAACCATTTTGAATATCAATTATAAGTAATGCTCTCATTTGCATCGGTTCAATTTTATTGTTAATCGATATTCAAAACGGTTCTAAAATCTTATTGAAAATCTACATTACATTGGTTTTACCGGAATGCAAATATCAACAATGAATTTCTTTTGAGGATGCTCTTCATGATTATTATGGTATAATTCATAAGGATTTGCATCAGAAGGTTGGTATCCACTTTCAGATAACCAGATACAAACTGAATCCCAAGCTTTGGTAAATTCAGTTGCATCAATCTCAAAACTACCTACTACATACTTTCCTGTTGGAATGGAAAGGTTTCCAAATTCTCCTTCGGTTTTTACTGCTTTATTAATAGTTATACATGCACTTTGTCTAACTTTATCCGAATCTGTTACTTTTGGGTTATCATGATAAACAGTAACTGTTTTCATATCTGGTGAACTTAGCAATCCGCGAGGACCTGCCCATTTCATCAGTTTTCCGTAAGCCTCTCCAATCATGTTGAAAGTTCCAATGTGTCTGCAATAAACCAATTCCATAGCTGGCATTACTTTAATCTCAATTTTCTTTCTCATAATTACGTTATTTAATGATTTAACATTGCAAACGTAATCACTATCACGAGAACTGGATTTACCGTTCTTGCTACTAGATTGACTATTCTTGCTTTTTTCAGAAATCCGAAATTCCCGGTACTCCTGAGCACTTTTTTTAAAATAATCTTTAAAGTTTCTACAAAAAACGGAAACATTATTAAAGCCACTTCGATAGGCTATTTCGCTTACTTGTTCTTCAGGATTGTTTATTAACAAACTTGCTGCCTTTTCAATCCGTTTTCGTTTTACATATTCGTTTAATGTTTCCCCAACAAATGCCGAAAATATACGATGAAAATGGTAGGGGGAAAAGTATGCAACCTTCGATAAAATTTCCAATGATAGTTCCTTATCAAGATTCGATTCGATATAATCTATTACTCTATTTATCCTGTGGATATATTCTTTTTGATATTTATTCATGAATTCTCAATCTTGCTTCAAATGCACGGTAACGTGTGGCAATATGAAATGTTGGGTATTTTGAAACACCAATCTTTCAACTTACTACACCGTTTATTTGATGGTAAAATGTTCATATTTAGTGCTTT
>Ga0209249_1003863_pt1 | contig 10309 bp, 10 predicted proteins | sample SaaInlV_200m_DNA_4_FD_184653 | JGI IMG/M metagenome (GOLD analysis project Ga0209249, IMG submission 184653) | Marine microbial communities from expanding oxygen minimum zones in the Saanich Inlet - SI037_S3LV_200m_DNA (SPAdes) (version 2) | ecosystem: Environmental > Aquatic > Marine >... | reverse complement strand
CATATGCGCCACAGTTATCGCCACCATTATATAGTTGGTCGCCATAACGCATAAGCGCAATGCGATAACGTTCGCCCGCAGTCATATTAGATGCGTTATCCCAAACATTTGGGGCATAAGTTGCGAGCTGACCAAAATAGTTTACCGCTTGCTCCCAATTAATTTCCCAGAAAGATGCGGCGATAATATATAGCCGTGCATTTTCACGTAAATTATTCCCAACACTGTCTAAGGGGCCAAAGCGTTCTGCTAAAGTCAAGAAATAGATGCCACCTTCAAGATCACCTTCTTTAGCAATTTTATCTGCACCGTTATAGCGTAAGGCAAAATAATACATGCTATCTACCTTAGCAGTTTGGAAATTGGGATCTTCTTGTCGTAGTTGATCGAGTGCAGCGAGAGCATTTGGCCAATCACCAGCGTTAATGAGCTGTTGGGCATTTGCAAAAATCGCTTCCACACCACGCATATCGGGGGTGGGGGTGAGGGTGGGCGTTGCCGTAGGCTTAGGTGTTGCTGTAAAGCTCATGCCTAAAATAGCCTGCGCCATTCCTTCTGCTGCACCAGGATAACTTGCATCATTTTGCACAATATATTCAAAATGCTGCCTAGCGTGGTCATAGCGTCCCTCTGCTAAGGCAACTGCACCGAGTTGAAATTGCTCATCAAGTTTCCCTGAGACCATTGTTGTTTCTGCATCTGTGCGGATTTTGATTCCAGAGTTATATCCGCCAAAAATGCCTAACGCAATGATGACGATAACGCCCAGCAAAGTAATCCAAAATCGTTTTTTGCCAGTGTTTTTCTTTATTTTTATAGGTTGTGTTTCTTCAATATATTCAGACATGGGAGCTATTATACACGTTTAGAGATTAAATAAAAGTCGCACTTCTTTCCAGATAATTGGTAATGCAATTACTACACCGACAAACATCCCGATGATGGCAGTAATTACTGCGCCGCCGGGTAAGTATAGAGCAATTGCGTAAGCAGATGCACCGCCGAGGATGGCTGCCGTTAACCCACGCAAGAGGGAGGGAAGTGCCGTGACGCGCGTGGGTAAACGTATGTTCATTATGGATAGCATGACTGCGGCTTCAACAACAACCGCTAACTCTGCCAATGCTAACCCAGCCGCGCTTAAGTGTGGGAAGTAGTTTAACACTATGATTCCTGTTGCTATATAAAGGCTAAAACGCAGGAAGATCGTTAGTAAAGGGATTAAAGCTTCTTTTCGCGCATAAAATGCACGTGAAAGCACTTCTTGGATGGCGTATCCTGCCAATGTTAGCAAGAATGCGCGGGCAGTCCATGTTAGGAGGGCTGTACCGCCCACGTCGAAGCCGAAGACCAAGCGTACCAGCGGAAGCAAGCCCGCAGATAAGATTGTAGCGGCAGGGAGCGTGAGAGCAATCATCACACGAATGGCTTTTTCTATTGTCTCTCGAAATTTTATCCACTGATCCTTTGCTGCATATTCTGATAAGGTCGGCAAGATGGCGGTTGCGATAGCTGTGCCCAATAAAGTTTCGGGCACTTGCATAATCATCCAACCATAAGTGAGCGCAGTCACTGCACCAACTTCGAGACGCGATGCGAAATTATCACGGGCGATAAAAACGAGTTGAATCCCGAGCATGGTGATGAGGCGCGGCCCCATAATTTTAAGTGCCTGACGTACACCTTCGTCTTTGATTGTGAGTGAAGGCGACCAACGGAATTGATATTTGATAAGCCCTGGAATTTGAATACCAAGATGCAATGCCGCGCCAAGAATAACACCATAAACCAACCCGTAAACGCCTAAACCTAGGGCAGGAAGAGTGATGCCCGCAATGCTATAAGGCTCAGAAGGTGAGAAAACTAAGGCACCAAAAATTTGCCCAATATTATAGAGCATGGGCGCCATGGCGGGGAGCAAAAAATGTTGATTTGCCTGTAAGCCGCCCATTACCAGCCCACTGACAGAGAAAATGGCCGTAGCAAGGAGATTTAGGCGCATCAATGCAATGATGGTGTTTTGTTCTTCTACCCCAAAGCCAGGCGCAATGCCCATCTCTGCACGCACAATTTGCTCAGCAAAAATGGCGATTAATATAGAAAAGAACGCCGTCACCAAAAATGCAAGATTAGCAATGCGAGAGAAAAGTTTCCATGCCGCAGGTCGTCCCCGTGTTGCAAGGTAATCGCTAAGAACGGGAATCAACGCCATAGACATTGCCCCACCAGAAATTAGTGCAAAGAGCATATCTGGTAGGTTATTCGCGACATTAAAAGCATCTAACTCAAAGCTGAGATTAAATTGCCGCGCAATAATAATAGAGCGCAAAAAAGCGAGCCCTTTATCAAGCGCGAAAAATCCACCAATAAGGAAGGATGTGCGGGTGAGGAAGGAGAGTTTTTTCATGGGGTGCGGGTTTAAGGTTGGAAAGTTGAAGGTTGAAGGTTTTTTACTTTTCGACCTTCAACCTGCGACCTGCGACCTTAAACTTTTTTATACGTCGTCTGCGGCTTGGATATTTTCTGCGCCGGGCAATGTATCAATTAGATTGGTGGGTTTGTGAATTAGTTGAGGTAGGCAGCGTGGGCAAATGAAAAGTTTTTTTTCTTGATAATGCAAGTCAAGCAATGGAATTTCTTTTTCAGTTAATTTGCAGTTAAAACAGGTTTTAGTCATTTTTTCTCCTAATTATTGTTGAAAGTTTAAGGTTTGAAGATTGAAAGTTTACTTGTAAACTTGCCAACTTGCAACCTTAAACTTTGAACCTACAGCGTCCCTTTATACATCCCGCCATCGACGGTGAGCATGACGCCCGTAATATAAGATGCAGCAGGCGAGAGCAAAAATACAGCAGGATTCGCGAATTCTTGGGGTTCTGCCATACGCCCTAGAGGGCAATCTTCCATTTGCTTGGATAATTCTTCCGAAAGGCTCGTATCGTTAGCTTGAGCGCGTGCCGTTAGCAACTCAGTGACTCGTTCCGTTTTGGTCCAGCCCGGCAAAATAGAATTGAAGCGGATGCCGTCATTACCAAGCTCAAGAGCGAGTGTTTTCGTTAAACCCACCGTTGCGGCGCGAATGCTATTTGAAAGCACCAAATTTGGGATGGGTTGCTTCACTGAATAGGATGTGATTGTTAGCACACTTGCCGAATCTGATTCGCGCAGATGCGGCAGTGCGGCTTTGATGAGGCGAACATGACTCATTAAAGATAAATCAATCCCCTTTGCCCAATCTTCATCACTAAAAGATTCAAAAGCGCCAGGGGGAGGCCCGCCTGCATTGGTGACCAATAAATCTAGCCCACCAAGGGCAGAAATTGTTTTGGCAATTAAATCTGCGGGGGCATCTGCATCGCCGATATCTGCTGGTAATGCCAGAACGGGAATATCATTGGCCTCGGCAATTTCTTTAGCCGAGGCTGTCAGTTTTTTTGTGCTACGGCTGTTAATTGCTACACGGCAACCTTCCGCCGCTAGGGTATTTGCCACTGCGTAGCCAAGCCCGCGTGAGGCGCCTATTACGAGTGCGCGTTTTCCTTTTAATCCTAAATCCATAATTTTCTCCTTAGCTTTCGAGTATTTTCAATTTGAGTTTATGCATCCTGTTCTCTCAAAACTCGCTGAAAGGCCTTTAGCAATACCCCGCTCTGCTCAAAGCCCGATTCACCCAATGCTGATAGGCCTAAATATAAACGACCCTTGCAACGGCGCAATAAGCCCGTTGTTAGGCGCGCTAGCGTCTCTTTTGTGGCGGCAACTTCATCTGCGTCTGACCAATAGTGCCCATCGGCGTTATCCCAATTACGCGATAAAACAAAAGGATGGGTCAGTGGCTGGAAGAGCCGCTCCACCCAGCCATCAGAGCCAGGATTGAGCCAAAATTGCACCTCTACAGCGTGGTTTTTCATCAAGAAAGTATAGGCGGGCGCAACCAGCACGGCATTTTCTTCTTCTACGCTCCACGCGCCCAAATACTGCGCCGCAATCACGCCCTCGCTCAACATTTCTATATATTCTCTCCCTAAGCTCAACGAATCTGCGTTTGCAGATGCCATTGCCCAGCGGAATTTTTTGACGGATTCAATCAGGCTTGCGGTCACTTGTGCAGAATCAGAGGCGCGGAATCCAAAGCCGGGTTGAGATAGAATTTCGCCAAATAATTTACGCAAAAAATGATCGAAGGGGGGAATATCATCTTGGTCTCTATACGCCAAAATCCAGTTGCGGAGGTCGTCATAGTGCCCGCCGTAAATATAGGTGATGCGCTCTTGGACTTCTGACTTGATCCCGTTAAATGGACTTAATTTTTGTCCCTGAGCATTATAGACAATCTTAGTCAGCAAGTTCGCACGGATTAAATCTATGCCATCTATGGCTTGCATGAGGGCATAAGCGACATCAAATTCGCTAGGTTTAATGCCCCACTGCGGATGTGCGAGCGCGGCAATGGTGAGCAACGCTTGGGTTGCGGCTTCATCTTTCAGTGATCGTGAGGGACGATGCGAGCGGACAGGAATTCCGCGTGTTTCTAGCCTATGCATGAAGGAAAATCGTAAAGCATCTGATAGATAAGGCGCAAGAACGACTATTTCTTCTGGCTCTGTGCCACCTTCTATTAATAGGGCAATTTCTTCTGTGAGCCAGTCGAGGAGTTCGGGATAGAAGTGGGTGTCGGCGTATTGGAGCGTTTCGGCTAAATCAGGGGGAGGTGTTAGTGCTTCGCTCGAGGGCAAGATGACCTTTTCCAGAGAATCGCTCAATGCCAGCACCCCTGTTGGGGTCACGAATGATTCCAAATGAGCTATGTGAGTATCACAGACATCCATTAAACGCGATGCTGAGATGGGGTCGGCACCTAAGAATCTTCTATATCCCCCTCCATCATCAAAAATAATTAAGGCTGAATCAAAATCGGGCATCCACTCTAAAACTAGATCGTGGGCGCGGGGCATATCTTCTTCGACGTTATCGTAGATGAGATGGCGATAGGTATCGCTAAAATACTCACGAACAAGAGGGTGTGGGGCGAGGATTTCGTAGAAAATTTCGAGCTGGAGGGAAAAATCAAGGAGATTATTCTCGAGGCAGTAGGTGCGGAAACGATTGGCACAATCTTGGGTATCGGCATAAATTCGGCGTTGAGATGGATCGCCGAACCAAGCGCGATCAAGACGCTCGCCGATGCGCGTGTGAGGAAATCCGACCACTGCGGCTTTATTGAGATTATCGATAATTTGGCTATAAAGGCGGTTGCGGTTGATGGTGAGGGATTCAAAATAGCCTTCATCAATCAGTGGGCGGACGATATGGGCCATATAATACTGGGCAGTTTCGAGGGTGAGAAAAGTAGGGGGCTGATCTGGGTGGGCAAAGCCAGCAGATTCGACTGCGAGGGGCCAAAAGAGATCAACCATACGGCGCGCTAACCCACCTACGGTCGCTAATGTCACTTGCCCACCTGCACCGATTTCGGGACTTTGTAAAACTTCCTGATAGGGTGCTTGGAGGGTACGCTGGGGCGTGAGAACGAGAATGCTCTCGCCATATATGCCGCGCTCGAGCAAGTAGCGCATCCGCTCTACGCCGACTGTGGTTTTGCCGCTCCCTGCGATGCCGCTAAGATAGATTTTTGAGTCGAGGGGGGCGTTGGTGGTGCTTTCTTGTTGGGAGGTGAGTTTCATTTTTAGAGGGTATAGGATGGGAAGGGCTTTGTCAAGAAGAATTTACGAATTCATGCGAAGAAGTACGAAGGTTAAATGAAAAACCGCGATGTGCTACATCGCGGCTAAAAACTGAATATCGAATACTGCTACTCTGCCTTTAATGCTGCCCACATCAATAAGCCCCAACCAACAATCATCAGCACACCGCCAAAGGGTGTGATATAGGCAGGGTTAAACAGCGTAGTATAAGCAGTTTCTAAATCGCCAGTGAAAACGCGAATGTAGATACTGCCAGAGAAGAGAATTGTTCCCCAGATGAAAGACCAGCCCGCGTATTTGAGCGTTTTTGCCTGATCGACCCATTGCGTCATTGCCCAGACAACGAAGAAGAGCGCGAAAGCATGAAACATTTGATACCGAACGGCTTTTTCCCAAGTATGAACTAGTTCGATGTCAACGATTTTTTGTAAGCCATGTGCCCCATAAGAACCTGTTGCGACGGATAAGCCCGCCAAAAATGCACCAATTGCAAAGAATTTCTTTTCCATTATTTTTCCTTTTCTAGTGAAGATTGTTTTCAGTAAGTATACGAAGGCAATTGCATCTTGGCTTTATCTTATGATAAGTTTTTTATGTTTTTATAAAGTTGTGCTTGATTTTGAGTTTGCGTACCCGTAGGCCGATGCCGCCTAAACGCCCAGCCATGATGCCTATGATGATACACATGATCACGTCGGCAACAGTTTCTGTATGATAGAGATAGCTCGCAAGTAATTTGGTGATGACCAATAGCCAAATCAAAAAGAGATAAATTTTATCAAGGGAAAAAGTGACCGCTTGAAGTTCAATATTGGCGCGCATGGGTACAAGATAGCTCATCAGAAAACCAATTGGGATAAAAAGGAGAGTAGTGATGGCTACTCTCTCCCATGTGAAATACTCTGCCGCAATATCATGAGAAAAATAGATGCTGAAAATCACAGAGAATTGAATTAGAAGAAAAGCGCGTAGCCATATCTTGAAGCGACTTTTTGGCATCTCTCCACGGAAAGATTGGATGGATGCTAGTAGAGAATTTATTTTTTTATTATTCATATTTCAAAGCCCAAATGGGATAAAAAACGAAACGCATCTGTGTGAACTTGCTTCTGTCCGAGTAAGGTTGAATTGTATCATTGCATTCTTTCACTACCCTTGTGTTCAGGTAAATAAAAAGCCCCAAAGCATTGCTTTGGGGCTAAATGGTTGAAGCGCATAATTAGGCAGAAAGATTGCTTTCCTGCGGGAGAGTTTTGCTCACCGTTGCGCTATTTAGCGCGGCGTAGATAAACATCCCTAACCCGATGATGAACAAGATCCCACCACCGATCATCATTTGAGCGTGGAAAGCGTCCGCAAGATTGACTCCGTCGAAGATATGGGTGGGTCCCGCCCACATCTGGACGCTGGAAACTAGCATTCCCATTACGATGGCGGTCATCCCACCTGCGGCGGTTTTGCCATTATCATCACCACGTTCAAAGTCAACTTTTACTTTAATCGCAGGAATGCCAAAGAGAAGGAAAAGTATAAGTGTGAATACTACGGCGTAGACGATGAAGTCAAGCGGCATAGATGAACCGCCTTCGCGTAGAGCGCGTGATGTCGCCATGTGGATCGCGCCAACAATCAGCGAGAGCACCAAAATGATGACGGAATCACGATAAGCATTCTCTTTACCACGAACGAGAGCAATAGTTGCGCGGATTCCCATAATGCCAAAAGCAACGAAAGCAAGAACATATAGAATATACAGCCATTGATATTGAGCAATAGCTTCCATACCTTCATATTGCATGGCATCCAAAGCAACGCAAGTTGTCCCAACACCGCTGAGAAAAATAAGCGCAGAAGTCAATCCCATGAAAAGGATGCCGATAAAACGTAGAAATTTACCCATTTTTTATCTCCTTATTCTTTATGGTTATTATCTATAACCATAAACTAATAGACACTTGGTTTTTCTTTTTGCGCAATATAGGGTGTTTTAGAAAATGTTTTGTTTAAGCTGGGTAAGTACCCGAACGTAAATAACTTGGCAAGTTCTTTATGCTAAATTCCATGCTTTTGCTCAGGTACTTACTTGAAATATCAGTAACTTTTTTCTAACCAAAAATTGCGCTAATAACCATTCCATAGAGTATTATCACAACAAAAACTGCTGCAAAGGTGAGAATAATGGTGAGGAGTGATTGCCAAATTTTTATTTTGGTATATCCTGTAATGCCAAACATGAGAGAGAGGTTATAGGCAAGCCAAAACGCTATCCCAATCATACCAACCCCAGGGATGAGTCCAAAAACAGCACCCAATATCGTCCAAATAATAGCGGCACCATATAATCTCAAAGATTCTACATAAGTGATATTTACTTTGAAAATACGAATAACATACACCATAATAAATGCGCTCAAAAAGGTGCCAATCGCAGCACTTCCAAATTCAGCAATAGCTGCGCTCACTCCGGTAAGTCCCATTCTGCCAAAGCCACTGGAACCGCCATTGCCATTGATGAAAGCAAGAACTGTGTCAAATAAAACTGAAAAAGCAATTAGGAATACAGCCAAGTTTGTATTACTTTCATTTTTACAAGCCTCAGCTATTTTTGTCTTACTAAATGACAATCCAGCGATAACCAAATTTACTTCTTTTTTATCTTCTTCCATGATATCTCCTTGTTCTTAGGGTAATGTGGGTAAACATACGATTATTGTACAATATTGTGATTGTAGGCACGAATGACTTTCGTCTTAAAAGAAAACACCTGAGATAGATTTACTCATCTCAGGTGTTTTTAATTCATAGGAATAACTTTTTATGCCGCAAACCCTACAACGAAGGCGGCTGTCATTAGCAGAAGTAGGCCAGGCAAGACCGTTAGGATAATATCTTTGGAGAGGATGGGTTTGCCCGATTTTAGGAAGGCGAGTAATAGCCCCCCAACGCCGATCAATGCGCCACCGATGCCAACCCAGAAGAATCCGCTGGGGGATTTGTCTTGAATGCTGAAAATAATTGGGAGCAGGAAGATGGTCATTCCTGCGATGCCGTGGACAGTGGCGAGGGGAATGACAGCCATTGCACCTTCCATTTTGTAGCGGGAGTAAACGACGAGCAGAAACCCGATCACGACGAAGATGGTATAGGCAGTTTGCCAGCTTGGGAGATATTGGGAAACGAGCCCAAGCGAAAGACTTAACGGGATAATAGTCGAGACGATGACGACAAGTGGGCTATCGAGAACGTCAAATCCGATAATGATGATGAGCAAGCCTGCAACCAGCAATACGCCAAAGGCTACGGTATAGGCTGATATAGCGAGCGCTCCGACGTTTCCCATCCCCACAACAATTTGATAGGCAGCGAGTAATCCTGTAAGCAGGAGTAGAATACGATCAAGAATAGATATTTTTTTCATAGCATCCTCCAGAGATAATATATGGGTATATTTTACTACCAATATTAAAAAAAGACTGCTAAATTTTCAGCAGTCTTTTGAATAGTTGATTTATAGAGCTTAGAACATGAGTAAAATCATTGAACTGAGCATGTAGAGCGATGCATATTTGAATAGCCCAAAATTGACTTGTTCGGAGGGTTTGAAGATACTGGCGATGGCGAGGATGAATAATCCGCCGGAAAGGACTGCCATGAGGCGAAGGTAGCCCCAGTCTGTGCCAATGCCGTAAGCTGCGCTGCCGATGAATATGGCTGCTAGAACGCTTGAGACGGCGATGGTGATACGGGTGAATTGGAAGCCATAGGTGGACGGGAAAGTGGGGACGCCAGCAGCTTTATAGTCTTCATGGTAGCGCATGGAGAAGGTGAGGATGTGAGTAGGGATCCAGAAGAGGATAGCGAGCATGAGGGCGATGCCGATCCAGTCGATGGTACCGAGACCGAGGGCGCGACCCGCAAGGATGGGCATCCCGCCTGAGATACCGCCCCAAACGATAGCCCATGCAGTTTTACGTTTAAGCCAAATTGTATAAACAACAACGTCGATGAAAAGTCCGCCAAAAATGATTAGCCCGTAGAGCGCGTCCATCCAAACAGCAATACCAACGCCGATGATGGAGACAATCAGCCCCAAACGCAGGGCTTCGTTGGCGTCTAGCGTGCCAGAAGGAAGCGGGCGTTTCTTTGTTCGTCCCATTTTTGCGTCGATATCACGGTCGTACCACATATTTAGAATAGTGCTGCCACTGATGGTGAGGAAAAGGCTTAGCGCAAGCCCTAGCATAGTGGGGCGCGTGGCGACGGGACAGCGAGCACTCAGATATCCAGCCAAGCCGGTCGTCATGAGGAGAGCTGTTTGCAGGCTTTTGATAAGAGGCCAGTAAAGGCGAAATTTGGCTTTGGTTTTGTTCATTGATTTGCTCCAACGCATATTACAGAGAAAACGGGTAAATTAGACAAAGATGGGCGAGATTATAATCTCGCCCATCTTGAATGTCCAGTTAGCTTATTCCGCGCAGCGGAAACCAATCTTGTACGTCGTCAAAGGTTTCGGACAGTTTCTAATGGAGACTTTTCGCCATTCTGATTGGATTATACACCTGCTCTAATCAGGTGCTGCTGACGACGTAATGCCAGTGTTTGTT
>Ga0209249_1003852_pt1 | contig 10332 bp, 8 predicted proteins | sample SaaInlV_200m_DNA_4_FD_184653 | JGI IMG/M metagenome (GOLD analysis project Ga0209249, IMG submission 184653) | Marine microbial communities from expanding oxygen minimum zones in the Saanich Inlet - SI037_S3LV_200m_DNA (SPAdes) (version 2) | ecosystem: Environmental > Aquatic > Marine >... | reverse complement strand
ATGATGCCGTTCAAACTATTCTGTTAAAATCCTTTTCAAGATCTTTTAATGAAAGCTTTATCCATGTTGGGCGGCCGTGTGGGCAGTACGATGGGTTTTCACATTCATCAAGCTGTTCGAGAAGACCTTGAATCTGTTTGTCAGAAAGTACCTGGTGTGCCCTTATGGCACCATGGCAGGCCATGAGAATAAGGCATTCTTCTATTGTTTTTTCAAAACCCGGGGAAAATCCGTCTTCTTCGGTTTTTTCAACAATTTCAATAACAAGGGGTTTTACTTCCCTGTTACCAAGCAGGACCGGTATAGATTTAACAGCAAAGGTATTTCCGCCAAAAGGTTCGATTTCGATTCCAAGCGTGTTAAGATCAGGAAGCATTTTTTCAAGTATCGGGACCTGGGTGAAACCAACATCAAATGTTTCGGGAATAAGCAGCTTTTGTATTCGGTTTTTTGATGATGATTTTTGTTTAAGCTGCTCAAAAAGAATTCTTTCATGGGCTGCATGCTGGTCAATAATGACAAGACCTTCTTTAGATTCGCAAAGTATATATGTGCCGTGAATCTGTCCGATTAATCTTAAGCTTTTAAAATGGCTCGTTTCCCATATTGGAGCCTGTTTTGAATGTGTTTCTTGTTTTGAAGTAATTTTTTTATTAATAGTTACCGGAGCAGGGGCAGGTTTTTCATACCGGGTGACAGTCTCAAAAAAGCCGGTGTTTTTTTCAAAACTATTATAAGATGCGGTTTTCGTTTTTTCGTGAAAATCGGTTTTTATGAATTGTTTTTGGGAGTCGGAATTGAAAATGTCTTTTTCTGTATCAGAGGAAAATAAGGATTCGATATTTTCTGTTTCCTTGATATCAGTTTTCCTGTTAACCGGTTCCCCGGGAGCATTCCATTTTGGCTTTTCTACTTTTTGCCATATATCTGATACGGCAGAGCTTATAGTTTCCAGAACCATATTCTGTTTTGAAAAACGAATTTCATGCTTTGTCGGGTGAACATTAACATCAATTTCACTTGGGGCAATATTAATAAAGAGAACCGAAACAGGGTAGTTGTTCTTCATCAACCTTCCCCGGTAGCCTTCAAACAAGGCCCGCTGTATCCCACGGTCCCTGATAAACCTTCCGTTTACAAATATATAGATACCTTTGGGTGATGAACGGTTTATTCGTGGAGATGATGTCCATCCGGAAACTGCGATTTGATTGTCTTCAAATTCTATCCTGTGGAGATTATCACGAAGATCATTACCCAGCACTAGCACTTCAGCAATCCTGTTTAGTGGCTGAGATACGGGTGTCCAGTTTTTTATCGTTTTGTTATTATGTGTAATTTGAAAGTGAATATCAGGCCGGCTGAGTGCCATTGACGCTACTGCTTCCGTAATATGCCCCATTTCAGTATTTACAGTTTTAAGGAATTTTCTTCTGGCTGGTATATTATAGAAGAGATTTTTTACCGTAATCATTGTACCTGCAGGTGCTCCGGCTTCAGAGACCTTGTTAATTTTTCCACCGTCAACAATGATCTCTGTACCTGAATCGGAAGCCCTGTCTTTTGTAATCATTGAAAAGTTTGAAACAGCGGCAATACTGGGCAAAGCTTCGCCTCTAAACCCGAGTGTACTGATGGAAAAAAGATCAGAGTCGGTATGTATTTTACTTGTGGCAAACCGTTCCAGAGCTAAGAGTGCATCATCATGTCTCATTCCCATACCGTTGTCGGATACTCTAATAAGGGATCGTCCGCCCTGTTCAACATCTATCATTATTCTTGAACTTTCAGCATCAATAGAGTTTTCAACAAGCTCTTTGACAACAGCGGATGGACGTTCAACAACCTCGCCAGCTGCTATTTTATTGGAAAGGATATCAGGTAGTATTCTTATATTGGCCACGATTAATTCCAGTTGTTGATTTTAAGCTTAACCAAATATATTTATTGCTTTATCTTGATCTGATTTAATTCTTATTCCTGGTCTTTTACAAAACGTGATAAAAAATCAGTATCATTCGGCGGCAGGTCAAATCTGATACCGGCTTCATTTATCAGTTTTTCCAGTTTAATATCCGGATTTTTATCCCGTTCTTCAGAAATCCATTTAATTGCTTTTCTTAAATCATCACCTTCCGGCATAATACTCATTTTTCAAGTCCTTTCTCGATCTTATGATTAAAAGCCTTAATATATTATTAGAACCTGTTTCACAAATATATATTGTCCCATGCTGTGCCTTCTCATCGGCAGATACCCTGCTCTCGAACCCGATCTGGTTTTTTAGATTAGGTCCATAACCTATATGTTGGGTTTCTTTTTATGGAAATCAGTAGCCTGTTCAAAGTTATAAGCAACCTTTAGTATTGTTTCTTCGTTAAAATGTCCACCTGTTAACTGGAGACCGACAGGAAGACCTTCGTTAGAGAAACCGCAGGGAAGAGAGATACCGGGAATTCCTGCAAGATTTGCCGAAAGAGTAAAAATATCAGCGAGATACATGGCAAGAGGATCTTCAGCATTCTCTCCTATTTCAGGAGCAGGTGCAGGTGCAACAGGTGAAAGAATCACATCACATTCTTCAAAAGCCTTTGAGTAATCTTCAATAATTAAGGTGCGTACCTGAGAAGCCTTTCCGTAGTAAGCGTCATAATAACCGGCTGAAAGAGCATATGTTCCTATTGTAATCCGTCTCTGTACTTCAGGACCAAACCCGGCTTTCCGTGTGTTTTTGAACATTTCAATTAGGTTATTTTGGTTTTTGTCCCTTAAGCCGTATTTTACACCATCATAACGGGCAAGGTTTGAACTGGCCTCAGATGTAGCAATTACATAATAGGCTGCCACAGCATATTTTGAATGGGGTAGAGATATATCAACACATTTTGCACCAAGTTCTTCCATTTTTTTTACAGCATTTTTAACAGCCATGGAGACATCCGGGTGAACCCCTTCATCAAGATCAAATTCCCTTGGTACTCCTATGGTAAGGCCTTCAATGCCTGTCTCAAGTGCTGATAAATAATCGGGGACATCTTTCGGGACAGATGTTGAATCCTTAGGATCATACCCTGAGATTGTATTCATTATAAGGGCACAGTCAGAAACATTTTTCGTCAAGGGGCCTATCTGGTCCAGTGAAGAGGCAAAAGCCACGAGGCCAAAGCGGGAAACACGGCCGTAGGTAGGTTTCATTCCTACTATACCACAATGAGATGCCGGTTGACGGATGGAGCCTCCGGTATCAGAGCCAAGAGACCCAAGGCACATGTCCGCTGCAACTGATGCTGCGGATCCTCCGCTTGAACCCCCGGGGACCCGTGTAACATCCCATGGGTTGCATGTGGTTTTAAGGCCTGAGTTTTCAGTAGATGATCCCATGCCGAATTCATCCATATTTACTTTTCCGGTTATGACAGCCCCTGCCTTTTTTAGTTTTGTGATAACAGTTGCATCATATGGAGGGGTGAAGTTTTCCAGGATTTTTGAAGCACAGGTTGTGCGAACACCTTTAGTACATATTAGATCCTTTATGGACAAAGGAATTCCTGTAAGAGGTGTAATCTCTCCTTTTGAAATACACTTATCCGCATTTTCTGCGTCTAAGAGAGCTTCTTTTTTTACAACTGTTATATATGCGCCTGTTTTTTCGTCAACTTCTTCAATGCGATCAAGTACTGCACCGGTTAATTCCTTTGAGGATATTTCTTTTTTCTTAAGAAGGTTGTGAGCGTCCTGGATTGTCAGTTCATGCAGTTTCATTTATTATCACTCCCTTAGTTATTCTATCACTTTCGGAACCACAAAAAACCCGTCTTCCTTTTCAGGTGCATTGTATAGTGCATCATCTCTGTTAATAGATTCTTTTAATTCATCTTCCCGAAGTGCATTTGTCAATGAAATAGCATGGGAGGTGGGCTTGACACCGGTTGTATCTACGTTGTTAAGGGTGTCGATATATTCAAGTATTTTACCTATTTGACCGGCAAACTTGTCCAAAGCACCCTCTTCAATGTCTATGCGTGCAAGTTTTACTACATTAATGACCTCTTTTTTTGAAATTTTCATAACTAACTCCAAAATAATTTTAAATCGATATATTTCTATATTTCAACTATAATTGGTTTACATTTATCATTTTTCAGTTTTTTTAACATTTTCAGGGCATCAGCTTTGTCTTTATAACTCCCAACCCTTATCCTGAACCAGATGTTATTTTTATCAAGTTTTCCCACAACCCTGTACGCAGGATAACCTTCTTTTTTATATTTTGTCACAAGTTGATTTGCTATTTTTAGATCTTTTGATGCTGCAACCTGAATAGTATATTTCTTTTTTGTTTCAACCTTATCAATATCTGCAGTTGCAGATTGTTTCTCCTGTTCAAAAATAATTTCTTTTTGTTTATATGTTTTGGGTTTTTCAGATTTCTTTTTTATTTTTGAGCCGGTTTCATTTTTTGTTAATTGCTCCGGTTTATTTTCTGTTTTTTTCAGGGCTTCGTGAAAATCAATGCCTTTCTGCTGTGAAATAGCATCCGCAGCTTTATTAATCTCTTTAAGAGATCTTTCATATTGAGCCTTTTTTAATGCGGCAATTTCTTTTTGAATCTCCTTAATATCAAATTGTACCGGAGCCATGCCTCTTCCAACTAGAATCCCGAGAATAAATATCCAAACGGATATAAAGAAGAGCAGCCCGGCCCATCCGACAACACCTCGAGTTGATAATTGGAGTGCCGGTTCTTTATATAGAGATTTTTTTGTCATGGTTTTAAATTACATTTTATCCGGTGCTGACACACCTAAAAGAGCCAAACCGTTTCGTATAATAATTTTGACAGCCATTACAAGGTATAACCTTCCATGGGTTAAAACTTTGTCATCGGTAAGAACCCTGTGCTTGTTGTAATAAGTGTGAAAAAATGAAGCAAGGTTCATCAGGTAAAATGTTATCCTGTGAGGCTCTAAGAGTTCGGCACTGGACCGGATCACTTCAGGATATCGGGCCATGGCTTTTATCAATTGGATCTCCTCGGGTTCTGTCAGCATGGATACTGATTTATCATTAAGATCAATATCTTTTATACCGTATTCCTCCCGACCTTTATCAATGATACTTGAAATTCTTGCATGAACATACTGAACGTAATACACAGGATTTTCGTTGCTTTTTTTCTTTGCCAGCTCAAGATCAAAATCCAGGTGGCTATCATAATGACGCATGAGAAAAATAAATCTCGCCGCATCGTTTCCTACTTCATCTATAACATCTTTAAGAGTAATAAATTCACCAGCTCTTGTAGACATTGCGACAGGTTCGCCGCCTCTCAAAAGGTTTACAAGCTGGATCATTATAACCTTGAACTGATCACGGTCATGGCCTGAGGCTTCAATTGATGCTGATATTCTGTTGATGTATCCATGATGGTCAGCTCCCCATATGTCAATTATTGTTTCAAATCCTCTATCAAACTTATCCTTATGATATGCAATATCAGATGCAAAGTATGTTGTAAGTCCATTATTTCTTATAACCACCCGGTCTTTTTCATCACCATAATCGGTTGTTTTAAACCAGAAAGCACCTTCTTTTTCATAAATAATGTTTTTATTCTTAAAATTATTTATAGCCGAATCAACCTTGTCTGAATCAAAAAGTGACTGTTCACTATACCAGTTGTCGAATTTAACTCCAAAAGATTTCAGGTCGTTATCTATACCTTTAAGTATATAGTCGGATGCAAAGCGTGCGCAGTATTGAACGGCTTCATCTTCCATGTTTTTATCTAAAAACAGGTCCTTTTTTTCTTCCTTTATTAATAAAGCCAGATCTCGTATATAGTCGCCCTGGTAGTAGTCATCAGAGAACTCGGTTTCTTTTCCAAAAAGCTCCCTGTATCTTAAATAAACCGAAAGCCCAAGAGTTCTAATCTGTCTTCCGGAGTCATTTACATAATATTCTTTTTGAACCTCATATCCGGAAAATGAAAGGATGTTTGACATGGAGTCACCAACCGCGGCACCGCGTCCATGGCCTACATGAAGCGGTCCGGTTGGATTTGCACTTACAAATTCGACCTGAACTTTTTTCCCGCAACCTATATCTGAAGCTCCATATTTAGTGTTTTCATTATGTACTTTTAGTAAAAAGGGGTGCCATGCAGATTTTTTTAATTGAAAATTAATGAAGCCCGGTCCCGCTATATTGGTTTTTTCAATGATGCCTTCACTATTATCAATATATTTAAGGATCGCCTCAGCGATTTTCCGGGGGGGCATTTTCTGTACAGATGCCATAACCATTGAAATGTTTGATGAATAATCACCATGGGCTTCTACCTTCGGCTCTTCTATTTCAACCCCGGGAATTTCTGAAGAGGGCAACTCGCCGATAGAAAAAGCTTTTTGAGCAGCCTGAAGAACTATTTCTCTAATTTTTTGTTTCATTTATTATATATTCCAAAAAGCTGATTATAAATATTTAAATACAATGCAAATTTGTTGATCAGGAGTGAAGATATACATCTATTATGTCAAACCGCTTATCAACCATCATAAAGCAATAATCTCACTATAGCAGTATTTACAACATCATCAAATAACATTAACCACAAATTAATAAAGTTTTTTCATTTTCAAGTCAAGAAAGCTTTACCCGCAGGATATAATAATAAGTGTTTGAACTTACAAATATCATTATTTTCAACCGCTCCATGGACACATATATTTTGTATCATGAAAACTCACACATAAGAGTTCGTAAAGAAAAAACAGAGCTTGTCTCTGGAAAGCCGATTTACAAACAGGATAGATATTATTGCTAATTAATTTTTTTGCAGAAAATAGTATTTTTTCTTAACGATCTCTAATGTATTCAAATAGTTTCAAGTTAATAAATATAAGTACCCATTCCGCTGCACCGGGATAATAGTAAGGAGATATTATTGAACAAAACGGTTTTAATCTATAACAAGGTAATTTTAAGTTGAAATATAGCGACTTTAAATTATATATAATAAAAGTTGTAACAAAAAATCAGATCAATTTAATGGACCTTGCATATAAGGTTTTTTTACCTGATGGATAAAAAAAGAAATAAATATATATTTAACAGGCTTGTTTTTCATTTTCGACCCCAAAATGTCCCTGAAAGCAACTTAATATTTAACCACACATGGGGATTAGGCGGCATTTCTGCCACCCTTGTCATACTTCTTTTTATTACCGGTATTTTATTGCAGTTCGTATATGAACCTTTACCTGGAAACGCTTATGATTCAATTGTTTATTTGCAAAATGATGTGTTGTTCGGGAGGTTGATTCGAAATATTCATCATTGGAGTGCTAATATTCTAGTTTTGGCTGCTTTTCTTCATATGATGAGGGTTTATTTTACGGGCGGGTTTCACCACCCGCGTCGGTTTAACTGGATAATTGGCCTTTTTCTGTTTTTTTTGGTTCTTATTTCAAATTTCACCGGGTATCTTCTCCCATGGGATCAGCTTGGATTCTGGGCTGTTACAATATGTACCGGCATGGTTGAATACATTCCGCTTTTTGGATCATGGCTTTTAAAAATTATAACCGGTGGTTCCGAGACCGGTTCACCATCTATTCTGTTTTTTTTCACTATTCATACCTCCGTTATCCCCGTATTTTTGATAACTATAATGATGTTTCATTTCTGGCATGTAAGAAAGGCCGGCGGCATTGTTTCTCCTGTATCTCTCAGGAAAGAATCATGGGAGGAAAATAGTGGAGGGAAAGACAATAATACCAAAACAGTACAGCATCTCATAGTTCGTGAGCTGGTGGTAGCACTCGTATTGATTGCCTTTATCATGGTTTTTTCCATATTATTTGACGTACCATTACAGGAAAAGGCAAATCCCGGATTAAGTCCTAATCCGGCTAAGGCTCCTTGGTATTTTATGGGGATCCAGGAAATTTTCTTACATTTTCATCCATTATTTACCGTATTTATTATTCCGGTAATTTTTACATCCGTACTCATTTTTCTGCCTTATATTAAATATGACTCAGATGTGTCAGGGGCCTGGTTTTTTTCCCGAAAAGGCCGTAAAATGGGGGTGGTAGCTTGTGTAACAGCGATCTTTGTGACACCTTTGGCCGTGATATATGATGAGTTTTTTGTTGATTTAAATTCATTAATTCCTCAGCTTCCGGAAATAATCAATACAGGTCTTTTCCCTGTTTTTATTATAATAGCTGCAATAACCATTTTTTATATATGGATTAAAAATCGGTATTCCGCTTCAAATAACGAAACTATTCAGGCTGTTTTCATATTACTTTCAGTATCATTTGTTATTCTTACCATAACCGGGGTCTGGTTCAGGGGTTCCGGAATGGCTTTAGCATGGCCTTTTACGGTTCTGTGAGCTTATTTTTAACCGGTTTTCTGAGTTTATATTTAACCGGTTTCTAAGTTTATATTTAAATTGATACCTTTTACAAAACCTGTCTTTCTCTTAACGTTTTACAGGGTTGCACTTTTTTGCCTTATAGAATTAGCCTATGGTTGTCATGGGGCGGAAACCCTAATCCAATGTAGGAGGCCAAATCATCGAAAACCTCAATATATTCATTGGTTAATCATAAAACGTGGAAATGGTTTTTATATACATTATAGTGGTTCCCATAAATATGTTTCTTTTTATCCCGGTCCCCCATCAGAAAATTTTTTCAATCACCTGGCCGAACTAGCCCCTTAACGGTCCCTAACTAAAATGTGGTAGTGTCGGGTAAAAATCGTGAAACCATGTTTTATGAAATGTTCTTTTTGTTAAACAGGAAGGCGTGGCCTTTTGATTTTTTATGATTTGATTAAAGAGAAATACTATAATCAGCTGATACCGTACAAAAAAACAGGGGGGTGTCTAAGAAGTCGTTGCCTGTCGCGGATATTTAACTTGTTTTTCCTACAAAAATTTTATATGAGTCATAATACAAAAGAAAAAAGAAACTATTATATAAAATTTTTAAGGAAGGGCAATGAAATTCTGGCGAGTTCCACTGGATTCAGAAGAAGTACAGGTCACCTATGGTAGAGTGTATATCCTTGACGATCGATGTAAGGGGTGCGGGTATTGCATAGAGTTTTGTCCTCAGAGTGTTCTTCAGTTTTCCTCAAAATTCAATAAAAAGGGTTATCATCTGCCTGCTGTAGATAAGCCGGGCGAATGTCTGAGCTGTCACTACTGCGAGATAATATGCCCGGAATTTGCAATTTATTCTGTAGAATCAAACCCGGAAAAATCCAAAACGTAATGATTATAAGAAACTCAGATAATAACTAAGGATTATAAAATAGATGAAAAAAGCAATCCTTACAGGTGAACATTTTTTTACAGGAGATGTTGCATGCGCCGAAGGCGCATTGGCCGCCGGATGCCGTTTTTTTGGCGGATATCCCATTACTCCGGCAACAGAGATAGCTGAACGAATGGCTTCCAGGCTTCCACATGTTGGGGGCTCCTATATTCAGATGGAGGATGAGATTGCAGCTATTGCATCTGTACTTGGCGCTTCATGGGCAGGTGTAAAAAGCATGACCGCAACCTCAGGCCCCGGATTCAGCCTCATGATGGAAAATCTTGGATTAGGCATCTGTACCGAAACGCCTTGTGTAATTGTAAATGTACAACGTGGCGGACCATCAACCGGACTTCCAACGCAGGGAGCCCAGGGTGATATGATGCAGTCAAGGTGGGGGTCTCATGGAGATTATGAAATAATAGTTCTTGCACCATACTCTCCACAGGAAATTTTCTATCAGACAATAACTGCATTTAATTTGAGCGAAACCTATCGTATTCCGGTATTGATAATGACCGATGAGATAGTAGGGCATATGAGTGAAAAAGTTATTATACCGGATTCAAGAAAGGTAAAAACCATATCCCGTACTGCACCAAAAGGCCGAAAAGACAGGTTCAGGTTGTTTGAGCCGGGGCCAAATGGTGTTGCTCCGATGCCTGCAGCGGGCCAGGGGTATAATGTACATGTAACCGGTCTTACCCATGATGAAAAAGGCTATCCTGTCATGACTGTTGATACACAGGTTGAAATGATGGACAGGCTCACCGGAAAAATCAGGAATAATCTTGATGATATAATAATGACTGAAAGCTATATGATGGATGATGCTGAAATTGTACTGGTTTCTTATGGTGTTTCCGCCCGTACATGCCTTGCTGCAGTTGACCAGGCAAGAAAAAGCGGAATCAAGGCCGGGATGTTCCGTCTTATAACTGTATGGCCGTTTCCTGAAGAAGAGATCAAGAAGATTGCTGAGAGAGTAAAAGGT
>Ga0209249_1003850_pt1 | contig 10344 bp, 9 predicted proteins | sample SaaInlV_200m_DNA_4_FD_184653 | JGI IMG/M metagenome (GOLD analysis project Ga0209249, IMG submission 184653) | Marine microbial communities from expanding oxygen minimum zones in the Saanich Inlet - SI037_S3LV_200m_DNA (SPAdes) (version 2) | ecosystem: Environmental > Aquatic > Marine >... | reverse complement strand
TGAAAGGATACAATTGAAAACAAAACAGACCCCTTCACAACGAAGGAGTCTGTTCGACTAACTCACTAGGCTCTTTTTATTACCTGTCCACCTTTTGGGGTGCAGTTCAAAAAATCTGCTCTTTTTTCTTTTTAGAAGTTTCTTTGAAAGCTTATCCCTTTTGCAATTCTCGAATCCCATTATGGACTTGGTTGAGCAAACGACTTAGTTCATCTTCTACACCAGATAAGGTCTCAACGACGTAGTTATCAGCATCCATGCGTGTTGCGGCAGCATCGGCACGGGCTTGCTCAAGAACATTATCAGCTCGCAGTTTGGCTTTTTCGATAAGAACATCTTCAGATGTCATTTCATTTGCTTTTTCTTCTGCCAGCACGGTGGTGCGATTTGCTTTCTCTTCTGCTTGGGCCAAAATACGATCACTTTGATTCAGCATTTGTTGTGCTTTTTTCACTTCATCTGGGATGGCGATACGCATTTGGTCAATAATATCGAGCATACGATCTTCGTCTACTATGACATTATGTGTGAAGGGAAGGGCGCGGCTTTCGTTGAAGAGTTCTTCTAACCGATCTATTAGGTGTAGGATGTCCATGTTTTTTCTCCGTTATGATGGGAACATCTTTATTCTATCTTAAGGCGTGCAAGGGTCGCAAGGGTGACAAATGAGGCAGGGGAGCAAGATTAAAGCTTAGGTCAGGTAAATATTATTTTAAGAGCTACCAAGCCTCAGACACGTGTGAAGCGGGGATATCCAACTATAGCTACTTAATCTCGCGGTATATTCGCTACAGTAAATTCTTCCATTCCAGCAATTTTGTCTTTTAAGGCCAGAAAGACATGCGGAGGAACCATGCTAGAGACATCTCCATCGAGCATGGCAATTTCTTTGACTGTCGTTGATGAAATAAAAGTATGTTCTTCATGGGTGATCAAGGCAATGCTTTCAATATCGGTAGCAAGGCGATGATTGGCGAGCGCCATGCGAAATTCAAACTCGAAATCAGAAAAAACGCGTAAACCACGGACAATGACTTGAGCGTCAATTTCTCTACAGGCATCAACAGTGAGTTTATTATAGCCAGTTACACGGATTTTTGGGTTTCCTGCAAAAGCTTCTGTTGCCAAAGCAATGCGCTCTTCAGGAGAAAAAAGAAGATTTTTTAACGGTTTATCGTAAACCGCAATAATCAGCTCATCAAAAAGACGAACAGCTCTTTTTGCAATATCTACATGCCCATAATGAATGGGATCAAAGCTACCAGGGAAAAATGCGCGTACCATTAGCTTGCTTCCCCTTTGACATCGCCCCAGAAATGATCGAGAGCTTCACCGAGCAATTTATGCTCTTCTTTTTCAAGATTTGCATCTAGCGCAAAAATGGCTTGCGCACGCTCACGGGCTTTTTCAATAAGTTCAATATCTGTTAGGCTCGCCATACGAAGGCCTGTGCTATAACCAGATTGGCGCACCCCTAAAAACTCACCAGGGCCACGTTGTTGCAAATCTTTTTCAGCAAGAACAAATCCATCATTGCTTTCGGCCATCGCGAGAAGGCGTTCATTTTCGGTATCATCGTTACTGGTGGGGATAAGCAAACAATAAGATTTATCTATACCACGTCCCACACGTCCACGCAATTGATGGAGTTGGGCTAATCCGAAACGATCTGCGCCTTCGATGAGCATAACGGTGGCGTTGGGGACATCCACACCCACTTCGACTACAGTGGTGGCTACCAAAATATCGTATTCTTTGGCACGGAATTTCTCCATCACTTCATCTTTTTCAGCTGGCTTCATGCGTCCATGCAAAAGACCAACATTTAGCTTATGGAAAACCTCAGCTTGCAGGGATTCGTGTTCTTTAACAGCTGCGCGAGCTTCTATTTTTTCGCTCTCTTCAACGAGCGGATAGATGATAAAGGCTTGTTTTCCGTCTAAAACCTGAGATCGGATCATCGTATAAGCACGTTCTCTCTCTTGCGGTCGAAGCACATGCGTCTCGATGGGTTCTCTGCCAGCAGGCAATTCATCCATTACAGAAATATCTAAATCCCCATGAACAGTAAGGGCCAAAGAACGCGGAATTGGGGTAGCTGTCATCACCATTAGATGCAAATTTGCGCCTTTTTCACGAAGAGCAACTCGTTGGTCTACGCCAAAACGATGTTGCTCATCTACGATAGCCAGCTCTAAGTTTTTAAATTCTATAGAATCCTGAATTAAGGCATGAGTACCAATAATTACCTTTATGCTTCCATTAAGCAAACCTTCACGTATTTCTTCTTTTCTCGCTTCAGGTGTATCGCCTATCAGCAAGCGGATTTCATCTTCTTCTATTCCGCCTTCGCCTGCTGTAAGCATTGTGCTTAAACTACGATAATGTTGCTCAGCCAGAATACTCGTGGGCGCCATCAAGGCACTTTGCGCACCAGCATGTGCAATAATTTCTATGGCCATCGCTGCAACTACTGTTTTACCAGAGCCAACATCGCCTTGGAGCAAACGGTTCATGGGTCTGCCAGAGCCAAAGTCCATCACTATATCTGATACGGCTTTTTCTTGTGCATTTGTTAAGGTAAAAGGCAAAGCATCCTTACGTGATTTAAGCCATTCTTCTGGCACATCAAAAATATGCCCCATAACTGATTGCCAATCGCGTTTTTGGCGTAAAACGCCCATTTGCAAAAAGAAAATCTCATCAAAGGCTAAGCGCTCACGTGCTAATTTCAAATGCGCTTGTGTTTTGGGAAAATGTACATTTTCTAAAGCAGTATTCAAACCCGGCAATTTCGCAGCCAAGCGCACACTTTCTGGAAGATGGTCTGTAATCTGAGGAGCCCAATAAGCAATGACTTGTTTCATTTGTGTTCGGAGCCATTTTTGGGTGATTTTCTTTGTTAGTGCATAAATTGGCACAATACGGTTTGTGTGCAAATTCTCGGTTTCTACCAATTCCCAATCAGGGCTTTTCATTACTAGCCGTCCTAGATATTGGTCAATTTTGCCAGAAACCGAAATGCTTATCCCCTGTCTAAATCGGTTTGTAAGCCAAGGCTGATTAAACCATGTCAAACGTAACGAACCCGTTCCGTCATTGATAATAACATCCGTAATATGCGATTTTCCACCACGAATCGGGCGACCAGTCACGTTTTGTACAGAGCCGATTACAGTTACTTGTTCTCCGTACCAAAGTGACTTAATCGGTTTTAGCTGGCTATAATCATCATAACGACGCGGGAAGTTATAGAGCATATCGCGTAGCGTGAAGAGGCCCAGATTTTCAAGTGTGGTTGAATTACGGGGGCCAACACCTTGGAGGACGGTTAAAGCAGCATTTAATGCGATAGGCGTTTTACTGGTGGATGCTCCAGGGACAGATTCGGAGCGGGGACGTGCCGGACGATGAACTTGCTCTTTCTTTTCAACAGTTTCTTGTTGAACTTCAGTTTCTGCTTCTACGGGCACTATTTCTTCAGCTGGGGTGCTTTCTTCGACGGCATCCTCTTCAGGCACAGATTCTGTCTCCTGCGCGGGAGCAGGCTCAGATTGTGTAGGAGGCGTTTTTTCATCCCCCAATTCTGGATATTCTCTCTTAAGTCTATTCCCTATCCCAAAGAGAGTTACTCTTCTTGATTCTGCGCTAAGGCCTTCATAATCACGTAATCTGCCTGTAACGGCTTGGATAATTTCTTCAGCAATACCATCATTGCGTGCATCAGACTCCCAAGTTTCGAGCATACTTGCTAGACCACCAATAACGGCTTTATTGTCGTAACCATTTTTTGCTTCTAAACGGACATATTTTTGTAGTTTTTCTATTGAAGGGTACATAGGGTGTATTTTATCACGGGCTTGAGAGTGGGTGCGGCGAAGTTTGAAAGGGATAAGTGAAAGATTCTTCGCTTTTTCTTTTAGTTTTTCACCACTGTAAATCCAATCCCATTTGGCCCTAAATGCGCGCCAATAACAGGGGTGATATTAACCACCAAAGGCTCTATTATTTTTGGCGGGGCAAATTCTGCTAAAAACTGATGCGCGCGTTCTTCGGCATTGGTATGCAAAATAGCCAATCTTTTTATTGAACTAACTTTTTCGAGCATTTCTTTTAAGCGGCGGTTTGCCAATCGTGTTGTTCGAACTGAACCAAGATTTTCTACTTTTCCATAAGCTAATCCTATCATCGGCTTAAGGTTTAGTAACTCCGCGACACGTGCTTTTGTCCACGAGACGCGTCCACTGCGCCGCAGATATTCAAGGCTATTAAGAGTGGCTCTTAATTTGATATGTTCTTGGAAAGCAGAAAGCATTTTAGATATTTTTTCAACACTAGCACCCTCTGCTATAAAATCAGCTGCTTCCAAAACTTGAAAGCCAATACCAAGGCTGAGTTGCCCGCTATCTATAAGTTTAATTTTGTCTCCAAAAGTTTCTGCTGCAAGACGTGCCGCATTATAAATACCACTTAGTTGAGATGCGGCATGGATTGAAAAAACTTTCTCTGCTCCTGCGCTAAAGAGTTTTTTATACCGCGTCATAAATTCCCCTGCCGAGGGCGCTGCTGTGGTGGCAGGAGATTTAAAAAATGGCATTCGTGTATAAAATTCTTCACGAGTAATATCTACGCCATCAATATAGCTTTTCCCATCAATGACGATAATTGCAGGAACAACTTCAATTTTATATTTATTTAGCAAATTGGCAGGAATATCAGCAATGCTGTCGGTAAGTAATCCTATTTTCATAGTTAAATATTCACCTTCTTTTTATTACTGTGCTAACTTTCAACTCTTCTTTTTTAAAAATTCGCTGGATATTGGCACGATGTAAATAAACAATAAGCCCAAGAAGCAACGTTGCAATACCAACCAAAAATATCGGATATTCCAAAAGATACGTGGCAATCGGAAGCGCAATAAATGCTGAAAATGACCCTGCCACAATATAATCGGTTATTAAAGCAGGAAAAATGACTAATGAGCCAAAAATCATGCCCAACTTCCAATTTATGCCAAAGGCCATGCCTATCAGTGTTGCTAGGCCTTTTCCCCCTTGAAATCTCATATAAAAAGGAAAAATATGTCCCACAATAGCCATAATGCCCGCCAAATAAGCCAAGTTAGGGCTATCGGGATAAATCCATTTTATAAGTGAAAGAGCAAAAAACCCTTTGAGAATATCAATAAGAGCGACAATAATGCCATATTTCCATCCCATAATAGCTGTTGTATTTGAAGCGCCTGCGTTACCTGAGCCATGCTCACGAATATCTGTTTTGCGAATGGTTTTGCTCAGAAAATAAGATGGCTGAATACACCCGAAAGCATAACCCAAAAGAATTGCAATGATAGTTTCAAAAGTCATTTTTCCTCTTTATAAAAATACTCTCGCAACTACCTTAATAGTCGCGAGAGTATTTTTTAGTTATACCTTACCCCATATTTACTCAATAGAAATAATCAATTGATAATGTGGCTGACCGCCATCGAGCATCTCAATTTCATGGTCAGGATACTTCTCTTGAATTACATCACCCACACGGTTTGCCTCTTGGCGCGGATACTCACCGCCCATATAGAGCGTAACCAATTCATAATCGTCCATATTGGCTTTTTCAAGCAAGCTTAGGCAAGCTTCTTCAACATTAGATGCTGCTAAAACTAATTTGCCATCTAATAAAGCAATTACCTGACCTTCTTTTACATTCACACCGTCAATTTCAACTGTGCGTGAAGCTGTCGTCACTTCACCTGTACGAACATCGTCAAGGCTTTTTACCATTTTTTTGGCAACCGTTGCCAAATCACCAGTGGGGTTATGCATAAGCATCGCGGCTAATCCCTGTGGCACAGTTTTACACGGCACAACATGAACATCTTTTACAGTCACTTCACTGGCTGCCTGGGCTGCCAAAACAATATTTTTATTATTAGGCAGGATGATGACCTTATCTGTTGGCAAATTCTCGAAAGCGGCTAATAACTCTTTCGTGCTGGGATTCATCGTCTGGCCACCCTCAACAATAGCGGCTACGCCCAAGCTAGCAAAAATACGGGATATGCCAGGGCCAGGAGAAACCGTCACAATCGCGATTTCATCTGGATCGATATTTGTAAGCTCGAGTCTATCGTAATCAGTGTTTTTATTAAGTTTATCCATTTGCGCAACGAGATTTTCCATAGCAACATCGGTGACAGTGCCCAACTCCATGATGTAATCAATTGGCAAATAACGATTTTCTAAGGGGACATGGATATGCATCCTATACATTCCATCCCCTTCACCAATTTGAATAGATGTGCCCATTTCTTCAAGTGCCGCATAAAATGGCTTTAACTCTAATTCACCTTCTGGGTAAAAATCGACTACTACTTCAAAATCTTGCCCCTCTTCAACGGCGTGCATCGCTTCTTCCATTTCAAGAGCCGCCATTGGTTGAACAGACATTGTAGCCTTATCAAGCGGCTCATCGTAGATGAACTTAAGCATCCCTTCAAGGATAAGATATAGCCCCATACCACCAGAATCAACAACACCAGCATCTTTAAGAACGGGTAAAAGTTCGGGCGTATGCTCCACAGATTCATCTGCGGCTTTAACTATTTTTTCTAAAAGGGCTATGGGATCATCGCCTTCTTCATGCGATTTTTCGGCAGCGATTGCGATATCTTTTGAAACAGTAAGAATAGTGCCTTCAACAGGACGGACTACTCCTCTATAGGCAGTATCACGGGCTTGTGAAAATGCTTCAGCTAAATTGCTACCGGTTAAAACCTCAGCATCTTTCAGGCCACGCGCAATTCCGCGCCAAATTTGGGATAAGATAACGCCGGAGTTACCACGTGCGCCCATTAGCGCACCTTGCGCAAAGGCATCCGCCATATGGGTCACTTTATGATGGCCAAGATCGGCAATCTCATCATAAGCAGATTGCATTGTGAGCACCATATTTGTGCCTGTATCACCATCGGGAACGGGGAAAACATTAAGGGCATTTACAGTATCTTGGTTGGTACGAAGCCAAGTTAGCCCAGCTTCAACCAAATGTTTATAGGCTTGCCCATCGAAGGGAAGGGCGTTCATTTCTTCTACTCTTTTTGTGCGCGCAGCGTTTTGCTCTTCGGTCATAATTGCTCCAATTTAAAGATTTAGGGAGCAGGAATTAAGGCTTAGCCTATTTTTTTCCTGATTACCTGTTTATTTTAATTCTCGTCTCCAACACGCAGACCTGCTACGTGCACATCAATACTATTTACACGTACGCCTAACGCTTTTTCAACATTAAAGCGGACAGTGTTCGCAACACTTGTAGCAACAGATGCAATGCGCGTACCGTGCTGAACAATGACATAAATATCTATATCTATTTTGTCGTCATTATAATTAACCGATACACCACGGTTTGGGTCACGGGTGATGGTTTGTGCTAGCCCAGAGGCCAGATTTTTTGATGCCAACCCAACTACGCCATAGGATCGCAAAGTGGCGTGATATGCAATTGTAGCAACGGCATTCGGTGAAACATGAATACTGCCTAGTGTGGTTTCTTCTTTACTCATTAGTTTTTTCCTTTTTTGACAGACATTAAACTATAGACCCGAATTATAAGGCGAGCTTAGGGAATTTTACAACTCAATCTCCCTACAAAATCCCTTAAATAATGCTACTCTTTTTTCTTAGGTTTTAGGTCTGATGCTTTAAGTCTATTTATATAACAATTTCTCTTGTAGATGGATACGCTTTGTGGTAGAATGCCTCGCTTGGGTAAAAAGCCCAAAATGATGCTATTATTTTATGTTGAAAGGAGCTAAAAATGGCTGTCTGCGCTCACTGCGATAAGAAAACAACTTTTGGTAATAGTCGTTCCTTCTCTATGAAGGCGACTAAACGAAAATTCAAACCTAATTTGCAAAAAGTGACACTTTACGAAAGTGGTCAAAAGGTCAAGAAGACTCTCTGTACTAAGTGTATCAAAGCTTTGGGCAAATCTGCTTAAGTTTTAAAATTTGTTTTCTCAAAAATCACGACTTTCGTCGTGATTTTTTGGTTTAAAATACCTAACGCCTATAGCCCTACCAAGCTTTCACCTCAAAGGCGGATTATAAATATAATAAATCCACATCCAAAATGGAATCAACCCCCCCCCCATAATTAATGCGAGAAGACCTAAAGCCACACTTCTTAAATCTATATCATTAACTGTATTCTGAGCTGGGGGAGCACTATAAGAAAGCGGTTGTGACACTTCTTCTTTTTTTACAGGAATATGTTGATATAGGGTATCAAGCTCTGGTTCAGGCACGGGAACGCTAACGGGTGGAGCTTGCACGGGAACAGAAATGGGTTGTGACAGAGGCTCTGACTTACGTGTCCCGAAATTCTCTAAAACCCGCCCAAATTGGTCGGCGGTTCTATAACGACGAGAAGGCTCTTTTGAGAGCACCTTTGCAACAATTTGTTCTAAGGCAGGCGGCACATCAGGGATATATTCGCTCAAAAGTACGGGTGTCTCTTTCATATGTAGGCGAGCAAGCTCTTCGGGCGTAGGTGCCACAAAAGGGAGTGTGCCTGTGAGCAATTCATATAAAATAACGCCTAATGAATAAACATCAGAAGCGGGAGAAGGCGCACCGCCTGTGGCTTGCTCTGGTGCAAAATACTGAGGCGACCCCCAAACGACATCGCTATATTCATCATGTTTAATTGAAGAGAGTGCACGTGCAATTCCGAAGTCGGTTACCTTTAAGCGGCGGTCGGGGGAGACCAAGAAATTATGCGGCTTCACATCGCAATGCACTAAGCCGGCACGATGTGCATAACCAATTCCCGCACAAGCCTGCACCATCACCGCAAGCGCATCTTTAACCGAAACACGCCCCTGCCTTTTGATAAGAGACTTCAAATCAGGACCATCTACAAACTCCATCACAATAAAGAGCTTGCCTACATCGAACCCAAAATCATGCACAGTGACAATATTAGGGTGAGAAAGATTCGCCGCCGCTCGTGCTTCTTGATGAAACTTGGCCCGAAATTCTTCATCTTCAGAATAATCGTCTCTGAGCAATTTAATCGCAACATCGCGCTCGAGCATTTTATCTCTAGCGCGATAAACAGTTGCCATGCCGCCCTTACCTTGGGCTTCAAGCAATTGATAACGGTCGTTAAGTAGTTTTCCTTCGGTCATTATGTGTAGATTATATCAGGTTAGCATTATTTTTTTCTCTAAAATACAGTATTTTTGATTTCAAAGTAATCCACTTATATCATCGTTTATAATCTCTACATGTCTATACTTAAAGATAAGCGGATTTTACTCGGCGTAACGGGATCAATCGCGGCATATAAAGCAGCAGAACTTGCCTCTACGATGACGCAAGCCGGTGCACACGTGGACGTTATCTTGACACGTGCCGCTGAGCAGTTTATTTCGCCCTTAACTTTCCAATCCCTAACTGGGCGAAAAGTCTATACCGATAGTGAGCTATGGGGCGGCGAATCGCATATTTTACATGTTGGTCTAGGCCACGCAGCAGATCTACTCCTCATTGCCCCCATCACCGCAAATACGATAGCAAAACTCGCACAGGGACAGGCAAATGACTTACTCTCTATCACCGCTCTTGCTGCGCAATGCCCAATACTCATTGCCCCTGCAATGGATATTGGCATGTATGAAAACCCCGCCACACAAGAGAATGTACGGTTATTAAAAGAACGCGATATTCTCTTTGCTGGTCCCGCACAAGGCAGAATGGCATCTGGCCTAGAGGGCTTAGGGCGTATGGTGGAGCCCAATGAAATTATTGGGCAGACCCGAAAAATTTTAGGGAAAAGTGGTGATTTGGCTGGCAAAAAAATCATCATCACTGCTGGTGGGACACAAGAAGCAATAGACCCCGTTCGCTTTATCACCAATCGCTCTTCAGGAAAACAGGGCTACGCCCTTGCCCAAGCTGCCATAGATGCAGGCGCAGAAGTGACACTTATTTCTACCCCTACTGCATTAAAAGCACCCGTTGGGGTAAGTTTTCTTTTAGCAGAATCTGCCGAAGAGATGCTCAATGCTGTCCTCACCGAATCTGCTGATGCAGATGTGCTAATTATGGCAGCCGCTGTTGCCGATTTTAGACCCGCAAAAATTGCTGAGAAAAAGCTCAAAAAAAGGGATGGGATACCCCAAATCACGCTCGAGCCGGCACCCGATATTCTTAAACATCTCTCAAGCCAAAAGTCGGGCGCGTCTCGCCCCTCTCTTGTGGTAGGATTTGCAGCAGAAAGTCGTGATTTACTATCTAATGCGGCTGAGAAACTTAAATCCAAAAAACTAGATTTAATT
>Ga0209249_1003849_pt1 | contig 10347 bp, 5 predicted proteins | sample SaaInlV_200m_DNA_4_FD_184653 | JGI IMG/M metagenome (GOLD analysis project Ga0209249, IMG submission 184653) | Marine microbial communities from expanding oxygen minimum zones in the Saanich Inlet - SI037_S3LV_200m_DNA (SPAdes) (version 2) | ecosystem: Environmental > Aquatic > Marine >... | reverse complement strand
AGCTCGCTGGGCGAGAGCAGATTATTTTTGCCGAACGAAAAGAAAAACTTCAGGAAGCCAGAAAAAGGAGAATTGCCGCCCATAAAAGTACATCATCCCCCGTCAGGAATAGTCTGCTCACAGCTTCAGCTGCGGGCTAGGATAGTGTCTTATTTTTTATGTCCATTTTTCCATTTTCACCTGAGGCGGAACAGCATGATATTGGAAAAATGAGCATCCCTGATGCGACGTTAAAAAAAGAAGGTAGTTTTAGCAAAGAAGAATGGAAGATCATGCGCCAGCACCCGCAAAACGCCTACGATATGCTCTCTTCCATCCCCTATCTTGAACAGGCGCTGGATATTCCTTATTGTCATCATGAAAAATGGGATGGCAGCGGCTACCCACGAGGATTGAAAGGAGAGGATATTCCACTCTCGGCACGTATGTTTAGTGTTGTAGATGTTTGGGACGCGCTTTGCTCGGATCGCCCTTATCGTTTGGCTTGGGAGGAGGATAAAGTCATCGACTACATCCGGAAGAGAGCCGGCGTTGAATTTGATCCCAAAGTTGTAGATGCCTTTTTAAAATTGGTGTGTAAACAGGAATAATTTCTCACAACTTCTTTTCAAATTTGATAGTTTACTCGCTTTCCTTTGGGGGAAAACGAATAATGCTCTTGTTTTATATTACCCCTTTGTCATAATAGATTAAGACAGATTTTATATGAGTCCGTTATACGCTATTAATATGGGAGGGTGCTATTGTGATACGGAAAAAGATTTTTGGGATATTTCTAACGCTACTTATTCTTTTATTTATTTCAACGATCGCTTTTGCTCAAGGCGATGGGGTTTCAGAAACATTCGACAGCCCCGAACTCCCCCCTGGCTGGGAGGGCACGCCGGGCGTGAAAGTTGGGGATGGCGTTTTACGCATCCCGCCAGAGAGTTTTGTCGCTGCTCCCGGAATATGGGAGAATATGGAGCTCTCTGTTCTTCTTCGCCGTATTGGCGAGGGAGATTTTGTCATCAGCTATGGGGCAAATGAGCAAGGTTCCTTTCATTTGGTGTGTAGTGCCAATCAAATTGGTATCCAATATGAGAGCAATGGCGTTCTGGATGAACTGGCTGCGAGCGAGATGGAATTTATCCCTGCAGGGGAGTGGTTTGAGCTTCATTTGATTGTCGCTGAGTGGGGGCATCAAATTTTGATCAATGGGCAATCTGTTTTGGCGACGGAGGATATTCCGCTTTCGGTGGGCGGTATTTCTTTTGAAACTTTTCCTGAGACGGGCATCGAGATCGATAGCGTGGAAATCTTTGGGGATGCGGTGGGGCAGCTAGATGTTGAAGCCGAACCAGAAGCCCAGCCGGAGCCTCAGCAAGTTGAAACAGGAGCGGATTCGGGGATCCCATCTGGGGAATGGGTTTACACGGGTGGTCCCAGCGGCGGGCTTGGTTACGACATCCGCATTGATCCCCAAAACACAAATATCATGTATGTTACGGATGCGTGGGCAGGGGCTTTCAAAAGTGTGGATGGCGGGGCGAGTTGGTTCCCGATCAACGAGGGGATCATGGCAAGAGTCGGGCCATCGAACGATGGTATTCCTGTTTTTAGTTTGACGATAGACCCGAATAATAGCAATCGTTTATGGGTGGGTACTCAATTTGGCGGCGGCGTTTTCCGCAGTGATGACGGGGGGCAAAGTTGGCAGGCGATGAGCAATGGCATTCAGGAACGCTCGCTGACCATTCGTGGATTTACGGTGCAGCCGGGCAACTCGGATGTGGTTTATTTAGCAGGTGAAATTGCCAGTTGGGAATGGAACGGCACGCCGTTAGATGGGATTGCCTTTGACCTGACCAAGGGAGCGATCTATAAAACAATTGACGGCGGAGCGAACTGGACCCGAATCTGGTTCGGCGATAATTTGGCCCGCTACGCGCTCATAGACCCCGATGACCACAACCGTTTGTTTGCGTCTACCGGCATCTTCGACCGTGAAGCCGCTAATAGCAACCCTGCAGCCTTCGAGATGGGCGGCGTGGGCATTTTGCGCAGCTCTGACGGCGGCACAACTTGGGAAGTGTTAGGGACTGCCAACGGTATTCGAGCAGATGAACTTTTCTTTGGCAGCCTTGCCATGCACCCCAAAAACACGGATATTTTGATCGGCGCAGCAGGGAACGATGCCTATCTTTTTGCGCTGGATGGCGAGATCGGTGCAATTTACCGCACAGAAAATGGCGGCGATCACTGGGAGCGGGTCTTGAATTTGCCCAACGCCAGCGCCGTAGAAATTTGCGAAAGCGACCCCAATATCGTTTATGCAGCTTCGATGGGTGGTTTTTATCGCAGCAAAGATAGCGGCAAAAATTGGGAGCTGCAGGGCGGCACAGGCGATCTGGGGCAAATGGGCGAATCGCTGTGGGGTCCGCCCGATATTGTGGCGGGTTTTCCCATTGATATGCAATGCGACATCACGAACCCCAAGCGAATTTTTGTGAATAATTATGGCGGTGGAAACTTCCTAAGCGAAGATGGTGGCAAGACCTGGGTGGATGCCAGCAAAGGCTACACCGGGGCGATCATGCACGAAGTTTCGGTTGCTAAAAATAACCCTGCATTGGTCTTTGCCAGCGCCCGCAGCGGCATCTTCTACAGTAGCGATGGCGGCAAAAACTGGCAGGGGATGGCGTACGGCGTTGCCCGTGCGATGGAAGCCTTCGCCATTATTGCCAATCCTGAAGATACAAATCACATCATCACCGTCATCGGCGATGCAGGAGCGAGACCAAAAATCTCTCACGATGGCGGGCAAAGTTGGCAAGAAGGCGTACTCGATTATGGTGAACACGGCTTCCACGAATGGGGAGCGATCAAAAAAATGAAATTCTCCCTCACCAAATCCGAGCGGGTCGTCGGCGTGCAGGGTGATATTGAGTGCATAGACGCAAACGAATGCGCTCAAAACGGGCATGGCGTTGTTTTCTCGGATGATGGCGGGCTTAGTTGGCAACCCTCGAATCTACAAAATGGCATGGCGCTGGAGCTGATCTACGCTCCCGATGGCAGCGCCTATATTTCCGTATACCCCGGCGATCTTTACCGCTCCACAGATGATGGCGAAACTTGGGAGCTGATCGCTCAAAATATCACCCCCGGCATGACGCCAAACAGCGACCCCGAACTTGGCGCGCCCGTCCTGACATCACTGGCGGCAGATGCCGACAAACTTTACGCCGGTTTCTTGCGTGGCGGCATCATGCTCAGCGAAGACGGCGGCGCAAATTGGCGGGTCGCATCTTCGGGCATGCTCCCCGAAACATCCGTTTTTGATCTTGTTGCCGATGCGGCGCATGAAGGCGTGGTTTACGCTGCATCCAATGATGCGGGCGTCTATCGTAGCACCGATGGTGGCGAAAGCTGGGCAGCCATTAACGATGGCTTACTCACTCGCGCTGGGGTCAGTTTGGCTCTTTCGGATGATGGGACAGTCCTCTACCTCGCCACAACAGGCGGAGGCGTCTTCCGGCTTGGTACCCCCGCAGGAATATCTCAGTCGGCACAAACGGGATTTGAACCTGATACTGCTCCCGATTCATCTACTGAAGAGGGGCAGTCTCCCACCATCCCCTGCGTGGGCGGGCTTGCGCCGATTGGGTTGATTGGCGTTGGCTGGGTGTGGAAGAGGAAGAAATAACAGCACAGCCCCTGAGCGGAGGGCGTTACGAATGTAACGGACGCAGTCGAAGGGCGAATTATCCAGTAGCGCCGTCCTTCGACTACGCTCTCTATCGTTCGCTCCGCTCAGGAACTGGTAGGTTTTCACATCAGAACAATGGAGAAACGCCATGAAAAACTCACGTATCACTTTTCACGCATCACGAACGCTCATCCTTCTTCTTATACTAACCTTCCTCATAGGATGCAATATCCCCGCGCCCGATACAACTTCCGCGCCAGAACCACCCGCGCTTGAGCAAGGCCCTTCCACAGCGGGAGTTCCCGCCTACGAATCCGAACCCTGGGTGAAGCTCGGTGGGCCTCCTGGGGGCGTGGGCTACGATATTCGGATGCGCCCTGATAATCCCGACATCATGTTCGTGACGGATGTGGTAGCAGGCGTGCATAAAAGCGTGGATGGCGGCAGGACGTGGTTTCAAGCGAATAATGGCATCTTTGCAGATGCGACGGGCGGTGTGCCCATCTTCAGCCTGACGATTGATCCGCATAATTATGACGTCATCTGGGCGGGGACTTATCTCAACGGTCATCTTTACCGCTCTATGGATAACGGCGAAAGCTGGGAACGGCGGGATAATGGCATTGTCCATGATGGGCGTAGTTGGCGGGGAATCAGCGTTGACCCGAATTATCCTGAGATTGTCTATCTTGCAGGCGAAGTTAGTGCGTGGATGTTTGACGATGATCTTGGGCGCGTACGGGGCGAGGTTTATAAATCGATGAATGGCGGCGAAAGCTGGGAGTTGATCTGGGAAGGTGAGAATCTCGCTCGCTATGTTTTGGTAGACCCTCGTAACTCGGACAGGATTTATGTTTCAACGGGCATCTTCGACCGTGACCCTGCCAACTCCGATAAGGAGAATGGCGTTTGGGGCGGTGTTGGCATTTTGCGCAGCGACGATGGCGGGATGACATGGGAAGTGCTGAATAAGAAAAATGGTCTGAACGGTATTATGGTGCCGAGCATTTTTATGCACCCTGAAAACCCCGATATTTTGATCGCAGGCGCAACGGGTCCCTTTGGTGGACCTTTCCTTGAGAGTTCGGGCGTATATGTCACTTATAACGGCGGTGATGATTGGGAGCAGATTTTGCAGAATCCAGCTGGGGGCATAGAAGCTGTTGAGATAGCGGTCAGCAAGCCCAATATCTGGTACGCAGCGGGGAATGTAGCTGAGCAGGCGACGATGATCTGGCGCAGCGATGATTCTGGGCAGACGTGGCAATCCTATCCCATCCAAACAGAGCATAGAATGGCGGGTTTCCCGATCGATTTGCAGGTTGATCCCCGTGACCCTTATCGTATTTTTGATAATAATTATGGGGGCGGGAATTTCTTGAGTGAGAATGGCGGAGAGACGTGGGTAGATGCGAGCATGGGCTACACGGGGCTGCCCGTTGGCGGGATTGGCGTTGCGCCCTGGGATGCGAAGATCCTTTTTGCGAATGAGTTCCGCAGCAACGACGGTGGGATGACGTGGATTGGTAGCGGTGTGATGGCGTCGAAATTTGTCTTCCCGCCTTCGGATGATAAGCATATTATTGCGCCCGATTGGGAGACGCTTTCGTACAGTGACGATGGTGAGCGCTTTGAAATGGTGCCTATTCTTGATGTAGGTAGAGATATTGCTGCGGGGCGTTTGGACGGGGCTGCGCCGATGCGGGCTTTTGCTTATGCCCCATCTGATCCGCAGATTATGTACGCTGGTTTTGCGAGTGCGGGCTGTTTTGGCGATAGACCCTGGGATTGCCCGATCTCTTCGCCGCAATTTCGGCGTTCTTTTGATGGTGGATTGAATTGGGAAATTATAGAGGGTGCGCCCTTTGAAAATACGGGCATTTTGGCGTTGGATGTGCATCCGCATGAGCCACGCAATGTTTATGCGGCCACGGTGATAGGCGTTTATCTCAGCGAAGATGGCGGCGGCAGTTGGCGGCATTTGCAAGCTTTGCGGGAGGAGACGATGAATCTGCCCCGAGGGATGGAGCCTGCGCCAGGGGAGGCTTTCGTCATCTATGATGTGCTGGTTGACCCTTTTGAGCCGAATATGATCTATGCCGCTACGCTGGAATATGCTCTTTGGCGCAGCGCCGATGGCGGCGAGAGCTGGGAACAAGCTTCTGCGGGGATGGACCCAAATCAGCAGATGTTCGGCTTGTTGGCTGACCCCAATCGCCCTGGCGTGATCTACGCCAGCACAAGTCTTTCGGGTATTTTTGTCACGACCGACGGTGGTGATAGCTGGCGTCAGCTTGGCGATGGGCTTGATTTCTTTAATATGAAAGATATGGCGCTCTCGGCTGATGGCTCGGTGCTTTATGTTGGTACGGGTGGGCGTGGGGTTTATCGGTTGGGGACGCCGTAGTTTTTTTGAATGATGAATGCGGAATGATGAATCCACGAAGTTGCACGAAGGTTTTAACCACAGATGAACACGGATGAATTTGATTTTTGGTTGACTTTGCGAGGCAGTTTCTCCACCGAAGCGATCTCACGAATTATGAGACTGCCACGTCGCAAGTGCGTGCTCCTCGCAGTTTCATTCACAAAAGCTGAGTGGTTACGAAATAGGCTCTTCCATCCCTTTCATCTGCGTTTACGAGTGCCCCGTATGGGGTATCTGTGGTAAATCTTATAAGGCAGGTTTTCATGCTTAAATCACGTTTCACGCATCACGCATCACGCATACTCCTTCTTCTCACGCTTGCATTTCTAGCATCCTGCTCCCCCAACACCATCACAGGCATCGTCCTTGATGAAAGCGGAAAGCCCCTCCCTGATGCCATAGTCCGTGCCCAGACGACCACGCACAACACCACCACCGACGAAAACGGACGTTTCACGCTCAGAGCTTCTCTCGAAGAAAACGCCTACATCACCGCTTGGGTACCGGGATATTACATCGCAGGCACAGAATCCAATCCTGGCGATGAGATCGAAATTCACCTTGAAACCCACACCGCCGAAGACAACGCCGACTACGAATGGTTGCCTTCCACCTATTATCCCGGCGAAGGAGAAGATCAAGGTTGCGCCCAGTGTCATAGCGTCAAAAACGCCTTTTCGCCCGAAGATATGCTCTCAAGAATTGCCCCGCTCCCCATGCTCATCGGCGAGCCGCTCGCAGAAGGCACAACCCTCCCCGTAGACGAGTGGCTTCTCGATGCCCACTCCCAATCTGCCCGCAACCCCCGCTTCCTCACCATGTACACGGGGCAAGATATTCACGGTAACCAGAGCCAGCCCACTCGCTACGTCAACAGCCCCGATTATGGCTTTTTCCCCCTGCGCCCCGACCCCGAAAAGCCCTATTATGGTCCCGGCTATAAACTGGATTTCCCCGACACAGACGGCAATTGCGCCGCCTGCCACACGCCCCTCGCCGCCATCGACAATGCTTATGGGATTGACCCAACAACAGTGACGGGCATAGCGACTGAGGGAATCTCCTGCGATTTCTGCCACAAAATTTGGGATGTGCGTCTCGACCCTGTTTCGGGCTTGCCACTGTCCAATATGCCGGGTGTACTGGCGTATACATTTCGACGCCCACCCGACGACCATCAACTTTTTATCGGACCCCTCGACGATGTTGCCCCCGGAGAAGATACCTACTCCCCCCTCCAAAACCAGAGTCAATTCTGCGCCCCCTGTCATTTTTCCGCCTTCTGGGATACGCCCATCTACAACTCCTTCGGCGAATGGCTAGAAAGCCCCTACTCAGACCCCGAACGGGCAAAGACCGCCGGTCTGAGTTCATCGAAGACCTGCCAAGACTGCCACATGCCCCGCCTCGGCAACAGCCATTTTGTCCTCCCCGAAGCGGGCGGACTTGAGCGTGACCCCAACACCATCTTCAGCCACAAAATGCCTGGCGCAGCGGATACGGAACTCCTGCAAAATGCCCTCACCATGAAGGTAAACGCCGACCAAACTGATGACACGATCGTCGTCGAAGTTGAATTAGTCAACGACAAAACGGGGCATCACATCCCCACCGATTCACCCCTCCGACATCTCATCCTTCTCGTGGAAGTCACAGACGAAAATGGCGAAAAACTGACATTGCTCGAAGGAAATACCATCCCCGAATGGGGTGGCGTTGGGAATTCCGATAAAGGCTACTACGCAGGTTTACCTGGCACAGCTTATGCAAAAATCCTCGAAGAAATGTGGACTGAAATCTCCCCCTCCGGCGCCTACTGGAACCCTACTCGTATTCTCTCCGACAACAGAATCCCGGCGATGAGAAGTGATACCACAACCTACGTCTTCCAGACTTCCGAAGTCTTGAAGACTTCGGAAGTCTCTGTGCGGTTACTCTTCCGCCGAGCTTTTATTGAATTGATGGAACAAAAAGGCTGGGATGACCCCGATATTGTGATGGAATCGGAAACGATTCAACTGCCGTAGGTTGCTCTAAGATTTTATTTTATCCATTCCTGCCAGGCTAATTTCTCTTTTCCTTCATTACTAATCAACCCCATTGTGTTAAAGGGTTCAAATATATCAATATCATACATAAAACTCCAGACAGCTATCTCCACATTTAAGTCTTTGGTCAAATCATTGAATGTTCTTATGAATTCTGCTTGCTCTTCTTCAGAACTTTCCCATCCCATTGGGGATGCTGCACTATGCCAGCCAATCTCCATAAAAGCAATTGGCTTTGTCGTATGGGTTTTTATTTCAGTGTAATGATTATCAGGAATATCTGAAACATCTCTGTAAAAAATTCCAGGATAGGTTGTGAAGGCAACAATATCTGTTTTAAAATGATCGACCATCTCCCAATGGGGTTTGCTTTCTTCTATTTCCCACATCTTAAGCCCTTTCATCTTCTCGAGCTGGAATACTGTAAAAACCTTGGTTTCTGGGGAAACTTCCTTAATTGCATCATAAACTTCATTGTAAAAAGGGACAAATTCTTCAAAAGCATCAGGATTTTTTTCGGCAAAGATATTTATCTCAACCCCCATGCCAAAATACTTTGGTTTATATTCCTTTACAAATTCTATTGTGCTGTCTTGATATATCTGTTTGTTTTCTTCAGTGAGAGGCCGGAATAACTCTCCAGATTCTTGGATATAATGCCCAACTTCAATTATTGGAATATAATCGTACTGCGCTGCCAACTCTGAAAAGGTTTTAGGAGCTTTTTCTTCATGAACTTCAATCCAATCACCGGCCCACAATAAAACATCTTGTGTTTCTTTGACTTTTTCCAGGAAATTTACGAAGTCATCCCCCTCGAAACTTCTTGGAGAAACACTTACTCCTTTTCTCAATCCTGTAGTTTGATGCTGCTTGTCTTGTTGCGCATTATTTTGCTGCTGCTGGGTTTCCTTATTTGAACATCCACTAATAAAAACAACTGTGATAACAGCCAACATCAATAAGGGTCTTGTTTTCATAATGGGCACCTCTATTATTATTTAATAAATATTCTCCCATCACCCTTTGCAATGGTGAAAGAAGTTGATTTTATATTTGTTGTGATATCAGTATATTCCTCATCAAAAATAACAATTATGTCTGATACTGGCGAGCATACTACTATGCCATTTTCAAATTCTCTATAATAACCATCATCTTTTTTGTAGTATTTTCCTAACGGCTCTCCCAGTTCAGCATCATATTCAGGAAACCACCATGCTTGTCCGTGATCCCTCGGACCAAAATCATAAGTAAAATAAGTGTTATCGTTAAGCAAACTCAAGGTTAATCCCAATCTCATTTTTTCTAAATCCTTTTCTCCTGTGTCATCAGTATCAACATCGTAAATAACAATGTGATTGCTGTCCGCAGCCTTTAGACCATCAGTAAAAGTTGCCCCAAGTGGCCAGCCTGGCTTGAATGGCTTCGTGCTAAGAAATTTTTCCATAAGATAGCCATCAAAGAATTCAGCGTACTTGGCTACATATTTAATATCTCCGCCAGAATTAATAATCACTAATTTATTTTTTGAATTAAGATTCTTTATACTTACGAGAATATTGATAGTTTCATCCTGCCACTCTTTATCACTTATTGCTTCGGGACAGGGAGATGCATCTGATATCATATCAATAGTAATTCCATCATGATGGGGTTGATCTAAAATATTTTTGTAAAAAGAAGTTATCAGTTCAATCCACTCAGAATTTCTTAGATCCATAACATAGAATTCGCCTTGATTGAATTCCCCAGAAGACCAGCCAAAGGCACATCTTTGACCATTTGGCTTTATTAAATACATATCTTCTTTTATTTTAATTGGTTTGCTCTTGCCAAAATTTCCCAGAGTTTCTATATACCCTTTATATGCACTGCTGTCATGAACCCAGTTAATGGTTGCTCCGGCAAGAAGTTTCGCGTCGGGATTTTTTGATTTAATTTGTTCGGCTTCTTCTGCAGTAAACCAATCACCCATAACGAAACTGTAAGGCTTTCCGCTCGTAATAATTTCATCCTTTTTAGCAACCCAACTAGCGATTTTTGGAAAGTTCGATGATACTTCAATAGTCTCTTCTCTAATGACGATTGTATCTTCCATTGCTTCTTGTGTTTCTTGAGCGCAGCCGCTGAATAAGAGCACAACAACTATTCCGATAACTACAAGCCATTTTCTTTTC
>Ga0209249_1003834_pt1 | contig 10393 bp, 7 predicted proteins | sample SaaInlV_200m_DNA_4_FD_184653 | JGI IMG/M metagenome (GOLD analysis project Ga0209249, IMG submission 184653) | Marine microbial communities from expanding oxygen minimum zones in the Saanich Inlet - SI037_S3LV_200m_DNA (SPAdes) (version 2) | ecosystem: Environmental > Aquatic > Marine >... | reverse complement strand
TTCTTTCTTCATACTGTTCAGGGCTAGGTCGCTTCCTTCAACGAAATCTCTACCGTTTTTTATGCTCTGCATTTCGAGTTCGACGAGTTTGCCAATTTCAGCTGACGCTTTGGCAGAACGGTGAGCCAGCTTTCTGACCTCAGTGGCTACTACCGCAAAACCTTTTCCATGTTCGCCTGCTCTTGCTGCTTCAACAGAAGCATTGAGTGCCAGTAAATTGGTTTGAAAAGCGATGTCGTTGATCAAGGTGATTATGCCGGATATTTCAGTTGAGCTTGCTGAAATAGCAGCCATTGCTTCAACTACATGAGTGTTGGCGGTCTGAAGCTCTGCCATTGTTCGTTCATTTGTTTCAATGGTACTACTGACTGCTTCCTGCAGTTCCTCGCGTCCTGAATCTACAGTTTCACGCGCGGAGCGTACCAATTCTGAGGCTTTCTTGGCATCGTCTGCGTTATTGTATACAATACTTGACATCTGCTCCATAGATGCTGAAGTCTCTTCAAGTGAGGAACTTTGTCGTTGTGTCCGTTCAGCAAGTTTGCGGTTTGCGTCGGCAATTTCCTGTGATTCATGGTCAATCAACATCACCATTTTACCAACAGGTCTTGTTATGAAATAATGGAGGATGAAGATAATGATAATACCACCCAAAATCAGTATTGCGGCAGTAATCAACAGAGCCATCTGTATCAGTTCCCAGCGTAGTTCTGTCAATTCGTGCTTGCTCCAGGCCACCCCGATGAAACCGCCTATTTCATCACCAGGCAGAAAGGCCGGCTTGAGCAGCACTACAGTTTCAGGAAAATCTTCTCTAAATTCCTCACCCTGTTTTAGCTTACGCAGATGTTTCTGTATTTTGCCGTTTAAGTCTGGGGTTTGTTCTCTGTTACGTTTTTCAAAGACCTCATCACCTTCAAGATTGTATGCCTTAAGCAGTACCAAGTTTTCTTCTACTGTTGAAACAAAGGCCTTTACTTTCTTGCCGATAATACGGCCATCACTGAGATGTAGCGCGGGAGCCATTTCACTGGCCATAAGTGCGGACAAACGTTCATGTCTGAGCATAAACTGATGCTCAGCAAAATTACTGTGCATGCGTATCAATACATAAGCCATGGTAGACAGTGAAAGAATACCACCGATTATAATTACAAATACTAATTGGTTCCTAATAGTCAAACGTCTTAAGAACATAGAGAGTTTTTAATCAACTGTTATATTAATGACCTCTGACATTACCGGAGGATCGTGAGGAATATGGGAATAATCTCCAAAGAATACTTGAATAGTATGTTTACCTGCTGGCAGTTTAAGTGAAATTTCTGTTTGCCCCTTATGTAGATGTACGTGTTTGTTGCTGATGGACTTGTTCATATTAGTAATAGTTGAGTCTATTATTATGTGATGATGTCCGGTATCCGGCCAGTCAGCCAGGGCAGGTGCGATTCCCATCTCACTTGTCAGGCCGAGTTGAACAAGGTATGGACTCTTAATATTTTGACCTTCAACTAAATTTATGAAATAAACTTTGGTACCTGGAACTGAAGGTGTCTCACCTCCATAAACAGATACGGCTGAAAAACTGCAAAAAAGAATAAAACAAAGAAAAATCAACTTTTGAATTTTAAACGAAGATCTTAGCATGAAGAACCTTTCAACGGTTTTATTGTTTATAACAAATAACAGACGAAAAATTAGCACATAATAATTTAGCTGTCAATAGTTTTTGCTGTGTTATTTCCTATTTTGATTGTTATCAACTATTGCAGTAACTGATTTCATCAGGCGGGAAGGGTGATTGTAATGTTTCATACTCATCGGTTTGTGCTGAGTGCCTTGCGGTTTAACGGAGTTGAATCAGGCGTTTGACGATTCCTTCGAGGTTTTTCACTTCATCCACTGCACCGAATTCCACGGCCTTACGCGGCATTCCGTAAACAACACATGATTCCTCGTCCTGGGCTAAGGTCAGTGAACCTGCATTGTGCATTTCCACCATACCAGCGGCGCCATCATCACCCATACCTGTAAGAATCACACCAGTAGATTTTTTTCCGACAAGATTCGCGACTGAGCGGAAAAGCACATCGACTGAAGGACGATGCCGGTTTACAAGTTCTCCACCGTTCAATGTAACAGTATAATTTCTACCAACAAGTTTGAGCATCATGTGTTGATCACCTGGTGAAATCAAGACCTTACCACGTTCCACTTTTTCGCCTTCTTTGGCTTCACAGACATTCAAGAGACATTCACTATTAAGACTTTCCGCAAAAGAGGCAGTGAATGCTTTCGGCATGTGCTGAACGATGACAATTCCTGGCATATCGGCTGGTAAATGTGAAAGCACCTCTCTCAGTGCAATAGTTCCTCCAGTAGATGCGCCAATAGCAATTATTGAATCCTGTCCTTTAATTCCTGTTGGTGAATTTATTGCGGCAAGAATGGCATCTGCACTAAATTTCTTCGCAGGAGTTATAAAGCGTTGATGCGGCGTGATGACTCTGGCCTGTGCCGCAGCTTTCATTTTATCGCAAATCTGGATCGAAATTTCTTCAAGTGCCTCTCTGACGCCCAGTCTAGGTTTTTCAACTATATCAACTGCTCCCAGCTCTAAACTGCGTAATGCTTCCTTACTACCCTGAGTAGTTAAAGCGCTGACCATTACGACCGGCATCGGATTCGACTTCATCAGACGTTCAAGAAAAGTCAGCCCGTCCATCCGTGGCATCTGTACATCAAGACTAATAACATCAGGTTTTGTTTCACCTAGCATCCGGAGTGCGATTAGCGCATCCGGTGCAGCTCCAACGACTTCCAGTTCAGGATCCGAGGAGTAAATCTGCTTCAGCGTCTGTCTGACTACGGCAGAGTCATCGACGATAAGTACTTTGTAGGGAGGTGACGGCTTTTCTCTCATTCTTCAATATCTTCTTCTAATAATGTGTCAAATTCTGCTTTGGATAACAGATAGTCGATATCCAGCAGGATTACCATTTCATCCTTAGTTTTAGCAACACCTTTTATAAATTTAGTATCAACATTTACTGCTAACTCAGTTGTTTCCTGAATGTCTTCTTCCTTAACAAAAATCACATCGGAAACTGAATCTACTGTGAGACCAATGTTTTTATTTTCCACTTCGACAATGATGATCACTGAGAACTCATGCCTTTCCTCACCTGACATCTTAAATTTTTCACGCAGGTCCATGACTGGAATCACCAGTCCCCTCAGGTTAAACATTCCAATAATATAATCCGGCATTCCAGGAATACGTGTCAGACCTTCCGGAAAACTGATAAGCTCCCGAACTTTAAGGATGTTAAGACCATATTTTTCCTCACCAAGAATGAAGGTGATTAACCTCGTACCCTCACTGTAAGAAACCTCAAGACTCATATCTTCCATATCTTCATCAGAAAGATTTACTGAGCCGAGATAATTTTTGCTTTGATTATTTTCCATCACTCCCTTAGCTTTGGGTTTTAATTAACAAGACTTGCTATATCTAAAATGAATGAAACTTTACCGTCGCCGAGAATAGTAGCTCCGGCTATACCCGGTACCTGAATGAAATTATCTTCCATACTTTTGATGACTACCGGTCCTTGATCTACAATTTCATCGACGAAAAGGCATTGTTTATGGTTTGCGTGCTGCACAACAACTACGAGGCCCTCTGTGGGTTCCTTGTACTTAGGTTTGATGTTCAAACGCTCATGCAGGCGTAACATGGGAATATATTCACCTCTAATTTCAACCAGTTCACCCTTGTTTTTTATTTTTTTAATTTGTGTTGGAACAGGTCTCAGTGACTCATTTACTGAAAGAAGAGGAATGGTAAAAACCTGATTACCTACATCAATCATCATGCCCTCAATGATGGCAAGTGTCAGTGGCAATTTAAGTTTAGTACTTGTACCTTTGTTCAGTTCACTTTTTATTTCTATTGTTCCGAGTAGAGCTTCTATATCCCGTTTTACGGTGTCCATTCCAACTCCGCGTCCGGAAACATCAGTAACTTCGGAAGTAGTTGTAAATCCTGGTAAAAACAATAATTTATATATTTCGTCTTCAGTCAGTTCATCTGTATCATTGATAAATCCTTTACTCACGGCAGAATCAAAAATTGCTTTTGGATCAATTCCTTTACCGTCATCTTCTATTTCAACAATAACATAACCTTCCTGTTGCGATGCTTTCAGCGAAATGGTTCCGGTAGGATCCTTACCATTTTTTACTCGTGTTTCGGAATCTTCAATTCCATGATCCATTGAATTACGAACTAAGTGAACTAATGGTCCCTGAAGCTGTTCTGTGACCGTTTTATCAAGTTCTGTATCTCCACCTTCTATTTCAAGCTTAATTTTCTTTTTGCTGCGGGTGGCATAATCACGTACCGTACGTTTCATGTTATTTAAGATACTTCCCACTGGAATCATACGTACCTGAAGGATCTGATCCTGAAGTTCATAGACAGACTTTTCATTGTCCTCAACAAACTGCAGAAGCATCTCGCCAAGGTTCGCATCCATCTCCATTATTCTGTCACTCAGGCGATGCAGACGTGCTTGATTGATTACTGTTTCACCAACCAGGTTCTGCAGTTTATCAAGTTTATCAATCGTCACACGAATTGACTGTGTAGCCTTGATTCCAGTGTCTTTCTTTGCTTCATCCTTTGGAGGAGTCTTTTTCGGTGGTGCTGGTGTGACTGCTGCTTTAGGCTCTTCTTCAGTGGAAACTGCTTCTTCAGCAATTTCTATTGCAGGATCTTCTGTAATTTTTTCTACAACTTTTTCTGCAACAATTTGTTCCGGTTTCACTTCTGCATCAGGAACAGTTGCTTGTTTCTCTGCTAATTTTTCAGCGACTTCTTCTTGATCAACTTGTATATTGTCATGTCCTTTATTTTCCTGATCCTCATATATTCCGAATGAAGCAAGTCCCGGATCATCTGGCGGAGTTTCTGCGAGTTCAAACTTAACTTCATTTTTTTCATCCTGAAAGAAAATCATGATATTTTCTATTTCCTCAGCAGGACGGGTGGTGACCAACTTCGCACTCCACCAGAGATGAATATCTTCCGGATCAAGGTTTTTCAGCTCAGGCAATTTACCTAAATGAGCAATTATGTCCAAATCGCCTAACTCTTTTAAATCTTTAAGTAAAAGTATAGGATCAGAACCTTTACGCAACATTTCTGTATCAAATTTAAGATGAAGCAAATATGCTGTTTCTTCTCCTTCATCTTCATCATCCCACTGAACTTCTACCTGCTCTTCAGTCTTTTCGCTTTCCGCAGTTTTCTCTTCCTGCGGAGGACTCTTTTCCTCTACTATCTTTTTATCCGGAGTTGGTTCTGCTTTAGCGACAACGGCGACAGGTTTTTTCTCTTCAGTTTTTTCTGCAGTTGGTGTGGCAGAAGGCTTACCGGCATTACTTTCAAATTCCTTAAGTTGAACCAGTGTCTGATCTATAAGTTCCTGATTTACTTCACCACCTTCACGAATTTTGTCTAAAAAAGATCTAAATCCATCAATTGAACTCAACAGTAAGGATGCCATTTCTGGTGAACAGACAATTTCTCCGTTACGTGCTTTGTCAAGCAGGTTTTCGAAATGATGGGCATATTCAGCTAATTCTGTCTCCATGACCATGCCTGCTCCACCTTTTATGGTGTGCATATCTCGAAAGATACGGTCGATCAGTGAGCGTTTCTTTGGCTGGACTTCGAGTTCGAGTACTCCTTCTTCCAAATCCTCGATTATCTCTTCGACTTCCTCAACAAATTCTTCCAAAGCTGGATTGTCCACTTTGTCTCTTCCTGTGTTGTGTGATTATCTGTTTACTTATTCGATGAAATTTTATTTCTGATCAAAAATCTGCTGCCCCTTCCAGTCTTTTGGAGGAGGTGTTTTTTTAAATATTTTGCAACGCTCAAGGTATAATGCTGCGGCCCCGTCTTCAGGACAGTCTTTCAAACAGGATTTGAATTTTGTCGTTGCTGCTGTCCATTTTTGTGCCCGGTAGTTTGTCAAAGCTTCTGCAAACTTTTCACGAGTGGCCAGTTTTTGTTCTCGCATTGGTTCAGGGTCACTGTTACAGACTTCAACAATGGTGACAGGTTCTTCTTTGCCCTTTACCTGAACAAGGTCAAGTTCACGAAACTCCAACGATTCATCATCTTTTATAAACTCATAAGTTGACTGAGAAATTAAGATTTTACTTTTATAGAACTTCGTTAAACCTTCTAATCTCGAGGCAAGGTTTACTGTGTCACCTGTGACAGTAGATTCCATACGTTCTTCGGAACCAACTGTGCCGATAATCACAGTGCCGCTATGAATTCCAACTCCAACTCTCAGCAGATTATCACCTGTTCTTTTGTTATCTTTGTTGAATGAGGCAATCTGTTCCTGCATACCAATTGCTGCTCTGACACTGTTCAGGGCATCTCCAGCATTTGGATCTTCAGGAATACTGAACAAAGCCATGACCGCGTCACCGATGAATTTATCAACAAAACCTTTGTTTTGAGAGATAGGTCCCGTCATCCGTTTGAAAAAATCATTGAGAAAATCCACAAGTTCCTGTGGTGTCATCTTCTCAGAAAGAGTGGTAAATGAACGTATATCACAGAAAAGTATACTGATAAAGTCAGTGTCCGCTTTTCCAAATTTTAAATGTTCAAGTCCGTCCGGAGCAATACGTTTTATAAATTCCTTTGGTACAAACTTTTCAAAGACAGCAGTCAGTTTTGCTGCAGCTTCAGTTTCTGCCAAACGCATTTTGGTTGTCTTTAACTCCTCAAAGGCTTTTTTCTGCTGAATCAGGGAGATTTCCAAATCCTTGAAGAGCCTGCGTGATTCGTCCTCTGCCTGTTTGATTCTGACCATCACCTTGACACGTGCCGCAAGTTCATCAAAATCAAATGGTTTTGGCAAGTAATCATCTGCACCAAGTTTTGCCAGACCAAGCACTAACTGTTTGATATCAGTTTGTGCAGTAAGAAAAAGTACTGGAATATTCTTCCAGTCATCATCCTGCTTTAGAATTTTGATGCACTCATCACCGCTCATGTTTGGCATGTTTCGGTCAAGTACAATTACATCCGGGAGATCTTTACGTAAACAGTTTGAAAGCCAGCGTAATGCTTCTAAACCATCTCCCTTTTCCACAATAGTGTAATTTTCTTCAGTTTGTTGTTCGAGCGTCCTCCGGACTTGTCCGCGGATAGTTCTCGAATCGTCAACTGTCATTATTGTTGCAGTCATAACTTGCTATGCTTTATTAGAATTATCAAGCATTGATTCCAATCCTGTTATTATTAGTGCTTCCCTGACTGCTTCGGACTCAGAGCTGATCCGGAAAGTCTTCCCTTTTTCCAATGCGTTATTACGACAAACAGCGATAAGTTGAACTCCTGCAGTATCAATTGCTTCTACGGCCGATAAATCAAGCTCTACACTGCTAAGTTCTGACTCGACAAGTTCCAACATTGTCTTTTGTAAAGGCAGGAGTTCCTGGATGATACAATTGCCTTTTACTTTAATTCCTGTACTTTCGAGTTCAATATCCATAGTAATATTTTTGAAATATAAAAAAATGATTCAAATTTTTTGATAGATGCTGAGAGACAGTTTTTTCATTCTATCTAACTTGTAACCAGTTTCTGTAATTCCCAGCACGAGCCAACCTCCTTTTTCAAGATGGTCTACCAACTTATTCAACAGGTATTCCCTCTTCTTAGGATGGAGGTAATAAAGCAGATTTCTGCAAAATATGAGTTGGAACTTAGTCGCAATGGGATATGCAGTAGCCATGAGATTGAATTGCCGAAATTGAATTAATTTCTGAATCTCCTGATTGATCCTTCTTTGAGGAGTATTCTTTCCAACAGATGCAGGAAGCAAAAATCGTTTTTGGAGCTGCGCAGGAATTGTACTAATCTGCTCCTCGGTATAACATCCATTTATGGCTGATTCCAAGACCCCAGTGTTAACGTCAGAACCGAGGATACGTAAACCTCCGCCTGAAATCTTAGCGGTTCCAAAATAATCATGTGCTTCTATGGCAAGAGTATAGGTTTCTTCTCCACTGGAACAACCTGCACTCCAGAACCTAAGCTTTGAATACTGATTAGTTTTTTGATCTTTCATTTCCGGAAAAACATTTTCCCGAAGAAACTTAAAATGCTGCTTCTCACGGTAGAAACCACTTTTGGTTGTTGTAACCGCATTGTAGAGAAATTGTCGTTCCTTCCTGTTCTCCTCCCTTTCAATATAATCATAATAACTTTGAAAGGTTTCCAACTGATGTTCCTGCAGTATTCGCTGTACACGTGCATAAAGCAGATATTTCTTGTCATCTCCCCATTCCATGCCAAGATCTTTTAGCACAAGGTCTCTGAATAGCTTAAATTCAGCGTCAGACGGTTCATTAACCTTGATCAACCTCCCTCTGGAGGTAGCTATATTTGCTGAATTATCTAATAGCATCGTAAACTATTGTGTATAAAATTATGGATTGCTTTAAATTGATCATTCAAAAGGCGCTAAATTCTGGTTTAGTTTGTTTTCAGACTGCGAAGCCGGTTTTACTGTATTAGAATTATCCGGAAGTTGTTCAATCTTGCTTTGAGCCAGTTTTAGGTTGGTCTGTTTATCCTCAATGATAAGTTCATTCGAGCCGGCATCACCTTCTTCCACCTTGAAGGTGTTAAGCAGTTCCTCCAGGTTTTCAGCTTCCTCTGCCATGTGTTGACTGGCAGTTGTATTCTGTTCAACAAGTGCGGAGTTTTCCTGAGTAAGGCGATCCATATCCGCAATTGCTCTGTTGATCTGGTCAACGCCTTCCGCCTGTTCCAGAGATGCAACTTTGATGTTTTCCATCACCTCAGAAACTTCTTTGACGGACTCGAGAATTCCGTCAAGATTAGAATCACTCTGAGATTTGAGGTTGTTGAGGTTTGTTTCTATTTTTAATCTCATTTCTTCGACTGATTTGAGAATACCGTTCAGATTGGAATCACTTTGAGATTTAAGTTTATTGAGCATAGTTTCAATTTTTGTTCTCATTTCTTCCATGCCCTTATCTCCGTCATTTACAAGATGACGCCCCGAATTTATGTGTTCCAGACTGGCCTGAATCAATTCTCCGATCTCGGTAGAAGCTTTTGCCGAACGGTGAGCAAGTTTACGAACCTCAGATGCAACAACAGCGAATCCCTTACCATGCTCACCAGCTCGTGCTGCCTCAACAGAAGCATTAAGCGCAAGTAGATTGGTCTGAAAGGCTATGTCGCTCATCAGTGTGGTGATACCCTCAATTTTTTTGGAGCTTTCCATTATTTCCTCCATGGCTTCAACCACATTGGTATTGGTACTCTGTAAATTCTTCAACATCTCCTGATTTGTTTCGATGGAGTTGTCGACTGTATCGAGTAATTCGGTTCTGCTGTCAATGACCGATTGCTGAGCTTTCTTCAGCATGTCATGATTTGCCTCAATGGAACTTTCGACTGTATTAAGTAATTCTGTTCTACTATTAACTACAGATTGTTTAGCTTTCTTTGTGATTTCATTCGCATTTTTAGCATCTTCCGCGTTGTTTTGCACGATACTGTTAATCTCTTCCATTGCAGATGCGGTTTCCTCTAGCGAAGAACTTTGCTGATGAGTACGGTTTGAGAGATCCTGGTTACCTAGTGCCATCTCCTGAGAGGACTCATTAATGTTTGAAGCATGTTTTTTTATGTCAATTACCATATTGTTGAGGCGTTCGAGAAACATGTTGAACCAGGTTGATAGTTCCCCGAGTTCATCTTTACCGGCAACCACAATCCTTTTGGTGAGGTCGCCTTCACCCTGTGCAATGTCTTTTGACATGTCGACTAGATCATTAACCGGTGCAGTGATCGACCTTCTCACCAGGAATCCAAAGATAAGACTGATAAGCAAACCAATTACGGTGATTACTAGTACGATCCAAACAAATTGCTGTGCTTCACTTACTACATCATCACTAGATTTATCGTATTGTGTATTTACAACCTCTCTTAAATTTTCAATTGTTGAACCTAATTTTATATTATTATTAATAATTTCATTCACACTAAAATCTAAATTCTTTAATAAGCGATATTCATTAAGAACCAGGTCTATATTTTGAGTTAATGAACTAGTGAAATTGTTGTACGTTTTTTTGTAGACATCTACTTTAAATAATTTATAAAATTTATCAAAATCCTGATGACTCTTTTCGTAGCGTTTTTTGATATCAGCAACTTTTGCAGTTCCTCTTGACTCTATTAAGGTATTATAGATCGTCTTATATTCCTGAATAATTCTATAAAAATTTTTTTTAAATTCTCCTCGCTTTTTTA
>Ga0209249_1003833_pt1 | contig 10393 bp, 11 predicted proteins | sample SaaInlV_200m_DNA_4_FD_184653 | JGI IMG/M metagenome (GOLD analysis project Ga0209249, IMG submission 184653) | Marine microbial communities from expanding oxygen minimum zones in the Saanich Inlet - SI037_S3LV_200m_DNA (SPAdes) (version 2) | ecosystem: Environmental > Aquatic > Marine >... | reverse complement strand
TTGTTCTAAGAATGGATTCACAATATTCAAGAATTGATTTCTCAAATCACTTGTGTTTTGTTCAAATACCAATCCTCTTGAAGAACGAGCAACAAATTTCTTAACATCAATCAATAGTCGTCTTACATTTACTCTATCTAAAGCACTTGCCTTCTTCTGTGTTGTCTTTTGACCAAACACAGTAACACCTTGTCCGGGAAATGTAGCAATCGGATTAACATTTGAGTCATACAAGTCATCTCTTTGACTTTGACTTAATTTTTTATATGCCTGAACCGCACTATCAATTCCACCTCTATTCAGTCCAGCAGGAGCAAACCAAGGTTGTCCAATCGTATCATTAAAATGATAAACACCAGCCAAAACAACTGAAGGTGGTACATATTGCATCGCACCTAAAGTAGCATCTTGAATCTGTACCCAAGGATAATAAGCAGCAGCGTAACTTGAATTACGAGCTTCTGTATTTGTTTTAGCATCAGCAACTGAAGTAGTTAATCCTGAATTATCCATCACATAAAAACAATCACCCCTATCTTCACAAAGTTGAATAGCTTCACCTGCAATCGTTGAATGGTTAGTAGTTTGGTCAAGAATACCAGGTAAAAATAATAAATTAAAATCATACTCATCTTTATTTTTCAATATACTGAGTGCAGTCATGTATCCACCACCTACTGCACCAGCACTAAGCGCGTTATCGGAGTCCGATACTTTTACGCCTTGTGAATTATCTTCACTTATATTATCATAAAAATTAAATGGATGGATAATTTCCAATCCAAAATCACCACCACTAAACGAACCACCATAACTTCCACTACCTACTGCGGGTAAGTTTGCGACACTAAAATCAGAATTAACCTCCCCATTCGCATCAAGATAATCTTTTGTTTTTGTACTTTCAGGAAATGAACTCACTCTAACATAATTTGATTTATTTGGAAAAGTTCCAGAATCCTGTACGTAGGCCGTATAATTTTCAACTGCCGCAGTTCTGTTTGTATTTCCAATTCTTTTCAATATATAATCACTTGAACCAGGATCAAATGATAAATTAGCGTGTGTTTCAATCACTTGTTTTTTATTAATAGTATCATTACCCTGTCTGATTAAAAGTGTAAAAGTACCTTTATTTGCATTTCGTTGAGAAACTTCCCATCTGAAATTACTTGAACGACCACCAACTGATCCTGAGCTAAAATGGTCATTTCCAGCTGAACTTGTCATTGGTGTAAGTATTTGGTCTGTTCCAAGTGAACTCGAACTATTGAATTCAGGTCCATCTCCTAAAGCCGCAAGTGTGAATAAAGTACTTAAAGTAGTACTATCACTTCCACCTTGAATGTTTACAGGAGCTAGAAAAGCCGCAGTTGTTGCTGTAGTATCTCCACCAGAACCAGTTGTTACGGTTAAATTAGCCGATGTTCCGGCACTTGATCCAGAAATTGTTACAACAGCAGCTGCACTTGATGCTGATATAGCTAAACTAGTTGTACTATCTCCTTCGTTAGTATTAATTGCCTGAGCAAAAGCTGCAGCTACAGTAGTTGTTGTAGTTGCAACTGCGTCCGCGGCAAACTGGACAAATACCTGAGTTGAAGAATTTGAATAACCAGCAGATTCAGATACAAATGTATAATCTACTGCTGTAGCGCCAGTACCAATTGTAATTTCATCTGGTCCCCCACTAAATAATGAACCACTTGGTACATGTGCAAAAGTCATCGAAGAACTTGCAAAAGTTGTTCCACTTGCTGTACTTGAAATCACATCAGATGTAGCTTTTGCAGCATCCGCGTCACCAACCCTAACGATTGTACAGGGACCACCTTGTCGTAAATATTCTTTAGCAGTATGTGATGTTAGATATTGATATGAATCCGAACCACTTGTGATTAATTCACCGAATATATTAACATACTCACTATATGAACTAACTACGGTTGGGATTAAAACTGGACCTTTAACGGTAGGACCAACGATGGCCGCACCTATAGGTCCTAATGTTGCGGGTAAAAAGGATTGGTCTATTTCGTTGGTAAATACACCTGGACTAAGTATTTTTTCAGCCATTTAAAGTCTCCGAAAGGTTTGGATTAAATATAATTATTCATATATAAATATAACATTAAAACCAAAAGAGAACTTTATTATTCAGTTATTACTCGGTAGCAGTTTCTTTTACTTCTGTAGATGGTGTGAATATACCAGACTGTGGATCTAATTGACCTGGTCCGTATTTTTCAGTAATGTCATTTAGAAGTGTTTGTTCTTCAGCACGAACAGATTCGAGTTCTTCAGTAATTTTGAACTCTTCATCTTCTATAGATTCTTTTTGTTTTTCAAAATTTAATTTTGCAATAGCTACCTGACCAAACTTATTAGTAACCGTGTTATACTTAACTTGTAAATCACCGAGTGATTTTAGTTCTTCTTCTGTAAATTTAATTTCTTTTGCCATGTTGATAACCTCATTGTTGTGTTAATTTAAATAAAACCTTATATATATAATTATAAAAGTTTTTCCGAAAACGATACTTTTTTTGATTGATATGCTCTACTCATTTCAGCAGTTTTACCAAATACGTTATCAGTAAACTCTGGTATCATATATCCCTTAATCGTTATAGTTAATTCGTTTTTAATTAATCTTTCACCTTGTGATTCCATTTGAACTTCATTAGATATATCACCCTCTAAAGCCGTTAAAAATCTATAACTTGTTGAATCACCCCAATAAGTTTCCAAGTGTTCTACCATTATGGTGTTTAAATCATTCATTTGTTCCATAAAAGCAGTCATCATTACGATGTTATACGTACAGACTACAAAGTCTGGCATACCTGTTTTTATGAATTCTTCTACTGGTTTTTGTCCAGTCAGTACTGAAAATCTATCATATCGATTGTTTTTACTCCAACCATTACTTGATCTGACTACACTGATGAATTTACCCTTAACATCATTATCAAATGAAAGTGGCATTTGGTCATTCATGGCAACACCTGTTCTTTTAATCACGATAACGGGTAATATAATTGTATTGTTTTTATCTCTTAATACTCCACGATTTCTTATGGATTTCCATCTTTCTTCATTACCATACATAACAGGTACTTTAATAATTTCATTAGACTCTCTAACTACTGGTTTCATCACGTTTTGCATATGTCTTATCACAGTAGTGTCAATATCAGTCAAACCAATTGACATTCCCTTACCTACATTACGACCAGTTCCCTTTTTAATTACAACTTTTGAATTACCTTTTTCAGAACGTATGCTTGTCTGTTCGGCTCGATTAATTGTCGATTCGTTTGGAGCATTTGTATTGGTTATGGGTTTAATTGCCACGTCTTAATTTCCTTAACTTGTCTAATTTATTCTCGTTATTATTCTCATAGGTTTCTGATGTCAATCCTTGAGTTGAAGCCTTATCGATTGATATCTGCTTCTCTATAGGTACATCCACTACACCAAGAGTTATGTTCTTATCTTCTCCATAAATACTCTGAGTCTTTAGTAGATCAATAATTTCATCAAATCTATCCTGTCGTGGTTCTTGGTAGATATTTTCACTATCATAATTTTCCACAAAGTCAAGTTCTTTTTGAACCTTAACCACCGATGAACGTCTTGGTTTCATCACGAGTGTTTTATCTAGCATTTGAACAGCCATTATCTTGGTCTCTCTTCTATTTGAATACTTGATAATCTACTACGATGTGCTGTTGCCTTTATGGCATGACTGAAGTTAGGGTGACCTCCAATTAATTGTGGTTCTGTTACCCCATTTAACTCCCAATAAACATCATTCCAATCACATATATCACCGGCTTCAGGATAGAAATCCAAACTACCACTAGCTAAATTATTTCTCTGAAACATTAAATCTATAGTCGAGTTATTATCTGGACCAATTTCATTAAATTGTTCGACTTCAGGTGCATTGAATCTAACTAAACAATTAACCCTAAATCCAACATTAAAATACTTTGTAGTGCTTTCACCATAAATGTTATCTTTAGTATGTGTGGTATTGACTTTATAAATATCAACTGACTGTCCAACTATCTCATCAATCAACTCCTCATTTAAGTGGTCAATTAAATTTATTTCTTTCTCTGTGATAAAAAATGGTGTTGTAGCTGACATTTAATTATCCTATGTAAATTAACAATGGAGCTTTATTCAATACTTCCTGTTGAGCATTTGCCTCTTCGGCTTCAGCTTTTAATTTTTCAGTCAAAGAGACTGTTTCTAAAAATTCTTTTAACTCCTCTAATAATTGTGTCTTTTCTTCCCTACCCTCTGCTTTCAAAGCATCACCATCAAGTGTTACCTCAGCATCTGGTATAGGTAAAGCACTATACTTACTTCGTATGATACCAAGTAATTCCTTTGATAAAGCGGAAGTGAATTTTCTTATCCATTGTCTACCTGGTTGATTTATTGAACTATAAGTAATAAATTTATACGGAACATTAGATGGATCACTTACTCCACCTTGCATTGAACCACTTACATTATTAGTATTTTTAACATCATCCTTTACGTAATATTCAAACCATATTTTTTCACCATTATCGTCATCAGCTGGATTTGGAAATATTCTTAACTTATTATTATGAATTTCAAATGAATAGGCACTTTTTCTAATTAAATCCGATGTTTCAATTTGATTAGCTCTAACTAAATCATAACTAATTGGGTGTAGCATAAATGATACTGCTGGTGATACATTACCGAATCCAAAATTATCTAACATTTGTCGTTGGTCAAATGAACCAGCATAAGGATCGTAAAATCTTGTTATTGCTGATGATGCGTGATTATAGACCGATTGAACTTCAATTCTTCTTCCACTTTCACTAACTTCAGCCCATACACTTTGTAAATCATAATCTTGAGTAGAACCACTTAAAATAATATATCCTTTTTTTAAATCTACATTACCACCCATATTGACAGCGGTGCCATATTTTTCTGATAACTGAACGGATGGACCATTTGTTGGAGTTACAGGATTAGATACGCCAGTACTTAATGAACCTGATATTCTTGACTTCTCACCATATTGTTCCCACATCCAATTCTTAATATTGTAATTATTAATATGTTGAGAATACTCATTTATTGATTCTTCAAAACAAGCATAAATTGAACCACTTGGTATTTCTAATTGTAATACTGGGTATCCTAATCGCTTAGCAACCCATTTAGTTACTGAAACGATATCAGATTGAAATGTGGAATCACCTTCATAAGTTCCATAAGGTGTTTGACCTGAACCCGAGGTAAAGGTTGATGGGTCAACATAAGCGTAATCTAATTTTGGCATCTATAATTCTCCTTAACTATAAATATATAACTTATAAAAACAAAAAAGGGAAAGAATTGAATCTTCCGTATTTAATGTTTTCGTAAATTATCTTCCCATTTCATAATCTGTAAATTAGTAATGTTTGCTATTTCTTCGGCTGGTATCATATCTTTCCAACCCTTATTTATAGAAATTATATGGTCTATTTGGTAAGCCCCTTCAACTCCCATTCTTCCCCTATTTTCTTCTAATTTTGAATAGTTTGGTAGGGTGTGTAGTGGTTGTTTTCTGGTTAAGTTGTGAACTTCGTTTATGTAGGACTTTTTCATTGGATATTTCTGTTTGTATTCTTCCCATGAAGTAAAACCCGCTTTGGTTGCTCGCATTTTCTTTATTGCATCTTCATCTATTACATGATTAAACGTTTTTTTATATCTGTATGTGGAACACGAATTGCAAATTCTACCATTTCGTTCTGCATCATCACTATGCCACTTTGACGAATAATACAACACTTTATTACAGTCTGGACAATCTCTAAACCAATCTCCACTCGTAGTTTTACCTTTTGTCTTTTTTGGATAATTTGGACGTTTTCTACCAGTCCAATATTCACTTAATTTTACCTTTTGACATTCTACACACATAGAGTCATTAGCCTTTGCGTTATACCAACATCGTTTATTACTATAACTCACTTCACCATTACATATTGGACATTCTCTATACCACATTTTGTCATTACTCCCTTTCGTATAATAATAAGTATCAAGAAAATATGTTTCCAATCAAGTTATTTTTGGGCATAAAAAAAGGGGACAGAAATGTATCTGCCCCCTCTCTATATGATCGGTTTATCCTAAACTAACTTAAATTAAATCCAAAGATTTAACTTTAATATTAGCATAAAATTCCGGACGTATCATTTTCTTAGCGTAACGCGTCATCACACCTTTACGGGGAGTAAAATCACTTGGATCATAAACCAACGGAGTTGTAATTAACGGAACGTAAGGGCTATATACAGCACCAGTTTCTAAGAAGTTTGAACCACGGAATCCAACAAGGATGTTGTTTTCAGTCATGTACGGGTTTTTATAAACCGTAAAACGACCAGCAACTTGTCCTACTTTGGAAACACCCATAGCAAATTGAGTAGCACTCGCATCGCCATCACCAGGAGCACTATTGTACCCAGGTAATGATTCAAGGATAGTAGCAACTTTCGGTGAACAAACAACGAAATTAGCACCACCACGTAGTGTCAAACGATGAATTTCATTTGATACTTTTTGAATCTTAGCAACAAGAGTCTGATACCATTCAAAACGAGTTCCGTAGAATACATTAGTATCAAATGAACTAGTACCGGAATCATAATCCTCACCTGCTTTAGCAGACCAGTAATCAGTTGTTTGGGCATCACTAACCAACATATCAAGGATTTCCAAATCGATTTCCATCGCAATGTAATCACTCAACATACTTGTTAATTCAGCTTCAGCATCAACACTATGATAAGCATTAAGATCTTGAGCAAGCTCAGGAGACCATACGGCTTTCAATTTACGTGTCTTAGCAACAATCGGTAAAGACCGAAGTTCTAAATTGACTTCAGGAATACCTAATGTATCAGTAGTCGCATCACCAGTTCTATCTTCAAAGTCACCTCTGTTAGTAGCATTAGGTTCTTGTGAGTAATCTACTGTCCATGAACCAGATGCTGTATTTGCATCAGATGCAGATACAATTAACTGTACATTAGTACCAACAATTTTTGTAAATTGTTGTAATACATACGAGTCTGAAGTAGCATCAGTAAAGTTCCAAGACCTAACTGATTTCTTATCAGGACGTACTAATGTAGCCAAAGGTATAGAGACTTTATAGAATTCATCACCCGAACCCAAGGATGATGATATTTCTGAATTAAAGTCAATATCTGAAAAGGATGCTGCCACACCGACTCCAGAAGCTAGTCCAGCTGAAGATGTTTGATTTGATGAATAGCCATAACGACCAGCTCCATAAAATCCACTATCTTCACCGTAAGGACCAGTTGATCCAGATGGTGTGTTAGGACCAGTGTTACCACCTAGGGATTGCCCGGATGTCATTTTACCAGCACTTGTACCATACTTGAAATCAAGATAAAATACAAGACCGGAAGGTAAGTTCATTGGTTGAACAGAAACTAATTCCTGTGCAACAATGTTACCAAATACTCTTCGTACCAAAGGTAGAGCAACTCCTGACCATTCTTCATCACCTACACCAGCACCAGCTGATGGGGATGTAGCAGAATTCTCAGATATTAATTGACGAGCCTGGTTTTCAAGCAATACAGCCATACCAGATTTTTGCCAATCGTTATCCATGCCTTCTAAAAGGCCAGATTTACTCCATTTTGTTACGAGTTTTTGTGATTCTTCTTTCTGCTTCCTCATAGGGGAAGGGTCGAGAAGTGTGTTTATATCACTCATTTTCGTTCTCCAAAATTAATTGTGATTAATCATTTAAGATGCCAGCAAGTTTCTTGAAACGGTCTGCGACTTGATTCTCTTCCGAGATAATCTTTGTCTTTGGTGCAGTTGTTCCAGCTTTTTTACTAGCAAATTCCTTAATTTCATTCTTTTTAACTGAACCGGTGTCACTATAAGATTCTGCCAAAGTAGAATAAACCAATTTGATTTCACGAGTTGTTTGAGCTCTATCAAAGGTCTCAACAATCTTCATCTTTTGGTTATTACTTAGGGCAAATTCTTTAAACAAACGATTTGTGTATAAAAGTTTTGCGTTAAGGATGTTAACTTCATGAAGCTTATCACGTAAATACGTAACGGCTTCCTTATATTCATTAAGCTCTGTTTGCATAGCATTAACAGATTCATGAACTTCAGTATCTTCTTCAGATTCAGGTGTAGATTGTTCATCAACTTCTTTTTCATCTTCATCTTCATCTTCTTCTTCCGTAATATTAACTGTCTCTTCAACTGCTTCTTCTTCTAAATCTTCATCAGATTCATCGGATTCGGCAATTTCTAGTTCAAGTTCTTTAATTACAGCTTCAAGATCAAGTTCTTCGGAGTCATCGGCTTCTGCGTCATATTCCATTTCTTCTTCATCTTCTTCAGATACTACTGGGGCATACTTCACGCCATCGATTTCAATGATTCCTTCTTCTTCCATTTCTGGTTCCATTTCTGGTTCAGATTCTTCATCGTCATCAGCAAAAGGATTAGGATCTTCATCACCTTCTTCTTCATAGCGAGCCATATCTTCAGCTTCTTCCTCATCCTCATCTTTATCAGCAAAAGGATTATCATCTTCTTCAATATCATCTTCAGCAAGTTTTGCTGATAACATTGATTTCAAATGCGGAGTAAAAGCTTCTTCTAAAGCCATCTTAGCGTTTTGTAGTGCCGTTTCACGAACTGCTTTTGCATCTGCAATAGCTTCTTTTAGTAAATCAGACATAATTGTCTCCATATATGTGTTATATTGGAATAAAGTTATTCTAAAACTTTAATAGGAATTTCTATTTTAGACACCATATAGACATGGTGTATTGAGGTTATATATAAGTATAAGTAAAAACTAAAAACTAATCTTTTTGTGAGATTTTTATATTCAATGCTCTTAGTTTACCAAGTCGTCTTTTTTTCGCAGATTTCTTTTCATAACTTTCCCGCTCTCGTAATTCTAATAATAAGTTAGAATTCTTTACTCTTTTTTTAAATTCTCGAAGAGCTCGTTCAATATTATTATCCTTTACCATTACGTGCATTAATGTATTGTTTTGTTTCTGTAAATCTTTTTTATCTTTGTTATTCATTTTCATCTTCTTCTATTAATTGTGCTTCTGAAAGGCATCCACGAGATACTGCAGTATGGGCATCTTCTATTAAAACTATTTCTGAAATTGGTATTGGAAATTCATCTTGGTCAAATTGCTCATTAAAGACATCTAAAAATCCCTTTACTAATGATGTACCACCACCTATTACGATAGGTACTGGTTCTGGAAAGTTAGGTACATTTTCAACACCTTCAAACTGAACCTTTAAGTTAGTTAAAAGATAATTAATCAAAGCACCATAATAAGAACGAATTGCAATCAATACGTTTGCCTCATCGGTATCTTCTTCATAAATATTTTGATAAGTCGCACTACTTAAATCTAATGTAGTGGATGTTTCTTTTATATTAGTCACTTTAGCCTGTGGAACACCCGTATCCATAGATACATTTTCATCTACCCAATCTCCACCACGACTTACACTAAATGATAAAGCAGTCATCCCTTGATACATAACTGCTATGTTACACATACCAGCACCCATCGAGATAGCTACTCCTGTTAGTTGTGTATCAACTAATCCCTCGTATCCAATAGCAACTGCTTCTTCAATTACCTTTACGGTATATCCATATTGTTCAATAATTGTTTTCAGTACATCTTCATGGTAACTTGTTTCTCGTTTAACATCAATGGGTTTTGATGGAATACAATAAACACACGTTTCCTTACCTTTAGCCTCACCCAAGAGTTCACCGATAATAGCATTTAGTACCGGTAAACTATCTTTTTCAGTTGGATTTAACAAACCACTTTTCATTGGTCGCCTTAATTCTGCTGTACTGAATATTTGAGCATAATTAAAGGCGTGTTGACCAACGATATGTACTTTATTGGCCTTTTCGACAAAGGGAATTCCTTGTCGTTTTAGCATTCTCTTGACTTGGTTCACCTCCCCATCGACAGTTAAGAATGCATTTCTTTGTTTTTTAATTGTATCTTCTGTGGCAGCAATATAAAATGATGTTCCGCAGTCAAGTCCTTTTGCCATCTTTATTCTCCCCATCAATCATCACTACTTCTTTTATACCAGTAGTTAAATATGAATTTATTTTCTTGATTGGATATCCAGCAGTATCTAATTTTGTATTCCCATCTTTGTCATAAAGATACTTGGTTGATTTTTTAGCCATATTATAAACCTCTTAGTTTTTTTAATTTATTCTTTTGGGTTTTTACTTTACCCTGGATAACTTCATCTGATTTAA
>Ga0209249_1003832_pt1 | contig 10394 bp, 8 predicted proteins | sample SaaInlV_200m_DNA_4_FD_184653 | JGI IMG/M metagenome (GOLD analysis project Ga0209249, IMG submission 184653) | Marine microbial communities from expanding oxygen minimum zones in the Saanich Inlet - SI037_S3LV_200m_DNA (SPAdes) (version 2) | ecosystem: Environmental > Aquatic > Marine >... | reverse complement strand
ATTATTTACAAGACCGCATTTCAAAGCTGCACCAGATTCCACCCTTGGCGGATTTGGTCAAAGCACGCGCCAAAGAACTCAATTTGGGTTGGTCTTTTTCATCTACCCCAAATTATTGAGATGATACGAATATTTCTTATAAACGTTTTATGAAAACAACTACAGCCGAAATGCAGGTGCTTTTCCCCCCATCCACTCTTTCTCGTTGGCTGCGCGAGCAAATGGCACCGCTGATGTCAAAAACAGCTATTGTGGTTGATCTAAAAAAATTTCCGCTTCCCTTCTCAGTCTTGCGCTTATTTCTCTCTCCCTTTTTCTTCAAAAATAAAACCCCGCATGTTGTGATCCTGGTCGATAAGTGGATGCGTTTCAGCACCGAAATGGAAAGCTACCGCTCAGGTGGCGATGTTGTCGATAATAGCCGCAGCGATAGCCGCAATGCCCTTCTCGCCTCTCTCATGGAAGAAGAATGAAAATATATTTTGCATGTTCTATTACGGGTGGGCGCGAATACGAAAAAGCCTATCAAGCCATTACACGTTTCTTATTGGATGCAGAACACGAGGTCCCGACCGCGCATCTCGCCGAAACGGGGATCGTCGATCTTGAACGTGTTGCCGCCCCGAACGATATTTACGCACGTGACGTGAACTGGATTCAAACCAGTGAGATTCTTCTCGCCGAAATCAGTGTCCCCTCACATGGCGTTGGCTATGAAATTGGTTATGCTTTAAGTTTGGGAAAACCGGTTTTATGTCTACACGATGCAAATAGGGCGGTCTCGAAAATGATCACAGGAAACCCACACCCCTTACTCACTATAAAATCATACAAGGATCATAAACAAGCAATTGTAGAGATTGACAGTTTTGTGAAGAAGGTCACAAATAATTAGTGATTATCAGCTTTGTGAATTGAAGCACAATGAAGTAAGATACTGGTGGAGACGAAAAGTTATCTTACAAAGATGCTCCTCAAGTCTCCTCCTTTGGCGAAAGCCTCCGCCAGATTAACCTCTGTGCGGAGGCATTGCTTTAACGGTAGTTTTTCAAGATGGCAAAACTACGGTGAAGACCGAGCCTACACCCAATTTTGTTTGAACCCAAATACGCCCCTGGTGACTCTCTACAATTGTTTTAACGATAGCAAGCCCAAGTCCTGAGCCTGATTCGTGTGAGACAGCATTTTTCGCACGATAAAACTTTTCGAAAATATGCGGCTGATCTTCAGGCGAGATTCCCGATCCCTGATCTTCTATTCTAAAGATAATTTCACTGCCTTCGTGATGAAGTTTGATTGAAACTATTTTCCCTTCAGGGGTATATTTGATCGCGTTATTGATCAGGTTATCAAACATTTGTCGCAATCGGACAGGGTTACCGTGCATAAGGGGTAATGTTGGGGCGATCTCAACTTCTAAGACTTGCTTTTTGTTGGTATAGAGGCTTTCAAGATTGCTAAGGGTATATCGTAAGATACTATCCAGGTGGATCGATTCACGGTGCATATCAAAGCCAGCTTCAATGCGACCAAGATCGAGCAGATCGTCTATCAGAGCGGTAATATCTTTTACACTTTCTTGAATGCGGTGAACAAACTCGGCTTGTTGTTCATTTACAGAGCCGACGCGCTCGAGTAATTCGGTATATCCTAAAACAGCCGTGAGGGGCGAGCGCAGATCATGCGAGACCGTGTGCACAAAATCATCTTTTAGGCGGTTTAATTCTTTAAGATAGGAAATATCTTGCATGGTGATCGCAGCACCAACCCCTTGAATAGGGGTGTATTGGGCGCTGAAGATACGATTATCGTCGAGATTAACTTCGTGATAGCGGAGTGATTTTTCTTCTTTGCGGCGCAGGAGATTTAAAATATCGCCTTGCGTGATTACGTCTGTAATTACTTTGTCACGTACATCAGGCACCTGAACATTGAGGGCAGAGCACATGGCCTCATTAATAAGTTGAATGCGTTCCTGATGGTCGATGATCATAAGAGCATCGTCCATATTGGAGAGTACTGCTTCAAACTTGGAGCGTTCCATATCAGATGCCTGATAAAGACTCGCATTATCAATGGCAACGGCAGCATAATCTGCCAAGAGTGAGAGCAATAAAGTATCGCGCTTGCTAAAGGGGAGTTGGTATTTGCGATTATCTACGCCCAGAACGCCAATGATTCGATCCTTTATTTTTAGAGGCACATAGATCAAAGCTTGCACAAGATAAGCCGTTTTAATCTTGTGCAAAGAATCTTTGTTGAAGCTAAGTGCTTCGCCAGTTTCGATCACTTGCCCGGCAAGTGTATCGGTGACCGGCAGCCTGAAGTTATTAATAAAGCCTTCTTCGAAATTATGACCGGCACGCATATAAAGTTCATTGCTTTCCTCATCGAGGAGTAATAAACTACCTTCTTCTGCCGAGGTCAATTTGACGGCTGCGCTGACAACATTATTCAGAACCGTGTCAACATCAAGGCTGCTGGCAATATCTCTGCCAACGGCCAGCAAAACTTCGAGTTCGCTAATGCGCTTTTCAAGCGAAGTTGTGTTTCGCTTAACTTCTCTACGCATCCAATCGCCTGTGTGTTGGGCACGCAGGAGGCTGCTTTTTACTGCATCGATAATTTCATCTGTTTTTAGGGGAGGTTCAAGATATGCGCTGACACCTGCTCGTAATGCCTCGCGGATCAGCTCAGCAGAGGTGTCTGTTGCCAGAAAAATAATGGGAAGCGTGGGGAATTTTTTGAGAAAATCTTCTACCAACACCGTGCCCTTTTCATTCTTTAGGCTCGTGCCTAAAAGAAGCAGAGCGGGGTGACTTTCTTGCATGATCTTCTCAATGCCCGCTCGATCATGTGCTATTACTGTTGTATAGCCAACAGCACGTAGCGCACGCGACAATAGCTGAAGCGTCGTAGATTCATCAAGTGCGAGAATGATCAGTTCGGCGGTCATATTATTCGGGTTGAGAAGGAAGCGTTTTCTCTGTTCTTTCAGAGAGACGTTTTAGAGAGGCTTGCGCAGTTATTAGCGCCTGCTTTTGTTCTTTATTCAGCTCCCCTAATTTATTTTCTGACAAAAGATTTAGAGAAAAGAGCGCTGCTTTTAATTCTTCTTGCAAAGTAGAGCGTAATGTTTCCAAGATCTGATTTTGGCGCTTTTCACTTGCACGCGAACCTTCGGCGTTTTGTCTTAGAGCGCGGAAGAGACGTGCATTAACCAAAGAGATGGATGCATAATCACCAACAGCTTCCAACAACGACTGTTCGCTTTTTTCAAAAGGCTTTTCTTTTTGGCGCACCATAATAAGTAAACCGATCACTTCATCTTTCGCTTTGATCGGCACCACAATAGCGGCTTTGCCCAAAGCCGAAATCTTAAAGCGCTGCAAGGGCTCCCCGTGAATGGCTAAAGTTTCGCCAGAAAGGGCAACAAGTGAACTTATCCCATCATCGAGAGGCTGGTTAACTTTCTTCGCCCAGGTTCTTGGAAGCTTATGTTGAGATGTGAGGAGGTAAGAAGAGCTTTTCGCTTCGTCTCGCAGCAAAAGCCACCCGATATCTGCCGTAGTGATATGGATTGCCCCCTCCACGATCTTATCGAATAAAAGTCGCTGATCGGTAACAGAAATAACAGCTTTCCCGATGGAGAGCATGGTTTTTAGCTCATGCACTTTTTGTTTTAATTCGAGATTGGTTGCTTTCAAACGCTGATCTAATTGCACGCGGTCGTTAGCGCCGCGCACCTGCCGAAGCCCACGATCTACAGCCGCGACCACCTCGGTCTCACGTAAGGGAGAAAATAAATAATCCGATGCGCCCAAGCGTAAGGCTTGCATTACATCATTTTCTTCGTCTTTTTCTGCCAGAACAATAATAGGGGTTTCGGGGCTTTGCGCATGTAATCCGACCAGTAGATCTTTCCCGCTGATACCGACCAGGCTTAGATCTAAAATAACCAGATCGGGTGAGAGTTTTACAGCCTCCTGAATGGCCTGATTTGCATCAGAAACGACTTTTACTTGATATCCCACAGGCTTTAAAGCCTGTCTGGCGATCACATCGCTGATATCAGGATCATTTTCGATAAGAAGGATTTTTTCTCTTGATTTGGCCATATTCTCTCTGCGGAACCACTATTTTAAGGATTGTATCACTCTTTTGTCCTACTCCTTGGCAAGGCGGTTTAAATTTTAAAAGGGTTTTAATTGTCTAAAAGAAAACCATTGAAAATGTTATACTTGCCAAAATTCAGCACAAACTATAAGGAAGAAATATGAAAGAATTTCTCTGGTGGCGCGATGGTGTTATTTATCAGATTTACCCGCGATCTTTTTTAGACACCACGGGTAACGGGCTTGGTGATTTGGCAGGTATTACCGCCAAGCTCGATTATCTTGCCGAGCTGGGCGTAGATGCCCTGTGGCTCTCACCTTTTTATCCAACCCCCGATGCTGATTTTGGATACGACATCAGCGACCATGTGGATTTGGACACGCGCTTCGGCTCACTGGCGGATTTTGATATTCTAGTGGAAGCAAGCCACAGGCGGGGGATCCGTATCGTCCTTGACCTCGTCCTGAATCACACCTCCGATCAGCATGCCTGGTTCCAGGAATCATCCGCTAACAAAACCAATCCCAAAGAAGATTGGTATCTCTGGCAGGATGAGATCCCCAATAATTGGGAAGGCGTCTTCGGCGGCAAAGCCTGGACATGGAACGAGCAGCGCGGGCAATATTATTACCACATGTTCCTAAAGGAACAGCCCGATGTGAATTGGCGCAACCCCGAAGTGCGCAAAGCCCAAATGGACGTAGTGCGCTTCTGGCTCGAACGCGGCGTGGACGGTTTTCGGCTGGATGTTTTCAACGTTTATTTCAAAGACGATCAACTTCGCAGTAATCCGAAAAAAATGGGACGCAGAGCCTTTGAGCGCCAAATCCATCTTTACGACGGTGACCAGCCCGAAATGGAAGGGGTGCTTAAAGAAATGCGCACGCTTTTGGATACCTACCCTGAACGCTACGCGGTCGGGGAAACCTTTTTTGCTACGCGCGAAAAAATCCTGCGCTACAACGGTGAGACGAAGTTACACGCCGCCTTCGATTTTGCCTTCTTGTGGAGCAAATACCGCCCGCAGCAATTGCTCAAAGCGATCAACAATTGGGAAGAGCTTGCCGAAGAAACCGGGCTTTGGCCCAATTATGTATTGAGCAATCACGATACGCCGCGCCCCGCTACGCGCCATGCCAAAGGTGAAAGTGATGCGCGCACCAAAGTGATGATGGCGCTTTTGCTCACTATGCGTGGCACGCCTTTCCTCTATTACGGCGAAGAGATCGGGATGCGCGATATATCGCTAAAACGCAGCGAGATCATGGACCCGCCCGGAAAGAAATATTGGCCCTTCAATAAAGGACGCGATGGCTGCCGCTCTCCCATGCAGTGGGATGAGAGCAAAAACGCAGGCTTCTCAGATGGAAAACCCTGGTTGCCTGTGCACCCCAACCATCAAAAACGGAATGTGAGTGCGCAACAAAAAGATGAGAATTCGATTTTCAACTTTACGCGTAAATTGATCGCTCTTCGAAAAGAATATGAAACCTTGCGGCACGGCAAATTTATTCATCTAGAAGATATGCCGCGCGATGTACTGGCTTATTTGCGTGAAGGGGATGATGAGCGCATTTTGGTTCTTTTAAATTTCAGTCAGAAAAAACAGCAGATGGATTTGCCATCCAACTCCTGGGAAATTTTCTTTTCCGAAGAAAGACAGGAAATGCTGGAGACAGATCAAATTTCTCTCGTTCCGAATGAAGTCCTGCTGCTCAAAACCAAATAAGGAAGAAAATGAAAATCGAAGCTGCCCTCCAACAATATCCCAAAGAAGACCTGACCCGAACGCCCACCCCGCTTCAGCATCTCCCGCATTTGAGCACTGATCTGGATGTGAACTTCTACCTTAAACGCGACGACCTGACCGATCTCGCGCTGGGCGGCGATAAGCCCCGTAAATTGGAATATGAGATCGCCCAAGCCAAAGCAAAGGGAGCGGACACTCTCGTCACCTGCGGAAGTGCGCAGAGTAACCATGCCCGTTTAACAACAGCCGCTGCGCGCCGCCTCGGACTCGACGTGGCTGTGGTACTCAGCCACGATCAATGGCACGCCATTCAAGGGAATCTGCTAACTGTCTACCTGATGGGTGCGCGCGTGGAGATGATCCATACCGAAGATCATTGGGACTTGGAAGAACATGCGCTGAACCTTGTCCGCGAACTTGAAGCCGAAGGGCGCAAACCGCATTATATTCCCGTTAGCGGGACAACGCCGCATAGCTCGCTGGGCTATATTAGTGGTGCGTTGGAAACCCTAACACAACTCAAAGAGCAGAATATTATTCCAGACGCGGTTTACCTCCCCTTTGGAACGGGCGGAATCTTTACCGCGATGTTACTCACTTTTCGTGAGCATGGCATTGATGCACCCTTCTTCGGGATCAGCGTCAATCGCAACCTCGATAAGTGTGATGCCAATCTCGAAAAATGGTGGGCCGCCCTCTGCGAATTGCTGGATATTGATCCCGCCCGCCCGCGTGGAGAATTTCACCTCTACGAGGAGTTCATTGGCAAAGAATACGGAGACCCGACCGAAGCCGGGTTGGATGCGATCCTGAAAATGGCAACCGCCGAGGGCATCTTGCTTGACCCTGTCTATTCGGGGAAGGTTTTTTCGGGTTTCCTCTCACATCATGCCAAAGGGGACTGGGGGCAGGGTAAGAATATCCTCATGCTGCATTCTGGCGGCGTGCCTGCTATCTTTGCCTATGCTGGCATTTTGGAAGAGCATCTGCGTAAGCGGGGGAGGCTCTAAAAAAACCCCTTGTTTAAGGGGGAGTCATAGGGGGAGGAAAGAGCACGTTTGCATTTTCACGGGGGGAAAGTATACTGATACCAAGATGAATGCCCTTCCATATATTCCTGGTACACAGAACGAGAATCCTTCCCCGTTGGCGCGCTTTTTGCCGCTGCTCGAGGCGGGGGTTTCTACCACGTGGTTCGAAGAGAATTTAACGGCAAATGCCTGGGTGCTGGATCCATTTGGGGGTTCTCCTCAGCAAGCCCTTTGTCTGGCGCGAAGCGGGGCGAGGGTATTGGTTGCGGCGAATAATCCCATTACACGTTTTTTGCTGGAGATGGCTGCCGATCCGCCATCCGAATCTGATTTTAATGCCGCTCTCGCAGAGTTGGCTGCCTCGCGTAAAGGCGATGAGCGTCTTGAAAGCCATCTGAAAAAGCTCTATGAAAGCGAATGCGCGAATTGCAAAAAGATGCTCATGGTGGATGCGTTTTTATGGCACAAGGATGCCGAAGTGCCTTTTGCGCGCATCTATACCTGCCCGCATTGCGGCGACGCGGGTGAACGGCCGACAACCCTCGCGGATGCTGAGCGCGCATCTTCGCTATTAGCGAGCGACAAACTGCACCGCGCGCGTGTGCTGGAGCGGGTAGCACCGCTGAATGACCCCGACCGCGAATATGCTGAAGAAGCCTTGCACGCTTATTTGCCGCGCGCACTCTATGTGCTGACGATGCTCATTAATCGACTCGACAGCCTTTCGCTTTCGCCACCACGTCAGCGTGCGCTCGAAGCACTTTTGCTCACAGTTTGCAATGCGGCGAATACACTTTACCCACACCCAGTCGAGCGTCCGCGCCCGAAACGATTGATCGTGCCAGGGCAGTTCTATGAGCATAATCTTTGGAAAACGCTCGAAGAGGGCATTGCCCTTTGGGTGAACCAAGCCGCGCCAACGCCGCTCACGCTTTTCCCTGAAATTCCCCCTGAAAGCGGCGGGATTTGCATTTTCGAAGGCAAACTTAAAGATCTTGCTGAGAGCGAGAAAATGCCAAAATTTGATGCATCTATCACCGCCATCCCGCGACCGAATCAGGCCTTTTGGACTCTCTCGGCGCTTTGGGCTGGCTGGCTTTGGGGGCGCGAAGCCGCCGAGCCTTTCAAGGTTGGGCTGCGCCGTCAACGTTACGATTGGGGCTGGCACGCGGGCGCACTGCAAGCCGCTTTTCATCATCTTGGCGCACTTCTGCCGCTCAAAACACCTGTCTTCGCCCTGCTGGCTGAGCCGGAACCATCCTTCCTTTCGGCAGCTACCATTGCTGCTGCGTCTGCTTTTCAACTAAAAAATATCGCTATGCGCACAAAGCACGACCCTATCCAGATTTTGTGGGAACGTGCCGATGGTGGGAAGAAAGAAAAATTGGATGTGGAAAGCGCGGTCTACGAAGATCTTCACACACGAGGCGAAACGGCAACTTACCTGCATCTCCACACCCAGGCATTGAGCGGATTCGCGCGTGCCCAAAACTTGCTCCTGTCGCAAGAAACAGCCGACGAAGCCCTCAGCCGCATCCACGCAAATATCGAAGATGCGCTGCGTAATAACCCAAATCTGACTTGCTACGATGGCAGCGAGAAGAATATTCAGATCGGCTTGTGGGGTTTTGCCAACCAGGAAGACGACACTGTCCCTCTCGCCGACCGTGTCGAAATGGCGGTCGTGCGCTATCTCAGCCATAACCCCAAAAAAACGATTTTCGAGATCGAGCGCGAGATCTACCCGCAATTTACAGGTTTGGAAACACCCTCCAAAGCCCTTGTTGCCGCGATATTAGAGTCCTACGCCGACCGCGCCGATAACGGGATGTGGAGCCTGCGTCCGAAAGATGCCCCCTCCGTACGCCACGCTGACCTCGACGAAATGCGCGCCCTGCTCACTGATATAGGGATGCGGCTGGGCTATACCATGCATCAGGTTAACGATAAGACCTTGCTCTGGGGCGATAAAGCTGACCCCGATTATTATTTCCAGCTGATCGCATCTGCATTGGTGCACGAGTTTTTCATCCAAACACGTTGGGCGCATGAAAAAAGCATCATCATCATCCCCGGCGGGCGGGCAGGATTGCTGGCCTACAAAGAAAAACGAGACCCGGCTCTGCACGCTTTGGCTGAGCGATGGCATTTCATCAAATTCCGCTTATTGCGTTCTTTGGGGGAGATCCCCATCATCACCAAAGAAACCTGGGATGAGCAGATCGGCGGCGATCCCATCGAGGGGCGTTCGCAGAGTCAGTTGATGATGTTTTAGTTGAAATTGGAAACGAGACGCGGAATGCTTTTGTATAGAAGGAATCTCGCTCTTAAGCAAATCAGATATGATGAAGAAAATTATATACGACCTTGGCGCCAATAATGGGGATGATATTCCATATTACCTTTTGAAGTCGGATCTTGTTGTTGCTGTGGAAGCTAACCCAACTCTCTGTCAGATAATCAATAAAAGGTTTCAGGTTGAAATTGAGCAAGGGGAGCTTGTTGTAGAGAATTGTGTTTTAACCGTAGAAGAAGATGTATCAGAAGTTAGTTTCTACATACACAAAGAAGACCATGTGCGTAGTCAATTTCCAAAGCCTCCTCCGGAAGAATTAATCAATTATGAGGCAGTATTGCTGCCTTCCAAGTCGGCAATACGTATCATAGAGAAATATGGGGAGCCATATTATATAAAAATAGATATCGAGCATTATGATAGTGAAATATTGCAGGCGCTATATGAAAGTAATTTTTTCCCGCCATTTATTTCTGCGGAGACACATGATATTAAGGTGTTTTCATTGTTGGTAGTGATGGGTTATGGTGCTTTTAAACTAGTAGAAGGCAGGGCTGTGTCGCATGTATATTCTGGTTGCTCTATTCAGCACGGGCAAGAAAAGATATCTTACTCATTCCCTTACCATTCGGCAGGTCCATTTGGAAATGATATTAAAGGAAAATGGATGAACGCAGAAAACTTTCTTCGATTATTAGCGTACGAAGGATTGGGATGGAGAGATATTCATGCAGCTCGTTTTGAGAAAGCAGATTCATCTGCGATGCCTTCTTTAATAAAATATGGGAAGCATCTCATAAAATATAAGTTGATGAGTTACATTCCCGAAGCCTTAAAGGTCTTAATAAAAGACTTGGCTCGGAGGTTTCGCGTTGTTTTTAGAGCTACCTAATAAAAAGAACAAATAAAACTTATAAAATTATGTCACTGCGAGGAGGGCGATAGCCTGACGCGGCAGTCTCCTCCACGGAGAGGGGGATTGCTTCGCCCCGACGAGTGCCCGAAAGGGTAAAAGCATCGGGGCTCGCAAAGACATATCATTGTGTAATTTCTAAATAATTCATCCATAAGAAGCTTGGATTCAAGTCGTAAGTGCAACAGGTTGATATCCGAAGAATACCTCATAAGGTGTCTTGAAATCAAGGCATTTTCGCGGACGTAAATTCAGTTTGTCCATAATCATTGTCTCTTCTTCCATGGA
>Ga0209249_1003826_pt1 | contig 10402 bp, 2 predicted proteins | sample SaaInlV_200m_DNA_4_FD_184653 | JGI IMG/M metagenome (GOLD analysis project Ga0209249, IMG submission 184653) | Marine microbial communities from expanding oxygen minimum zones in the Saanich Inlet - SI037_S3LV_200m_DNA (SPAdes) (version 2) | ecosystem: Environmental > Aquatic > Marine >... | reverse complement strand
GGCAAGATCATGACCGACCCTCCCGGCTCAATCTTCACGCTCTACGCTGGCCCCGAGCGGCTGCCGCGAGCCCGCGGCGAGGGATTCTCGCTTCTCAACAGCCGCACTGAACTGAATCCCAGTGAGTTCAGCTTCCGGAAGGGCGCCATCGACAGGACGTCGGACATTCTCGGGGCCGAGCTTGTGGTGATCCCTGTTCGTACCTGGGTGATGAACATCCTCCCCGTCGAGTGGGTCGATCCGGAGCGCCAGATGGGCAGGACCAAGTACCCTCCGACCTATCCCCTGGGTAGAGCCGCTTCTCACAGGCCAAATGCCTGGATTGAGAACGTCCTGGCGGTGCTTGACAGCCCTGGCGAGTGGGTCTTCCACCGACCCACCGGGACGCTCTACCTCTGGCCGGACCGAGACACCCCGGGCAACGACATCGTCGCTCCGGTGCTCACAGAGCTCATTCGAGTCGAGAGCACGGTCAACCATGATGGCCCGGGGGGCGCCGCAGTGACCGGCTTGGTTTTCAAGGGATTGACCTTTACGCATGGCGGCCGGTTCTCGTGGCACGGTCGTACGGGCTGGGGAGTGCAGCATGACTGGGAAGTCTTCGACAGCCCGACTGGCCTGGTGCGGTTCCGGGGAGCCTCGAGGTGCGCGGTGACGGAGTGCCGGCTCATCAACAGTGGGCACACCGCTGTTCGGTTTGACCTGAACTGCCAGGACAATCGTGTCACCGGATGCGAGATAGGTCATGTCGGTGGCTGCGGCGTGCTGTTGTGCGGTTATGGACCGGGCACGAGGGACGTGAACAAGCGCAATCATATCACTGGAAACCACATCCATCACGTGGGGGAAACGTACTGGGGCTCTGCGGCGATATTTGCGTGGCAGAGCGGCGAGAATCGCATCGCTCAGAATCTCATCCACCACACCCCGTACTGCGGAATCGTGGTGAGCTGCCGGGCAGCCCGGACCAGGAGCAAACCGGCGGAGTGCGCACAGACGATCCGTTGGGAGGACGTCGGTGACTCATACCCAAAGCTGCCCTGGGAGCAGCGTGAACGGTTTATGCACGGACGATGCAACATGATTGAGCGGAATGAGATCCATCACATCATGGAAACGCTTGGCGACGGCAACTGCATCTACATATCGGGCACAGGCAGGGGCAATGTCGTGCGCGAGAACTACTGCCATGACAACATTGGGCGGCACACCGATGCAGCCATCCGGACGGACAACGACCAACACGACACGCTCATCGAACGGAATATCGTGGTCAGGACGGGCGGGCATGGCACCGGGATCTGCAACAAGGGCGGCAATCGCGTACTCAACAACATCATTGCGGACTCCAGACCGTGCTCTGCCCCGAACGGCTGCATGGCATTCACCAACTACGTCCCTGCCAAGTCGATCATCAGGGACAATGTGATGGTGCTGCACAGGAAAGGGCCTGCCCCGATGGCTGAGTTTGGTCCGCATCCGGCCTACGCCCCGTCGGAGATTGACAACAACCTCTACTTCTCCTCGGTCGAACCGGATTGGGCGGTCAAACACCTCGCCGCGCTCCGCGGAATCTCCCGGGAACAGACGGGCCGTATCGCAGACCCCATGTTCACCGACCCGGACAACGACGATTTCCGTTTCCGACCGGGGTCTCCTGCCCTCGAGATGGGAATCAGCCAACCCATGGATGTCACCCTTGCCGGGTTGCGGAGTCCGCACCGGGAGCGACTTCTTGGGCGTCCTATCCATACCACCATCGCGCCGACAGGAGGCCGCCTTTCCGGCCCGGTCACGATCACACTCACCAGCGATAGCCGCCAGGCTGACATCCACTACACCCTCGACGGTACTGCTCCGAGCAGACGTTCCCACAGATACGTCAGACCGTTCGTGATCACCAAGCCGGGACTCGTTCGGGCCAGGTCCTTTGCCGATGGGGCCATTGACCTGAACGAAGCCATCGCGGAGTTCACGCCTCCACCTGCACCCATCGATGATGATTTCGAGGATCTGCCGGTGGGCATGACTGTTCCGGAGGCGTTCACCATTGAGGAAAACCGGACAATGACCGCGAGGGTCAGCCGGGACCATGCGGTCGCCGGTAGGAAGAGCCTGAAGTTCATTGACGGCCCCGGCCAGAGGTACGACTTCAATCCGCATCTCTACTATGAGACCGAGTTCGCATCAGGGCAGGTGGCGTGCCGGTTCGATCTCTTGATTGACGGGTCAACCTATATGTACTTCCAGTGGCGACAGTATTCTGTAGCGCCATTTGCCCGGGGGGCCTACTTCACCATTCACCCGGGGGGAGTGCTCAAAGCCGACGGCAACGAGCTTGCCGTTCTCCCCATCGGGGAATGGGTCAGCTTCGAGATCAGCGGAGGGCTCGGGGCAGACTCCAGCGGCGCGTATGACATGCGGATCCAGCCGAAACACGGAGCCGCACAGACGTTCAGTGCTCTCAAGTACGGGGACAGGTTTGAGAAGCTTGAGTGGATTGGGTTCGTGTCAACAGGCACGAACGCGGCTACGTTCTACCTCGACAATTTGAAACTCTCTGAGCGGCGCTGAGGGAAGGGCGACCACGCGGGCGCGGGGAGTCCCGTGCTGCGTCTCGCCCTGGCCGGCGGCCGCAACAACGCGAGCGAGACAGCCACGGGGACACGGCAAACTCATGTCACAGACGATCGAGTTGGGAAACGGGTTTCGGGACCACGGAGTTGCTGCACCGGTTGCGCGTTCACGCGGGGCTGTGGCAACTGTTGACGGTAATGGGCGGCGGGTGATTCTGGTCTATCTGTACGACCACCGCGCCTGTACGTCATTGCTGGTGATTGATGCCCAGACGGGCCAGACGAGCCAGGTCGATGTCCCGCCACATAGCCCCGACTCGCCCTTCGCTGTTATTCTGAGCTCAGGGAACCGTTTTCTTACGCACTTTGGCGGCACGTTCATGGACTTTGATGCGGAGACCGGGAGCTTTGCCTTCTCCGGCAAGACAGACGACCGCGTGGCTATGTCAATGACCGAGGACCATCGAGGCTGGATCTGGGCGGCTACGTATCCGAACAGCCATGTCATTTCCTACGCCCCCGACTCGCGGGAGCTCGTGGACTACGGGGGCCTCAACGAGGAGGAATGGCCACAGTACCCGCGCAGCATGGCGGTAGGCCAGGACGGTTGGGTTTACATCGGGATTGGCAACACGTTCAGCCACCTCATCGCCTATGAACCACGAACCGGGAAGATCGTGCCGTTGGCCGCCTCCGGGGAACGTGTCAAAGGCACTGGGGCGGTCCTCTCGGGCAAGGACGGGAAGGTCTATGGGCGCCCGAACCAGGAGTCGCCGTGGTATGAGCTCAAGGGCGGACAGCGGGTCGGGGGCAGGGAAGAGCTTCCCGTCGCCGCCAACATCTACACGGGATCACAGGAGTACGTGCAGTGTCACTTTCCTGACGGGAGCCTGATCGAGGAGCTCGACCTACCCGAGAGGTCCGCGTTGATCCGCGATGCCGGGGCCGGGCAGACCCGTGCTCTGACGTTCAGCTATGCCACCGAGGGATCGCACGTCATCTCGTTGGGCGCTGGCCCGGACGGGAGTGTCTGCGGGACCACCGGACACCCGCTCCGCCTGTATGCTTACGACCCGGACGCTGACGCCATGACCAACCACGGCGTGCTGGACCACAATGGCCATTGGAACGCTGTCACAGCCATGGGCGGCAAGTTCTACGGTGGCCAGTACGGGCATGGTATTCTCTGGGAGTACGACCCAGCCAAGCCGTGGGCCGACACGGACAAGTTGTCACCCAACCCTCGGCAATTGGTCCAATCACAGCCTATCATCAATCGCCCCCACGAGCTCCTGGCCCACCCGGACGGGATCCATCTCATTCTAACTGGAACGCCAGACTACGGTCTCACCGGTGGTGGCATGCACATCTACAACGTCCAGACCGGTCAGGCGGAGCTCCTTTCCCACGAGCAGCTCATTCCGGACCAAGCTACGTTCTGCCTCAAAGTGCTGGCGGACGGGATGCTTGTGGGCGGCACAAGCACCATGCCCGGGACAGGAGGCGAAGTCCTGGCCGAAGAGGCAGAGCTCTACTTGTTTGACTTCGCTTCGCGCTGCGTCGTTTGGCGCCAGGCTATCTTGCCGGGGACGGCGGCGATACGTGAGCTCGCCATCGGCCCGGATGGTCTCGTGTACGGATTGGCAGATGGGCCGACCTTCTTCGTGTTCGATGCCGCGGCCCGGGAACTGGTGCATCGCGAGAGTGTTTCGAAGTACGGCGGTCTCACCGATGGACAAGCGCCACGGAGCATGCTGGTCGGCCTCGACAGGTTGATCTACGCGTACTTCAAGAAGGCAATCGTGTGCATCGAACCCGGCACGTTCAGGCACCGATCCATCGCCCCATCGCCGGTAGATATCGGGATCGGGATTGCGTTGATCAATGGTCGCTTCTACTTCGCCAGCGGCTCGCATGTTTACAGCTATGAGTACGCAGCGCTGGGCGAGTGATTGGACGTTGAAGACTGGGCGTCAGCTATTCAGGAGTACGGCTGAGATGATCCCTGCCACCTATACCTACAAGTGTGTGAATGATCTCGCGGTGAAGGCTGATGTGTACCGCTCCGAACACGGCGGCAAACGTCCGTGTGTCGTGTGGATCCACGGCGGGGCTCTGATCAATGGACATCGCGGGGCAGTGCCTGCATTCCTGCTCGAACCGCTTCTGGAGGCGGGGTATGTCGTCGTTTCAGTTGACTATCGTCTGGCGCCCGAGACGATGTTGCCGCAGATCATTGAGGATCTGGAGGATGCCTGGCGTTGGGTCTGTGAGGAGGGACCAGGGTTGTTCGGCATCGACGGGGGACGCGTAGCTGCTGTGGGCGGCTCAGCAGGCGGTTATCTGGCGCTTACGGCTGGTTTCCGTGCGTGCCCGCGACCGGCGTGCGTCGTTGCCTTTTGGGGATACGGCGATCTCATCGGCAGTTGGTACAGCATGCCCAGTCCGCATCCAGCGCACCACAGACTTGAACCGACTGAGGTCGAGGCGCGTCAACAGGTCAGTGGGTCGGCAGTTTCCGACGCGCGTGAGCGCCAGGGTGATGGGGGCGCCTTCTACCAATACTGCCGTCAGCAGGGCATCTGGCCGCAGGAGGTGTCGGGCTGGGATCCGCATGCCGAGGCCGAACGCTTTTATCCCTTCATGCCCGTTCGCAACGTCAGTCCCGGTTACCCCCCGGCTCTGCTTGTGCATGGCACCGACGACACCGATGTGCCTTACGAGCAGTCTGTCATGATGACCGAGCAATTCAGGCAGCACGGCGTTGTCCACGAGTTGATCACGATCCCGGGCGCAGAGCACGGGTTGGCCGGCGGGGATCCGGGCGAGATTGCCGCCGCCCACAGAGCCGCTCTGGCCTTCTTGACAACGCACACGTGAATCCCACGGGGAGCTGGTCCTGAATGAAGGCCAGTCTCGATTGGCGCTGAGATAGGTGGCGGGAAACGTATCCCGCAAGAGGTCGCCGGGGGGCACCGCCTCCCGCATTGGGGGCAGGCGCAGCCAACGTGGGAGGGGCTGCCATGCCCCGATTGCCGTTGTCCTGAGCCATTCAAGGCCAGTTTCGGGAAGGAGTGAACAGGTGATGCAACAGCAGTTACGAACGCTTCTCATCGTGTCAGCGACGTGTCTACTCGCTGCCGCGGAAGCGCGGGCGCTGTCCACAATCACTGAAACAGCCATTGAGGACGGCCCCACCGTGGTCATGGAGAACGGCTTTGTGCGCGCCGTTTTCCGGCCTGAGAAAGGGGGAATGTGCACGCAGTTCCTGTGCAAGACCTCAGGCAAGCGTTTCGTGGCGCCTTACACCGGTTCACTTCTTGGCACTCGCGTGTGGAACTACACCGACCGGGAGCTTTACTTCCAGTGGGAACGAATGCCCTGGTCGCATGAGGCCCTGCGGCGGGCAGGGGAGGTCGAATTGGTGATGCGCGCTCCGGGCACGGTTGACTTTACCCGGGCAACGACCTTCGAGAAGCGTCTGGTCCTGCGTGATGACGAAGCGATGCTTCGGGTCATGTACACGTTCTCCGTCGGTCAGCAGCTGGTGAACCCGCCCAAGATAGGTCTCTGGTTTCGAAACACGACCACGGTTGTTGGGGAACGAACCGTCTACCGCTTCCCGCTCGACGATGGGATTCTGACCCTTGACCCGGCGGGAGGCACGGCATCATCGTTTCTGTACAACCCAACCCGCGGCTGGGCAGCAGCAGCCGGTGAGAATGAAGCGGGGCTCTGCTTCATGATGGAATACCGTCGACTCATGGCTTTCCACCAGCATGTGAGGAAGGAAGTGACGGTCGAGTGGGCCTTCCGGACAATGGCTATCAAGAACGGGGACAGCTTCTCCACCCGGCAACTCCTCGTGCCATTTGCCGGGATTGAGTCTGTGCAGGGCGGCGGGGGTGGTGTCGTTGCAGGCTTTAGCGGCCCGGAGACGTACACTGTTGACCAGGCACGGGCGGGGATCGCGTTACACGCCCAGCTCAACGCCGGTATGCCCCAGGACGGTGAGCTTGTTGTGTCGACCCGGCGCTTGCCAAAGGGTGAGGACACCCCGGTGTGCCGTCGCCGGCTTGCCCTGAAGCCTGGAACGCTCGCAGAGACTGACGTGGAACTGGTTTTACCGGAGGGGGGAACGTGGTTTGTGCAGGGAGAGTGGCTACGCGATGGGCGCGTCGTCATGGATTTTGTCAAACCCCTGACCATTGGGGAGGCAAGCGGCTCCGTGCGGCTTGCCCCGAAGGAACGTCGTCTTGGCCGGGTTTCCGAGCGTTTCGAAGATCGTGTGCCCCTTGCTGGCGGCGCTCCCAAGGACCTCAAGCTCTCCACCGAGGTAGAGAGTCCCCACATCAAGTGGGCGAAGCCTCACTGTGGTGGCCGGCTGAGGGTTCTGGTGCTTACGTCGCCCCACACGGGCCGCGAAGCTGTCGAGCTGGCCCAGCGGCTCGATATGGAGATTCTTTGGGTCACTGCCGGTACTGAATACGAGCTCAACGGGATCAGCAACTGGTTCCCCTCGAGGTACCAGGTGGCCCATATGAACCAGAACATCAAGCAGGAGTTGCTGCACCCCTGTGATGCCATCATCATCGCTGGCCTGCGGGGGAGCCTTTTCACGGATGAGGTGCTCGACCTGTTTCGGCGCAAGGTCGAGGAGGGAGCCGGCCTGATCTACATCGGCCCAACCAAAGGGGCGGACAAGCTGTATGAGTTCCTTCCCGTCGAGAGGGAGAAGCGGATTCGCTGCAGAGCGGAGCCTTGGAAAGCGGTGGGTTCACATGCCATCACCACCGGTGTTCCGCTCGACCGGCTTCCTTCAACGGCTTACACGCGGTACGAGGCGACGGGCAAGGTCCTTGCCGCGATTGGGAAACACCCACTGGTTGTCGCCCAGACAGGGCCGGGCAAGGGGCGGGTAGTCGTCTTCACCTACAATACAGATGCCTACGGGGCCGGCAGCTACGCCTATGGCCTGACGCCCTTTGTGGAGGATTCTGACTGCCGCTTTGAGTACTGGGAATACCACTTCTCGCTCCTCATAAAGGCACTGCTCTGGAGCACACAATGGGAATCCCCTATCCGTCTTGAGGCCATCGAGGCAGAACTGGTCGCGGGCCGTCCTGAAGCGGCCCTGACGCTTGAGAACTCCGGCGCGGCCGGCGCGGCACGGGCTGAGATCTCGCTCGCCGATGCCTGCGGTACACTGGAGTTCGAGGGCAGTACAGAGGTGAGTTTGGCGCCTGGTCTGCAGGAGATCCGACTCAAACTGTCGGCGGACGACGTTTCTCTGCCCTTGCCCGGTGGTGCTCACCTCGCAAATGTCATTCTGAGAGATGCAGCGGGACGTGTTCTCACGTGGGGTAGCGTGACGCTCCGAGTTCCTGAGGCTGTGCGGATCGAGCGGATTGCGTTCGATCGTCGTGCTTACTCTCCGGGGGATGTGGCCAAAGCCACGGTGCAGATTGCGGGTGTGGAAGGCCCAATCCCGCCCGTCATCCTCCGAGCGGAGTTCATCGACGCCCTGGGGCGGCTTCTTGTCACCCGCGAGCATCAGACTGAGTCCGGTGAGGGAGGGACTATCCCTTTCGAGCTGCCGGTTGGGCAGCCTCTCTCGACAGTGGCCACACTTCGCGTCACCGCGCTTTCCCAAGGGCGCCCGATTGCGGTCTCCGAGGCGGACGTCATCACCTTCCCCGAGAAGTTTGCCCGCCGGGCGTGGGCTGATTTCGAGGCCACGGTCTGCGGAAATCACGCGGGTAAGTATGGGCGCGACTACCTCATTCCACTTCGCTCGAGACTGCTGAAGGAGTACGGCGTGACAACCGTCCGCGCGGGGGTCAGGTGGCGCACGGACCGCGAGTATGCTCGACAGATCCGCGCGGGGTTTCAGATCATGCCACTCGGGGTTGGCTATGGCTCGATCAACATTGGGCACCGGGTACCCAAAGGGAAAATGAGCTTCAAAGAGCAGCGAGCAAACTACGACAAGACGCACGACAAGGCCTATCTCGTGCGTCCCGTTTGCCTTAACAGTGAGAGTGACCTCGCCGGGAACGCGGCGCGCCTGCGCGAAATCGCCGAGTACTGTGCCTGGCTCAAACCGATCGGGTATAACGTCGGAGATGAGATGAGTACGACTCACTACGTCACGGCATTCGACTACGACTTCGGGGCCGAAGCCCTCGCGGCCTTCCGCGTATGGCTGCGTGAACAGTATGGTTCGCTTGCGGCTCTGAACGATCAATGGGACACGGCGTTTGCCGCCTGGGACGATGTCATGCCACTGACGACGTTCGAGGTCAAGGGGCGTGGCAATTACGCGCCCTGGGCGGACCACAGAGCATTCATGGACTACAGCTTCTCAGCTTTCTTGAGTTGGACTCGTGACCGGCTGCGCGAACGGGATCCCGAGGCGGCTTTGGGGATCTCGGGAAGCCAGGCTGCGGAGGCGTACGGCGGGTACGACTGGAGTCAACTTGGGCGCAGTCTGGACTTTGCCGTGAACTACACCCACCAGAACACCATCATCATGCAACGCTCCCTCACGCCGAACGTGGCCTGGGCAACACCCTATTGGCATGTGCGCAACCCGGCTACGCGTCATCACTTCTGGTGGCGCTTGCTCAACGGGTGCTTTGGCAGCTCGCACTTTACGTACCGGTTCATGTTCTACCCCGACCTGACTCCAATGCCCAGTACGGCGGAGGCCGCAGCGGTTGTGCAGGAATTCCAGAGCGGCGTGGCGAAGCTGTTGAAGAACTGCACGCGCATTTCCGACATCGGCATCCACTACTCGCAAGCAAGCATACGGGGGGCCTTCATCAGCGGGGCTTCCTCCCTTTTTCGTGAAAACCGCATGGGCTGGGTTCAGGCGCTCGAGGACTCGGGGTTCCAAGGCGAATTTCTTGCCCGGGAACAGCTGGAGTCGGGAGAGTTGTCGGCGCGCGGTTACCAGGCGTTTGTGCTCCCGTTTTCCGTGGCCATGTCGGCAAAGGAGGGCCGAGCACTTCGGCGATATGTCGAGGATGGCGGACTGCTCATTGCCGACGGAAAGACCGGGCTCATGGACGAGCGCTGCAAAACGCGGGAACGTGGACTCCTTGATGACGTTTTCGGGATTGGGCGGCCCGAGGTCGACCCGTTGGTCGCACCGCGCGAAGGAGAGGCCCGGTTTGAGCGGAATCACGGGGCGTGCGAGCTGCGTGACCTGGGGCTGGATCTCAGCGTTGCTGAGCAGGCCTTGACGCTCGCGGCCGGAGGCGAGGCGCTTGGCACGCATGGGAAGGCACCCCTTGCAGTTGTCAAAAAGGTCGGCAAAGGAACTGCCGTCTTCCTCAACTTCTTCCTTGATTCACTCCCACATCGGCGAAAGCTCGGGATGGGAAAGCCGATGCGTGAGCTGGCTCGGAACATCCTGTTGCTCGACGGCGTGGAGCCTGCCATTCGTGTCGATGTAGAAGCTGACCCGCCTCCTCACATGTTCACCGTCTCCTACACCAGTGGCGCTGCTCTCTACGTTGCGTCTCTGATGTCGCATGAGGGCAAAACCGCTGGCTGGACTGCTCCTGTCAGCCTGACCTTCCCGAAAGCGGGATATGTCTATGACATCCGCGGCGGCCTTGCGCTTGGCCGGGTGGAGGGAGCACGGCTGAATCTTCTGGCGGGAGAGCCGGCCCTCTACGGTATCCTGCCCTACCGTGTCAGCGCAGTCTCGGTCGCACCGTTGACGGGAGTGGTTACGCGAGGTGAACCAGTGCGATATGAGGTGGCGATCCAGGCCGACGCGCAACAGGCGGGTATGCATGTGATCCAGGCTGAAGTGG
>Ga0209249_1003823_pt1 | contig 10419 bp, 4 predicted proteins | sample SaaInlV_200m_DNA_4_FD_184653 | JGI IMG/M metagenome (GOLD analysis project Ga0209249, IMG submission 184653) | Marine microbial communities from expanding oxygen minimum zones in the Saanich Inlet - SI037_S3LV_200m_DNA (SPAdes) (version 2) | ecosystem: Environmental > Aquatic > Marine >... | reverse complement strand
CTGAAAACTCAATAAACAACAACTGCAGGGTCTCTTCGGATCAAGACTTCTGATGAAATTGTTTTAGTATACCCATAAGTTAATTCTATTTCTAATAACGTTTCAAACGCAAGAATATTTTGTGGAATAAATTGATCTGGATTCACGACTTCACAAAGTATATTGTCACGCTCATAAGTTAACCTAAACGGCGGAGTAGGATTACATTTCAACGACACACCATTTAATCTAACATCAATATAATAAGTATTAAAATCACCATAAGTAATGGCTTTAGCAGAACAAGCTTGTTGTATTTTATCAGGATTAAACACTTCTCCATCGCCGACGTTCTGTATTCTTATCTGAAAAGCTGGCCTAAACATAATGACATCATCTAATTTTTCATCTGCAGGCAACATTTTGGGAATCACTTCAGTAACCGCCACTGGCGCACCTTGATCAGACATTGATGCCGGTTGCATTTCGCAAGATTTTTCAACGTCCTGCACCCTATCATACATATCAGGATCTAAACAAACTAACGGTCTTGCATGAGTTTTGTAACGATAGCATCCCGTAACCAAAATATTACTTCTATGAGTTTCTGTTTGTCTATCAATATGTTTTGCATTCACATTGTAAAATAAACCAACTCTCTCTCCATGCGGGGATTCAATAGATTTCCCCATAAGATTAAATTTCATCGAAGGATCAGAACTCGAACCTGTGAAAATATCGGGTGAAGAAACCTCCCATGTTTCTCCCTCTACTGGTTTCATATATTGATCTTCTAAACTAACAGTAATATAACCATCAAGAATATCTTGTGCACCTTCATTACTCAGATCAACACCAACCTTAAAATTATGTCCTTCTATGACATCATCAGGTGGCGCATTCTTCATAAATTCCATCTCCAGACCTTGTGTTCCTTCATAGATGTCAACTTTAGTTATTGATGCAGACCCTTGGCCTCCGCCTCCAACCATAGAACATCCTGTAAACAAGAGCATTGTAATAATAGAAATAAGTGCCAGAAACCTCTTAAACCCTCTTTTCATAGGATATTTAAAATAAACTGCCTATAAATAACTTTCTGTTGAATTTGATTTATAAAGACTTAGAAAGATTTATATAGTAAACTTGTCACTTAAAAGTGACGAAAATGATAGAATCTATAGATTCCATTGCTGGCGGCGGGAAAAGAGCGATTGCAGGATTAGCATTACTAGCTATGCTAACTGGTTGTTCCGCATTTCAAAGAATTGGTAGACAATGGGAAAAAGATCTTGATCATTATGTGGCAGAGCCTGCGAAAGGAATTGCCGCAATCGCAGTTGGCGCAGGTAAAACATTAGTTTACGATCCTGATTCTGACAGCATTATTATTGGTGTAGCAAAAGGTGTTGCATCTGGTGGATATCACATAGTAAATGGCGCCGTATCAATTGGTGACACTGCAATAACTGTTACAACTGACATGTTCAAAAGATTTGAATTCTGCTACGGTACCGGTTATTTAGATGGACCATACTGGGTAACTGATCAAGGAAAATATTCTATCGAAAGAGGCGAAACTCTTGATGAAACATGTAGTTGGCAAAAAAGTGTTGATCCGCAACATAATACAAGACCACCAAGAGTTAAAGAAAAACCAAGAACTAATCCATACCAACACAGACCATACTCTCCCCGTACAGGACATAGAGGATAGACATTTCTAGAACAAACTTTATATACGCATCTTTATTCTATTTTATAAATATGAGTATATTAAAAGAGGCTGGTGCTAGAGTTAGAGATGCTTTTGATCAACACGTTCGCGGTCACGCTGCTGAAACAATCAAAATGCGTCAAATTCATCGAAAAGTTTCTAGCGCAATTTCTGAAGACATGCAACTATATGCAGAAAAAGTATTTGCTGAAAAAGTTGAACTATTAGAATTTCTAAAAACAGCAGCATTCGAACATTTCATCTACGAAACAATCGCATTAGCATACTCCGGCACATTAACCACTAAAAGATTAGAGGCAACCCCTGCATATCAAGATCTTAAAAGATTAAAGGAAATTATTGATGATACTGAAACACGGTTTGTAACAGAAATGATTGCACGTTACCAAAAACTTGCTAACAACCACGAACTCCTACTAAAAATGCACATGCGAGTTTTAATTGGCAGAAGTGTACGTAAAGGCGAAGCGGTCAAAACCGAGAAAGGAGAAATACAACATGTAGGTAAAGTATTGGGATTTATGAGAAGTTATCGTGAAGAGCTAGCGGAAATGAGTACTGCGCTTAGCACATTAATAAAAGCTCTACACCCTGTGAAATTAAAGAAAGGTTGTGAAGCATTAGCTCATTCAGGTGTGGCTGCTGAAGTACGAACAGCAACACAAAGATTTCTTGGAAATAGAAGAACCATGTATGGCATTCAAGATTTCAATGATTTACAAGAAGTAAAAGATAAAGTGTTTGGACAAGCTCGTGATTCATTAATGCAATATGTTCATAAACAAGAACAAACATTAGTAGAAGCAATAAAATCGCCAGAACATTCTCAAACCATTAACAACGCATTTCCTGAAATTAGACGATTAACTACACTATTAGAAAAAAATGCAACAGAACAAAGAGCACTTATCAAAAGAACAGAGAAAGTTCTTGGAGATTTATTTGATATTGAAGTATCATTATTATCCGCAAAACAAAAAGCGGATCTTAGAAAAATGGGCGCGATGCGTCGGTTTGCGCGTTCAGGTTATGGAAGATTTGCAATGGCTAGCGTTACTGCAACAATCGCCGTAGGCGCGGTTAGTAATATCGCATATGCGCAAGAAGCCGATAGACCGGCCGTTGTCGAACAAGTTAGAGATGAAAGAGCAATTACGACAGCCATAGAAGACGTAACACAAAGAATTACCCAAGATGCAAATCATCTTAGAACCCGGACAGAACACATATTCAAACAAGTAATGGCTGCAAGAAACAATGCTGAAAGAAAAGCCGCACTAATTGACTTCGCATACTTTAATAATACAAAATTCTTAGTATTCGAATTTTTAAAAATAATCCGAGGAACCAATCCCTCAAACATAGACGAACAAATTGAACATATGGGGAGAACCCTAGATTTTCAACTTAAAAGATTCATGACTATACAAGAACAAGGAGACTCTGTATTTAGAGATACAGATCTTAGAACTTTAAGAAGAGAAATCACGCCTTGGATTCAAACATTAAAAACCAGTCTTGGAGAAAGACCAGAACCACCAGCACATCCCGCAGGTCCGGGCGTTGATGATGATCACGACGGAGCAACCGATGAAGCTGATAGAGATGGAAACGAACCACCAGTACGTCCTCTTGTAAGACCTGATGATGGTGCTGAATCTTTACCCCCTGTACTACCGCCTCTCGAACCCGACACAATGAAAACTCCTAGGGAGATCATTGCAGAGATCATAGATTTGGCAAACCACAAAATACCTGTTGCAGATATTCACATCTCCGACTATAGAGACGTCCTTGGAGAAATGGGGAGAGGAAGAGAAGTACAAAACTTCGAAATAAAATCTAAGAGAATAAAAATTATGCTAACACAATATGCCTACTTAGCTCAAGGAGCGGAGAACACAGATTATCCTGATGACGTGAGAAGAGCTATTAGAATTAAAGCCGACCAAATTTATGCAAGCGCTCATGATACAATGGAAAGAATAGGACTCGCACTATTTCATGAAGGTCTCAGGACATCTGATGCAATAGATGCAGGCATAAGAACACACGAATCATTCACAAAGTATCTGAAAGCTTTGGAAACTGAAGCAATACAAGAACAAGCAGAAGCAGAACAACAAGAAATAATTATACACGCTCAAAGAACATTCACAGAAGCTGAAAGAGATGGAGACTTATCAAAACTAAATTCTGCAGTTAGCCAATTAGGAAGTCAAATATCCACATTACAAGTAATGGGTGAAGAACTTGAAAGAAGCCAAGGAGATAGTTATGATCCAAGTTACATTGAAGGCAGACAACAACCATTTAGAGATGCTCTTGCACCTATGCAAATAAGACTAGACAAAATAAATGAACTAAGAGGGATATTTTCATTAAAAGATATAATCGGAAACGAAGCAACACTAAGATTCATTGTTCCAGATGCAGATTTACCGGTGATTGCAAAAGAAATGCCTCAAGATCAAGCAAAAATTCTTATTGAAAAATATATGGTCCTTCATCAAGAGTTGGAAAGCGATTCAACAAATGCAAACCGATACTTTACAAGACACTTTCACTTATTTGAAGAAGTAGTTAGATATCAAGCAGCAGAAGGACATAAACGTGTTGAAGAAGCGAGAACTGCATTTGGACAATCACAAGAACCAGATGCCAGAAATCCTGAAGAACTTTCTGATAAAGCGCTAGTTGCGTTAGAATATGCAGGGATCTTCTTGAAAGCATTAGAACCTTCAGAAAGTTTAATGGAAGAACATAGACGATTAAAAGCAGAAATAGATGGAATCGAATCGCAAATACATTCTCAGGCTGTTGATAGATTATACCAAGAAGCCACAACAGAATACACAGCTAACGAATACGGAGACGCGGTTGATTCGTATTTAGATTACTTCAAATCCCTTCCAAAAAGCGGAGAAGCAGCCGCACAATCAGACAAAATCCAAACTGCAAAAACTAACATCCTTGAAGCGATCACCCATATGGATATGGGAGAACTTAAAGAGGCTCTCCACGGAACTGAAGGCAGCCCAGGATTCAAAGCACTTACCACAGCAATGCATGAAACTGGTGCAGAAGGCACAACTCCAGAACTCAAAGCAACATTAAGAGAGATTTCAGATGCACTTACTGCAAAAATAACTGAATTGGGAGGTAACCCAGATACTCATGGAGATTTTGATCCAGACATTATAATTGGAAATTCACAACGAGATTTTGAAAGTGCAGAAAGAGAAGGAAACTTGCCACTTCTTAGAGATATTGATTCAAGACTCATAGGATTTATGCACGCTATTGAAGAAGGATCAAGCACGTTACCAGAAGATCAAAGAGAAATTGCAAGACAAGTCATAGAAAAAATAGATGCAGAACATGATAGAGTACGAGAAAGATTAAGAGCAATACTTCAAATAGAGGTTGCATGTCAGGTTTCGCGTTTGTTGCCTGCAGATCAATTAGATGAATTCAACATGGATGCTCCAAATCATGGTAAAATAATAGATCATTTAGATTTAGTCAAAGCTATTCAGTTTGCAAAATCATACATTAGACTTAATGAAAAATTAGCGGAAGATGAAAGTGCAAGAACATACTTCTCAAAACACAAGGAGCTATTCGGGGAATTAGTAAATCAACATTACTTGAACACAATCCACTATCTAGAAGAAGCTCGAAGGTTATACATAGAAGCCGGAGATAGTGATGACGAAGATGAAGCTACAGAAAAGAGATCCCAAGCAAAGGCGCACATTGAAACGGCGGGCAATTCTGTCTCAATTGTAGCAACAGGTAAAGGAATTCTAAGTTTAGACTATGAAGAATTATCAGATAAATACAAAGAAACTCAAAGAATGGAACGTCATGGTGTAGAACGAGAAGATGGTGGATTCACTATAAGAGGAGTTCAAGATAAAGAAGTAATAATTATTGATGACGCTGAATGGGGCGAACATCACATAAAAATCCATTCAGTGAGACAAGATCCAAACGGGGTTGTATTCGTTACAATAGATGCGGATAAAACATACCACATATTCTATGCGGCAACTGGAGAAGACCCAAGTGAACTAATTGAAGCCAGCAAAGTAGTGGAAACAACAAAAGGTTGTTGCTTCAGAACTATTGACAATCATACTGCATTCACATTTACAGATACGGAAGGCAAAGAAAGAGTATATTATGATGGCGGCGTAACTCTGGGTTATGATGATGTGTTCTTGATCGGAGCAAAAGTGCTAGAAGACAAACTTCTATTTGGTGCAGTAGTTGAAGGAGAAAGACATATTATCTATGGAGACTCAATACTTCCAAGAACAGATAGAGCTGGACAAGAAATGGGTAGAAGCCTGAGTGTTTCGGGCGCATCAATAGAAGATGACGAAGGAACAAGAATTCTAAAAGTAAAGATTGGTAGAACAACTTACGAGTTTGAACTTTAAATTAATTCTCAAAAATCAAGGACAATAACTTGGCTTAGTCTTACTAAATGTTGTTGCGCTTGAACATGTCAATGGAATAAAACCAGCACATTTAGTGTGCTTAGTAATTGGATCACAATGAGTCAACATAACTGCATTAGCGACATCCCAAGATGCGGATGATCCGGTAACCAACTTACTAAAATATAAATCAAATTTTGAATTATCAATACCTACTGAAAGTATGCCATTTTTGAATGCATCTAAACAACCTGCCGCATTCACGTCAACACAACATACATCTACTTGATCAAAACCTTTTGTTAATGCAAATAATTCATTCAAACAGGAAATACAAGCAGGCCCACTCTTTCCTGCCAAATGCGAAACATCAGTACAACCAGCAACAGTGGGTGGCACAACAGGCACTGAAGCACCGGCTGCAATAACATAATCATTAGAAGGACCAAACACTAAAGAGGAACCTCCAGAAGCTAAAGTACAAGTAATTTTTATTTTATAATTACCAGGCGCTAAGCCCGAAAAAGTTGCAGAATAATCTTGACCAGTAACTGTAACCGCTCCAGTACCTCCAGAAGACCCCGGAGTTGCATAAGTAGTAGTAGACGTCCCCATTGCAGAAACCCAACACCCTGTAACAGCATCTGCCAGATTCCAAGATACGCTTATAGAATCAGGAGGAACAACCGCAATCATTGGAGTGATTGTAGAAACAACAGTTGCTCCAGGAACAACAGCACCGGGATTTGATCCTGTTATAGAAGTTGGCCAAGTGCCTTGACTATTAGGACAATCAAATATTGGATTTTGCGATCTTTGGCAACTAGGATTAGTACTATAAGTTACAGATTCAGTAAAGTGACACATAGGATTACATATTTCTCCTAAAGCGCCGAACTGAGCATCTTTCTTGCATTCGTCATAAGTGAAATGTGAACCGGTCGCTTGGGTAGTTATTCCACCTACAGGAATATTATGGTCGCCAAAATACATAAAGAAGTGTAAATGAATGCCTCCGTCCTTCAAACCACTTTCACCCATTTTTGCAATTATTTCATTTTGGTTAACTGAAGATCCTCGAGTCACCAGGATAGAATCCAAATGAGCATAACCAGAGTAGAAAATTCCTTTTTGAGGATCATCATGCTCAAGTATAATCAAATTCCCATATATTGATGTTGAACTGACACCATCACTATTATCTCTAGCATAAACAACAACTCCTGGTGCCACCGCCACAACACTCGGCTTAGGGTGTCCTGGTCCACCGGAAGTAGAACCAATATCAATACCTTGGTGCCAATATCTTGGACCAACATTTGGACGCTTACCGTAACAAGATATAACTCTATAATGCCCAGGAACTGGCCAAGTCAAAGGTCCTCCCCCAACTGAAGAAGAATAACCGGAAGGTACCGCCGAAACCTTTTTGCCTGCATAACACAATGTATTCAACCATTTAGTATAGAAATCAAATACCGAATTTACAAATTGTTTTTTATGTTCTGAAGGATTAGAATTACAAAGTCCTTTATCTTTACCGGTATCGTATTCACAGAAAGTATTTTTTATTTTATCATAATAGTCTTCAAGCGATTGAAGGAAAATATAATTAATGCTGTCTTTGGATACGGCTGTCGTATATTTATTAATGCTTGCAACCAACTCGCCAGAAGCTATATCAATCTCCTTCAACGTCTTATCAATCCTGCCAGTACCAGAGATTCCACCCATAAGATAATCAACTTGATTATTCTTATTTCTATCAGTCTTATTATCGATTGTGCCCGCACCAGACAATCGAGACATAATTGCCGCCATCATTGCTTCCATGTGTGCTTTTTTGAAATTTGAATTGGAGGGTGTTTTGATTGCCTTCTTAACTTTTCCCTGCCAATCAGCATAGCTGGCCCTTAAAGTATTATCAACCATCGGACCTTTATCACTATACATTTTTTCAGTACAGGTTTGACCTTCCAACGTAACCGCTTTATAGCCCTCAACTTCTTCAACATTAACATAGATAGATTCTTCTAACTCGTATTCATAGTCTGCAGTAACTTTGAAATATTTTGTAGAAATTGGCGTTGCACCCAAAACTGTGGCTGCACCATCAGAAGTTGTACCTATGTTACAACGTAATGTTTGGTAAGTTTCACTAATATCAATATCTTTTGTTTTATCCCCTAAAGCATATTTCAAATAGTACACATAAACATTATGGTCTTCAATAAATTCAGTACATTCTGTACTCTCTTCCTGCTCCGCAACTGTTAATTGATCACAAAGTTTGAATGTGTACCCCCCGCAAAAAGTATCAATATCATTAGGCCCGGGTTCTGGATCTTTAACAATCTCAAATTCCTTAGTTGGCAACATAATTACAACACGATCCACCTTAGTAACCTTACCCATCCAATAATTATCAAAAGTCATACCTAATCTAAAATCATTATTCCCGCTTGTAGAAGTAAATTCAGAATACAAACCAACCGGCAGATCTTTGTCCACTTGCATACCTATATGCACAGGACCATTACTGAATATCGCAATAGGTTGTCTATCCCCTATCTCATATTGACTAAATATATCGATATCTTGAGAAGTCATATCTCTTTTTCGTTCACGATCCATAAAATAAGTTTTGTAATAAGACATAGTTGTGAAGGTAAAATCAACATTAAGTTTAATTGTATGAGATCCTTTACCTAATTTACCTGAAGGAAATAGACAATCTATTTGTTGTTCAACATAATTATATACTTCTATCACATTTTGTGGAAGAACTTCTCCACGAGGACCGCTGGCATCACAATACATTTTAACCTTGATCGGATCTTTTTCACGACCTTTAAGATCTAAATTCTTGCCTTTCAAAGTTGCATAAACACTAACAGGCTCGTCTTCGTAATATTTTGGCTGGGTCATTCTAACATCACTAAGATATATACCAACAGGTTCATTCTCATTCTCATCAACCATACCCATATAGTACTCGCCACCAAACGACGCCAAGAACCTTTTTCCGGCAGAGCCTAACCTCCCGGGAAGCCCTCTGTTTTGCTCCCACAACAAATTACCTGCATCTAATAGCTTACCCCACACTAAACCTACGGCGCCGCCGGTATCTAAGTTCCAACCAACAACATTACTGGCGGTTTTTGCTCCGAAGTAAACCATCAACAAGGCAATCAAAATAATTACAAGAATAATAATATAGATCGTTCTAAACCGTTCAAACTCATCTGTTGCAAACATCAAATAAATTGGCCAAGGCGGTAAGATAATCAACGCAAACGTAATCATCAACCTAATCTCTCGATCCGTTGGCATAAATCCTAAACCTGTTAATGAAGGCAGAATAAATGAGATGCCCGAGATCAAGAAACACATTCCAAAAGCTCTCCAATTAAATGAGCCCCCTTTATGAAAAATCCAAAAGTATGCGATAATTGACAAACCAACATAAAAGAAAAATCTTCTATTAAGTATTCCAGGAAAAGAATAATCAACAGCACCAAGCAAAGTAGGCGCAGTCAGATCTAAGATATGTAAAGCGAAAGTGAGAAAAAAGAAAGTAGGTAAAGCGCTCTTGTTAACAAACCATTTACCAGCACCAACAACTGCCTTGCCAGCACCAACAACTTTAGCACCCGCATTCATGGCTTTATTCGCGGCGCTCTTAGTGGCATTAGCCGTCGTACGAGCAGCATTCATAGTTGCACCTGCAGCGCGTTTAGCAGCATTTTGAGTTGCAGCAGCTTCAGTCTTAGCAGCTTTCAAAGAATTATCAGGAGCATTAGCAGGCGAAGGTTGAGCAGCATTTGGCGCAACAACATTTTGTGCAGGAGGATTAGGATTACGACCCATACTTGCAGCCCCGGCAGCAGCAGTACCCCTAACGGTTTCAGCAGCTTGTTTCAAAGCACCACCAATAGAATTAGTTTGTTGTTCTACATGCTCAGTTTGTTTTAAATTATTAAGAGATTGTTTAATATCATTTGTAACAGTACTTCTAATTGCATCCTCTGCTAATTCGGATTGGTGTTCAGTTGCGGCATCTACTCGCTCTTTAGTCTCCTTCAACTCTGAAGCAACACTTTCCGCACTACCGTCTTCATCAGCCATCTTATACAATTAACTAGAACTCACTGCTCCAATTCACCTCTTTTAATTATCAATAATTAAATATGTTCCAAAGTAACTTCCATGCTTACAATATCAAGCTCAGATTCTGGAACCAATTCAATTCCG
>Ga0209249_1003820_pt1 | contig 10421 bp, 9 predicted proteins | sample SaaInlV_200m_DNA_4_FD_184653 | JGI IMG/M metagenome (GOLD analysis project Ga0209249, IMG submission 184653) | Marine microbial communities from expanding oxygen minimum zones in the Saanich Inlet - SI037_S3LV_200m_DNA (SPAdes) (version 2) | ecosystem: Environmental > Aquatic > Marine >... | reverse complement strand
ATCACCTGTGACAACATTTTAGGGATTTGATCACTTTTTTCGAAACTTGAAGAGATATTTCCACCTTCTTCTACATTATCTTTAGCTTGCAAGATAGCTTCCTTGTAAACAGTGTTGTCAATCATTAAAGCGGAAATTGATAAACTTTGGACAACCTCTACTCCACCGAGCGTTAAGGTTTTGAACCCATTAGAAAATTTAACAACATTAATATATTGAAAAAGCGTACCGAAGATAGGTACTTTCAAGATCATTATATCAAAAAACTTCTTCCCACGATAGGTCTTCAACACCGATTTTATCAACAAGACTACTGCAATTACTATCAAAACAGCTAACCACCAATAGTTCACAAGAAAACTACTTAACCCAATCAAAATTCTTGTCGGCAAGGGTAGTTTTGCTCCTGACTCGATTAACATCTCAGTCATTCGCGGAACAACAAAGATCATCATCAATGTACCAATCACAATTAAAGTACCGACAATAAAACCTGGATAGATCATTGCACCCTTTATTTTAGCGCGAAGATCATAATCTTTTTCTAATTGATCAGCCAGATTCAACAGAACTTCTTGCAGTCGACCTGACGCCTCACCTGATTTAATAATATTAATAAAGTAGTTACTAAAAACTTTCGGATACTGAGCTAGACCATCAGAGAAACGAACTCCATTCTCAATATCGTGCGCAATTTCTGAAATAATTGTTTTTAATTTAGGGTTTTCTGTCTGTTTCGCAATATCCCCCAAAGCTTCAACCAAACGAACTTCTGCTGAAATCAAAACCGAGAGTTGTCTTGAAAAGATCACTAAATCCTTTGCATTAATAGTATTAAACTGAACATTCAAGTCTTTCAATCCTTTCTTCTTCTTTTCCAAAAACAGAACCGTCATCCCCTGTTCTTCTAACATCTGCCCCGCAATCATCTCTGTCTCAGCCTCAACTAAACCGTCTAGGAGTTTGCCGGTGTCAATGTTTTTTGCTCTGTATTTGTATAGCATAGGTTGAAGTAAATATAAGTAAATACAAGCGAGTACGGGTAAATATAAGTAAATACGAGCGAGTACAGGTAAATATACGTAAATACAAGCAAGTTAAAATACATCAAAAACAATTAAAATTTTTCTTACCCTACCCGCAGTGCTACTGCGTTGCCCGCCTGCTACGATATAGCATTTCGGGCAGGCAGGCGGGCTCAATTTCAACTTTATATCCTTAATTTCAACTTAATATCCTTTATTAGAAGCTACTCCTGTTCCTCTACCTCCTTACTAACACGAAAAACCTCTTCAAGGGTTGTTTGACCTTGCAGAACTTTAATCAGGCCATCCTGAAGGAGAGAGATCATGTTCATCCGTTTTATCTCTTCGGAAACGTCGCTCATTTTATAGTTATCAGCGATTATGACTTTTAATTTTTCATTGATAGGTAGCGATTCAGCTAAAACAATTCTTCCTGTATATCCTGTTTCTTTACATTCTGGACAACCTGATCCTTTATATCCATGTATCTTACCAGACAGATCAAGATCTGGAAGCATCTTTTTTAACTTAGCACCGTCAACTCGACTAAGTTCAGTTTTGATTTTCGCAGAAACATCTTCTGGGAATTCAAAAGGTTCACGACATTTACTACAGATTCGTCTTGCTAATCGTTGAGCAATTATCAGATTAATAGTTGAAGCTAACAAAAACGGCTCAACTTTCATATCAATTAATCTAGGCACTGCACCGATGGAATCGTTTGTATGTAATGTTGAAAACAACAGATGCCCTGTTAAAGAAGCGTGAACTGCCATCTCTGCGGTTTCATTATCACGGATCTCCCCTACCATAATCACGTCTGGATCCTGACGCAGCAAAGAACGCAAACCTGACGCAAAAGTAAACTTAACCTCAGGTCGAATCTGCGCTTGATTAACACCAGGAATATAGTACTCGATCGGATCTTCCAGTGTACAGATATTTACGCCTTCTTTATTAATTTTGCTTAATAATGAAAACAACGTTGTTGATTTACCACTACCAGTTGGACCGGTCACGAGAATCATACCAAAAGTCTGTTTTAAGGCAGCATCAACTTCTTCAATAATCTCATGGTTAAAGCCTAAGTCAGTTAGTGTTAAAGCTTTACCTGAAGTGTCCAAGATTCGAAGTGTGGCTTTCTCTTGACCTGCCAAAGGCATAACTGAAACACGTATATCAAAATCAATTTTATTTGTTGTAAATTTGAACCTTCCATCTTGAGGAATTCTTGTCTCGTCAATTTTCAAACTTGAAAGCACTTTTATTCTAGAAACTATTGCTTCATGGATTGAGCTTGGTAAATTCAGAACTGAATGCAAAACACCATCTACTCGATACCGAACTCTTGAAACTGTCTGAAAGGGTTCAATATGAATATCCGAAGCTTTACTTTCAATTGCATGTTTAACGATCATTGCAACTATTTTTGCAACCGGAGCGCTTTTTATAACTTCTTCAATGTTCTCAGTTGAAACATCATCATCTAGCTCTTCTTTTTTATCTTCCTGCGCTTCAGTAACAACTTCACCAAACTCTTTTGTAAATGCATCGTAATTTTTAATTAAAAGATCCCAAGACAAGAATGAGCATAGATAGTATTCAACATGATAATGTTTACTTGTTGCCCAGAAATCAATTGCCTCACGAGCTTCATAATCATCAATATTAGCTAAAGCAACTTTTATAATATCGTCATTTTTTTCAAACAAAATAGCTGTATGATTTTTTGCCAAATTATATGGAAACTCTTCAAAAAACGCTTTTGGCACAACCGTTTTCGTCAAATCAATATACGGCAATCCAAATCTAATAGATTCTTGTTCTGCTAAAAGTTCTCCATCAATAAATCCGCCTTTAACCAAAATCTCACGAATATTTTTATTCGCTTTTTGCTCTATTAACTCTTTTACTTCTGAGACCTGCTTTTCTTTCAAAAAACGACCCTCAAACAAGTAATCAAGCAATTGTTTATCTGAACTTTTCATTTATAAATTAATTTATTCAAACGGAGTACTATTTTTATCAAGACCATCTAACTGAATCGGCCAATTGCCGTTCTTCTGTAAATTATCAAATTTCTGGTCAGCCATTAAATCATCTTTAACTTGTTCAAATTCAGAAGCAATATTTGATTGTCCACTGTGTTTAATTATCAAACTGTTCTGCAACTCTACACCTAGATCATACTTTTCAAAATATATAATATTTACCACAACTAAAGAACCAATAATTGCAAGATTTACAATCAACAATAGAATAACAACTGTTAGATTTTTACTATTTTGCATAGTAGTATGTTTCCGCACTGATAGTAAACAGATCAGAGTCTGGTGTGTAATTAATAGATTTAATCTCAATTATCCGCAAACTGTTCTCAACATCTTTTATAAAATTCTTCATCTCAAAATAGTTACCACCAGAAAGACCAATATCAACTGACATTTTTGATAAATCATTTTTATCTACCTCTTCTTGATCAGTTAAGGTTTGCGCTATATTAATTGACTGTAATGTTAAATTATTTTTATTTGCAATTGCCTCAAATTCAACGAACAAAATATCTTTACGTTGACTTAACGGCAAAATTTGCATTATCTTTTGTTCGAAATCAGTTAAATCAGAAAACTTTTTACTTGATGACTCGTAGTCAGTGAATAGATCCTGCTTCGTTTCAAGTACTCCTGCTTGTACAACAATTTCATTTTGAACTGGTTTTATCTTCTTATTATAAATTGAAAACAAGAATAATGAAGTAGCCAAAATACAAATTATAATGACGACAAAAATAAAGACTTGATACAGACTAATAAATCGTTCTGCAAATGAATCAAAATACGATCCAGACTTCTCAGGCCTAGCATCTTGTTTAATAACTTTTTTCGGATCATTATTCTTCATAAAAAAGCGCGTTGTCTTTCAATCTTAGATTAATCGTAAACTCAACTTCAGATTCAGTAACTGATTGTGATTCACCACTCTCAATAACAGTTTCTGCTTGTTGACTAACCAAATTTCCACCAGAAATATCAACAAACTCTACAAAATCAGCACTCTCAAACATCAACAACTGCCCAGCTAAATCGGTGTAGGTTGGAGCTCTCGCAAGCAGCGTCAAACTTTTTCCATCCTCAGCAACAAAGTCTGTATAGTAGACGTCTTGCAATGTGTGATGTTCTAAATAATCAAAAAGTTTTGTCCAATACAGATGAGTCTCTAATGTCTCTGATATTTTTATCAATCGATTTTTAATTAACTTAGTTTGCATCTGTTGCGTATTTAGATCAGAGATCTGAGAATCTGTCTCATCAACTTTTTCAGCAATTGCGTTATATTCTTTTACTAAATTAACTTTGTGAGTATTTAGAAAAACGAATCCAATTGAAAAAACAATCAAAAACACAAAGACTATCAATAAAAACATCTTAATTCTCAAATAGAACTGAGCACTCAACACATTTTTATAGTCCTCATGAATCAGGTTCATCTCTGCTGGAGGATTTTTCAAATGAACCAATGCATCTTTCTTAAATGCATCAAAAACACTATTTGGATGAGTCAATTCTTCAAACTCATCAGCTCGTTCAGTTACAATTTTCTTCCGATACTGTTCATTATCAATTTGAGAATCAGGGATCCTCATTCTCATTGTTTCATCTTTCTTCTTATCTAAAATAGGTTTTTTGATTTCAGGAATATGCTTCACCGGCTCTTTTTTGAGTTTCGGTTTAACAACAAGCTTTTCAACTTTTGGAACAGGCTTAACAGGATCGTGTTTAAAAGGCTTTGTCACAACTTCCTGTTGATATCGTCTCTTTCCATGTCTCAACGTTCTCTTTGATACATCTTTTTTATAAATAAACTTACCTTTTTTCGATTTTTCAACCTCAACTTTCTCTTTACCAAAAACAATCCCATTCTCACCATTCTGAGAATCAGACTTTTCGTCTAAACCATTCCCCCCATTTTCTCCCGGAATATGCATATCAAAATTAAATGACTTTGAATTTTTAGCCACTTGTTTTTTGATTCTATCTTCTTTTTCCTTGTAATCGTCTGGTAACAGACTAGGCTTCTTCATAATATAATGCGGATGTGCGGATCATTTGCGGATTATGCGGATTTAATCGCATTACGAATCTTGCAGATTGAATTTAATATACTGATCTGCAATATCCGCAAGTAATCCGCACATCTGCAACACACTTTAATCGATGTCGCGCATAGCAAGTCCTATTGCGGTTGTTAATCTTGTACCTACAGACTCTAGAGCTGCTTGCAAGTCAGCTGGGTAGATCACTCGTGCCCATGGATTGCCGATAAATGCTCTAGTATTTAATTCAGTCGTAATATATTCTGGTAAATTAAACAAGTTAGCTGTTCCACCAGCTAAAATAATTTTCTCAACTTTTTTACCTTTGTTCTCTGGTTGTTCTAAGAAGAAGTTGATAGTGTATTGAATCTCGTTTAAAATAGCTTGCATTGGAACTTTTAGGACCTCAGGGAATTCTTGACCTTCTTTGATCGTTGTCGCATCAAGATCTCGCTTGAACTGCTCAGCTTGTTCCATTGAAACAGCAAGAGTATCTTTTATTATTTTCGTTAATGACAAACCGCCAACCGCTACACTTCGCGTTAACATTGGAATAGTATTTTCAACAATAGATAAATCTGTCCCAATTGTTCCAATATCAGCAATCAAAACTACCGACTTATCTTTCCCAACCAAAGCTCGCGCCATAGCAAAAGATTCTGTTTCTAAACTAATCAGTTCTAAATCGGCTTTCTTAAAAATATCTATGTATTTTTGAATAACTTCCTTTGAAGCTGCTGTTAATAAAACTTGTAGATTTTTTACTGTTTCTTTCTTCTCGTTTTCTTTCAGGATTTCCTCACTACCTAAAACTTTCCAATCTAGAATCATCTCCTCAATTGGCAATGGCAAAACTTTTTTCGCTTCCCATTCAACAGCTGCGGTAATTTTTTTACTAGATGAAAGATCAGATTTCTTCACTTCAGGAAGAGAAATGATTGAACTATAAACAGCTGGAGCCGGCAAAGCTGTAATTGCTTTCTTCGATAAAACTTTCGAATTTTCAACAACTTTTTTGATCATAGCAGCTGTCTCGTCCGGTCGATCAATCAGTTTAACTTTATCCTCCTTTAACGATCTTTCAATATAACCGTATGTGACAAGCTGTGCTCTTCCGTTATTATTAGCTAATTCTACTAATTTAATACTACTTCCCCCAATATCAATACCTAAGTAGCTGTTTGAATCATCTTTTTTGCTCATATTGTAAATAATTTATTTTTAGAAACATTACATGACAAGTAGAACAGATTTCTCCCCTTCGTATAACTTCGGTCGAAATGACAGGGAGGAACTTTTTTATTGTTTTACTCAAATCAATCCCCCTGTCATTTCGACTGGAGATTTCTACGTAGTAAGAAATAGGAAGGGAGAAATCCGTTAATAACTCTCTTCATTTTCTTTTCTTAATTATAACATTTTTTTAGCCAAACGAATAATGCTTATCCACTAAAATTGCCATTTCGGTAATCCTTTCGCAATATCATCAAATCCTGGTGGAATATTCATAAAAATTCGCTTATCGTAAATAATTTTTTCAGCTGGTTCTTTGTTTTGCAAATACGATCTTTGGAACTCAAAATCCTTGGCAACCATTATCCCATTCACAACTAACTGATTTGCAGAACTTCCAGTGTAAACAGTTCCTTCGACATAAAAATTCCCAGACAGTTCAGTGACATTCGAAGAAATATACAGATCACCTTTTACAATGAATCCAACTGAAGGTAAATTTTTCCAACTTGCTAAACCAGTATCTAAGTAAAATGAGTTACTTTCCACAGTTAGATCTCCATTCACAATAACAGTACCACTACCATCTACAGCTCCAGATCCTGAACGGAAGTATTGAGAAGAGTACAAAGAGAGGTCTCCTTGATGATAGTAAACTTTACCTGAAAGCGGAGTTGAACTTGGCAAACCTGCTTGATTTTGAATAATGGAAACCTCTCCATACTGACCGGCATACAGTCCCGGGAAATCTATTTTTGAGATTGAGCTTGTGTAATTATTCTCAGCATCTGGTAAATTTAATTGATCGTAATTTTCAATTTTCCAATCAGGGTTTTGAGTATATTCGTACTCAGAATAAAATTTTGAAATAGATCCACCACTTTGCAACATGAAAGTTGCATTGTAATGACCTTGAGGCGCGCTCTCACCATTAATTCCAATTCTTGAATAAACATTTCCATCAACGGTTTGCAAATACGGTTTTGGCTCAACATCTTCATCAAAATGCAACCAACCAAATCCACTTCCACCCAAATTGTTTGCATTCCATGCCCATCCAACAAGATTGTTTTTAATTTGATCAAGCCCAACGCCGTGTTGAAATTTATTTTGACACAAAGAACAACTCAAATCAGAACAGCCTGAGCAGTTTTCATAAATATAACCTGATCCATTATTATCATCGTTTTCAAAACAAAACCCACAGCTATCTCCCTGACAGTTCCGACAAGCGACTTTATTTGAAAAATCACCTGTTAAAATTTGATCGCCCAATAGATCAGTCCAACCATCATTACCAAGAGTCACCCAACCTGCCCAACTATCAATCAAACCTGACTCTCTAACAACAGCAGGGATCGAACCACCACCGATTGCAGGCGTAGAACCTAATCCAGCATCAACACAAGACTGTCCAAAACAGAGCCAGCCAACTCGATCAGACCACATGTAACCAGCCAGATTTCGATTCTCGTCGTCAAACAGAACAGAGTAGTCAACTGACGGCGGCCCAAATCTTGAATCATTATAATTAGGTGAAACCCAACCGATGTTCTCTGACCAGATGTTTCCTTCAATAGGAACCTCAACCGCCTTAACAGAATCAAAAATCAAGACAACTGAAAAAATTGTCCCTATCACAAAAATTAGAGAAAAGGTTGTAATTATTCTCTGGTTTTTCATTGGGTTAATTATACCATTTTTTGGTGGTTTTGAGGTTATTGGGGTGTTAATAAGTGGGAGCGAAGCGAGGCGAAGTAAATCGAGGTAAATCGGAGTAAATTGGAGTAATTTTAGAGAAAAAAGCACGCAACGCTTGACTTTTTATTACTTTCGTGTTATAATTACAATCATTAAGAGTTCATTTTACGGGCATTTTACCCATTCTTCCCATAGCTCACGAAAGGAGCTTTCCATGACCAAACGTTTCTTGTTACTGTCCCTTCTCGCCGCGGCCACTCTGTTGGTTGGTTGCATCGAAACCGACCTGAAGGACCAAAACCTCAACAGCGAACTCGAGTGTGAAGGCACTCACTGCGTGCTCGAGGACAATGAGCCGCAGTACGAGGGGCCTCCGATCGTGATCAAGCTCGAGTGGAACGCTGATCACGGAGACCTCGATCTGACCGCCGCGAGGTATCGGAACGGTGGGACGTACTACATTTCGCAACCCGGTCGCACCCCAGGCTACGAAAGGGATGATCTCAGGCTCTGCGAAGTAGACCGAGATTGCGAGTCCAATGAGTACTGTGTTTTCTCCTATGCATTGTCATGGAATGGAGGCACGTTCTGTTACGACCACTCGCAACGGGAAGTCGACGATTCCATCTTGATTTACCACAACAGGACCTTCTGGGGGCGACTGGACATGGACGCCGTGAACGGAATGGCAACTGAGACCATCGTGATCGATGAACCTCAGCAGACCATGCGTGTCGTAGTCCAAAACTACTGGAGGACCGACTATCCAGTAGCAGCAACCGTGACGATCTCGGTAATGGGACAAGAATGCTCCCCCATCGCCATCGCATTACCCAACGTGAGATCGCTCATCAAAGTCGCCGACATCAATTGGGACACGGCAACCTGCGACGACATCCAGAAGCTCAACCTGGCCCCGGAAATCACGGATTCGTTCGTTCATGACCCCTTCGATGACGAAAATCCGCGTTCCATCTGGTGCGACGATCCTGACTCCGGCCAGGATCCGAACTGCCGGTAAGAGCACACTTTCGCTAACCTGTAACAAAAGAACCCCAGCCAAACTTGGCTCGGGGTTCTTCATTTTAAAAAAATATCTATACGCAAACCGAAGTTCGCTAGAAATTAAGACCTTTCATCGAGAATCTCATTCACTACCCTATCCGCCTCTTTATTATCTTCCCGATAGACGTGAGCGTAAGTGACTTTTTTTACTTTTGATTGAAGGTTGTATATTTTTAGGAAGAGTTGAGCTAAAGCTGGATTTTTTACTTTGTATTCTCGGTTCAGCTGTTTTACAAGTAATTCACTGTCTAACTTAAAATCAATCTCATCAGCTCCCATCTCGACAGCCCTTTCCAGAGCAATCACAACACCCATATACTCAGCGTAATTATTTGTTTGAGTATCTAAAAATGTACCGAACCGCTCAAGTTCTTTCTTGTTCTCATCGTAGATAACTACGCCTGCGGCTGAGGGACCGGGATTACCACGTGAACCGCCGTCTGTTTGGATTATTAATTTCATAGGTGAAGTGAATCGATGTAAATCGGAGCAAGTCGAAGTGAATCGAAGCGAGTCGAAATGAATCGAAGCGAGTCGAAATGAATCGAAGCAAGTCGAAGTGAATCGAAGCAAGTCGAAGTGAATCGAAGCAAGTCGAAGTGAATCGAAGCAAGTCGAAGTGAATCGAAGCAAGTCGAAGTAAATCGAAGCGAGTCGAAGTTAATTTTTATGTAAATCGAGATCCTTTGTAGACATAAATAGGTAAACTATCTTTCTGGCGAAAGGAAGTTATCGGTAAAATGCCGTCAATTGGCCAGGCCTCGACAATAACTAAACAATCCGGTTTTAGCTCGGAGCTAAACTTCTTATACAATTTTTTATAGGACTTTGATAATAAAAAGACGAAAACGATATCTGCGTCATTTAACGGTTGTGTGAATAAGTTGCGATACTTGATCTTTACGTTTTTGTATTTTTTATAATTAAACAACTTTCTTAACTTCGCAATACAATAGGGCAATAACGAAATTTCAAAACCAATAAATGTTGTTTTTTTATACGTCTTTGCAAAATCAAACAAAACCGATCCGTCACCACAGCCTAAATCATAAACGATACTTTCATCTTGTACATTAACTTTTTCAAGCAAAATCTTTCGTTCACGACGACGCGTCGGCAACCATGGCGCAGCCATATACCCTGCAACGGCAAAAGTAAGAACGACTATGATAATAATTGCAAATATAAGTTCTGACATATGAACGTATTATCGCATAATTATGCGTTTTTCTCAATTCTGTCCTGTCGTTTCAATAATAGAGTTAATATTGGAGGTGTTAGTAATGTAGTTAAAATCACCATTA
>Ga0209249_1003818_pt1 | contig 10423 bp, 10 predicted proteins | sample SaaInlV_200m_DNA_4_FD_184653 | JGI IMG/M metagenome (GOLD analysis project Ga0209249, IMG submission 184653) | Marine microbial communities from expanding oxygen minimum zones in the Saanich Inlet - SI037_S3LV_200m_DNA (SPAdes) (version 2) | ecosystem: Environmental > Aquatic > Marine >... | reverse complement strand
ACTATTTTATGACTCAACATACCATTAAAATAATGACTGATGTCCAATCGGAAGAGTCAAAATTTTAGATATTGACTCTTGCTGTTCCTCGGTAAGCGTCGTATACATTGGTATACTAATTGCTTCAGCATAATAATTTTCTGCTTCAGGATAATCTTCATAATTGTAATTAAATTTTTGATAATAAGGTTGTCTATAAATTGGAATATAGTGTAAATTTACACCAATTCCATTAGACCTAAACGTCTCAAAAATTTGAGCTCTATTAAAAATCTTAGATTTTTTTGGTATACGAATAATATAAAGATGATAAGAGGAATAACTGTCATTATCATTATTCCAAGGGGTTTTTATTTCAACATCTTCAAATAGTTTGTTGTAATTAGAGGCAATTTTATTTCTCTTCGCAACAAAAGAATCAAGCCTTTTCAATTGACTAATTCCTAGGGCTGCCTGTATATCTGTCATACGGTAGTTAAACCCTAAATCGATTTGCTCATAGTACCACGGCCCATCTGAAATATTTTTCATCTCAAGGTGGTCACGAGTAATACCATGACTTCTAAGTCTCTGCATAATGGCATTTAATTTGGAATTATTACTTACAGCCATACCACCTTCACCAGTAGTAATCATCTTTACAGGATGAAAACTAAAAACTGTAATGTCACTATATTTACAATTTCCAACATGCCCATCTAAATAGCGCGCACCTAACGCATGAGACGCATCCTCAATAATTTTAAAACCATATTTTAAAGAAAGACTATTAATCCTTTTCATATCACAACTCTGGCCAGCCAAATGAACTACTATTACAACCTTTGGCAAAGTGTTACTCACCTGGGATCGCTCAAGTTTCTCCATTAAAACTGGAATACTTATATTATAGGTTAATGGATCAATATCCACAAAGTCAACCTTTGCACCACAATAAACAGCACAATTTGCACTTGCAACAAAGGTAATTGGAGACGTCCAAACAACATCACCCGGACCAACTTCCAAAGCTAGACAAGCTAAATGAAGTGCACTCGTTGCACTATTTACTGCAACCGCGAACTTTGCCCCTGTATATGCTGAAACACTAGCCTCAAATCTTGGCACTACAGGTCCCTGAGTTAAATAATCAGACTGTAGCACCTCCACCACTGCATCAATATCGCTCTTGTTCACGTTTTGTTTACCATAAGGAATATTCATTATTTTAGTTAAGTTCGTTCATTTTATTAGTAATATTTAAAATTCTCTCAGGATATAAGTTTTTACTATCAACTATATAATAACCAAGGGCCTTCTCATTAACCGTAGCGCTAGAATTTATCATTTTAAAGAACTCTTTATCAAGGTTTGATAACTCATGTAGTAGCGAAAGGTTCTTCATATCAGAAAAACGATCAAAGTAGTCTGAATTTTTATACATCAATGACGGGGTTAATAAACTTTTCTTATCATCATGGGCAAGAGCTAATACCTTTTTGTTCATTATAGATGCTTCAATAATTATTGAAGATAACGGACATATGACAAATTCTGAATTATCCAACAATACTGGATAATAATCTAAATCAGGTTGAAAATCTGTTCTTTTCGTATAGTCAGCTGGCCTACTCTTCTTTGACATTTGAGGGTCAACCTTTACATTTTCAAGGGATAATGATTCTAGATAGTCTAATTTATCATAATTCTCACCCCAAGGATGGGGTCTATATAATATCTTGCACTGATTCGGTAGTAAATCTTTATATTTATAAATTAATTCATTCAAAATCTCTAAAACACCAATTTCATCAAAGGTCGGCCAACATCCAGCAAAAAGAATATAAGGAAAATTAACCACCTCTTGGCATTCACCCCTTACTTTCGTTTCTTGATCCTGATATTCATAATAAACATCAAAACGTGGGGAGCCTGCTAGAAAAATCTTAAAAGGGTCAAAATCATGAAAATTTATAGCATGCGATTTAGCCTGCTCACCCCATACACATAAATAATCTGGGCTTATTGGAAATCTTGACTTACTACAAAGATTATCCCAGTTATCAATCAAAAATGCAGTTTTTGATTGATAATCTAAATTTGATGTAAAAATAACATCATTTGCATAAGAATCTAAACCTCCGCTAGGTATAAGAATCAAATCAGGTTTTACTTTGTCAAATATAGTTATTAACTCACTGTTATTCTGATGCGTCTTTCTATATAACTTAACAAGTCCATTTGTCAATCCAAAAAAATCAATCATTACAATTAGAGAAAATTTAAGCAGCTTTACTGGCTGAAAAAAAGGGCGTATAAATTCCAGTATATGAATAATAAAAAATTGACAAAAAGTGTTTGAGCACCAGTCATTTGCCTTTCTTTTCAATCGTAGTGATGGAAAATAAATAGTTGTATTTCTTATTTTAAAATAAAAATAAAACCCCTTATTGATCTCTCTGTTACTATACATAAGCAATAAAGTTATAAAATTAAACAAAGCTTCTTTTATTTTACTCACGCCAAATTCACCGGCAAAATTTCCATAATTAACAATACTGTCTTTATTGCTAATATCCTTAGAGCAAATAATAAAAGTATCTTTATCCTTAATCTCGCTAAATGCACTAGTTTCGATATAGTTTCGAATATATAAAGAGCTTGTTATTACTATTAATTTTCTCATATTTATTAAATTATTAATTATTAAGAATTTCGCCAGGAGTTCCACTTTTAATTACTATGCCATCTTTCAGTTGATACAATTTATCACACTTTTCTATAGTTGAAAGCCTGTGCGCAACAATAACAATAGTTTTATCTTTCTGTAACTCATATACAGTTTTCATTATTTGTTTTTCTGTAGCAACATCAAGAGAACTAGTAGCCTCATCAAGAACTAATACTGTTGGATTGTAGTAAAGTGCACGAGCAATTCCAATTCTTTGTCTTTGCCCTCCTGACAATCTAACTCCACGCTCACCTACAAAAGTGTCAAGCCCTTGAGGTAGATGAGAAATAAAATCCGTCAAATGTGCTGCCTGTATAGCAGAATCAACCCTATCTCCATCCACTTCATTCTCAGGTATTCCAAATGCAATATTATTACGAAGAGAGTCATCAATAAGATAAATATCTTGTGGCACATAACCAACTTGGTCTTGCCAGCTACGCATGTTCTCTTGAATATTTTTAGAATCTACCGTTACTGTGCCAGAATCTGGGTAAAGAAGCCCCAGTAATATATCGACTAGGGTACTTTTTCCAGAGCCACTAGAGCCTATTATTCCAACACACTCACCTTTATAAATTTCTAATGAAATACCTTTAATAGAGGAATTTTTAGAACCTGTATAAGTGTATACCACATCATCAAAACTTATTAATTGATTAAATGTTTTATTTTTACTAATTGGGTGTCCTTCTACAATAGAGTGACAACCATCATCCAAACTTCCTAAGCCAAACTCTTTATACAACACATCCAAAACTGGAAGACTATACCGAAAAGATTGCACTGAAGCAAGTATGCGATTAATAGACGGCAATATACGAAATGCTGCTACACCAAAAACTCCTAAAATAGAAAGAATATCAGAAAATTGCCTGTTTTGCATACTCATAAGAATAATCATTATAGTAATTCCTAATACTATAATCATTTCAAACCAAAATCTTGGAACCTCTTGTAAGAAGGATTGTTTTTGATCTGGGTATACACGCATAGCATTATGATCTTCATATTTCCTTTCAAAATATTCAATTCTATCTAGTAATAATGCATCTTTCACACCCCCCAAGCCTTGCTGCAAATGTTGTATACACTTTCCATCATGATATTGTCGCTCCTCACCCCACTTTCTAATATATTTACTAGTTAATGAAAGCATTGTCCAGCCAATTATAAAAAACACGCTTATTATTATCAATGCGCCCATTGGCTCTATAAATAGTAATAATAATATAATGCCTAACAGTACAAGAGATTCACTTAATATAGTTGCAATAGCATGCAAAAACCTTCCGGTAAAGATTGTTACTTCAGTTGAAATATTTTGAACCAATTGCCCAGAGTTTCTTTCCAAATGAAAAGAATATGGCTTAGATAAGTAAATACCGAATAGTCGATTTGATATATTCATTCTCAAAGTTGAAAAATAGTGTATTTTGTACCATGAAAAATAACTTAAATAAATATTTTTAAGCAAATAAGTTACAATTAAAATAATAGAAAGAATAATGATTAAATCATTGTGACTATCAATACCCCAAAACTGAGAAAATCTAAATATATAGCCAGTAGAATCCAATACATCAGAATCTGATAGTGTCGTGATCACGGGGATTATAAGACCAATACCTAATGTTTCAAAAACCATGGCGAAAACCATATACACAAAGAAAGTATAACCCTTGTTCAGCTCTTTCCTTGTTAAAACAGCCTTTATCTTTTTGGCTATTAGTAATGCCTTTGATATTATAAAATGAGTCAAGATAATTTTAGGAGCTCTTCTCTAAACAGTTTAATTAAAATTTGATACACACCCCCCCTTTTTTTTTGATTAAAATTGAATTCACATTCTTTTAAGTATAAATTAATCGTAATTTTGTTAATTTCAGTAAAATTTACCAAGCTGTTCTACCTCCATCTACAGGTATTATTGCACCATTTAAATAGCTTGACGCATCACTTAGCATCCACAGTAAGGTTCCTTGATATTCATCTTTACTTGCTAGGCGTGCCATCGGAATTCTTATTGAAACTTTCTGTAAAAAATCTTCTGGCTGAGAATTTTCTACTCCTCCTGGGCATAGTGCATTACAGCGAACATTTTGACTAGCCCAATAAGTTGCCAAATATCTTGTTAAGCCAATCAACCCTGTTTTAACCACAGAGTAAGTAACAGGCTTTACGTTTTGAAGATTTTCTGGAATGCCGTCTTTTTTATACAATCTTTGATCAGGGGCAATTAAGCCCAAATCAGAGGATATGTTGACAATTGATCCGCCATCTGGGTTTTGTGCAATTTTTTCTCCGTAGTATTTAGAGCATAAAAACGCACCTGTCAAGCCTACAGCGATATCATCATTCCAAATATTTAAAGGAAAATTCTCTAGGCGAGAAAAGTTTTTATCACTACTTTCTTCAACTTTTGGATTATTTGCAGCATTATTAACTAAACCATCAATTTTTCCATACTGTTCAATAATCTCAATGCAGCTATTAGATATCGCCTGCTCATTAGTAATATCAACAGATAATCCTGTTGCAGACACTGAATACTTAGTATTGAGCTCATTTGCAAATGTAGTTAATACATCCTGATTAAGATCGAGTAAAACTGGGGTACCACCATAAGCAGCAATTGCTTCTGCATGTTTACGCCCTAGAAGACCTGTGGCGCCCGTTACAATAATCACTTTTCCATCCAGTCGAAAAAGTGTATCAAGATTCCTATCTGTCATTAAAATATTCCTACCGTTTGTCCGCCATCAACAACCATGACAGAGCCTGTAACAAAAGATGCTCGATTTGAGCAGAGAAAAAGAGCAGCATCCGCGATTTCATCTGGGGTGCCAAAGCGTTTCATAGGTACTGTTGTATCTATGATATTTTTAACACTATTGGCATCTTGTTTAATTTTTACATCCCATGAACCACCAGGGAAATTAATATTGCCAGGAGCAATAACATTAACTCGAACCTTCTCAGCCATTTTACGTGCCAAATTTTTTGAAAATGCAACTACAGCTGATTTTGCAGTTGAGTAATCCACAGGAGCACCAAAAGCTTCAAGTGCTGTAATTGAAGAAATAAATAATAAAACACCTTTAGTGTCTTCTAGCATAGGCAAAAATGTTCGAGCCGTTAATAAAGCACTTTCAAAATTAATATTCCACAATCGTTGCCATTGCTCATTTCCAGGTATGGGATCCGACACACTACGTCCATCACCAATATTAGAAATTACAATATTTATACTAGTAAATTTTTTCTTTATAGCATCATGAAGTTCTGATAGAGATTCAGAATTAGTACAATCACAAGATTTTGACCAAACTCTGTTATCACCATACTTGTTTATTAACTTATGGGCAGCAGACTTTAAGTTTTCACTATTCCGCGCGACAAGAATAACATTCGCACCCTCTTCAAGAAAGTGTTCTGCTATCGCATAACCAATACCTTGAGAGCTTCCGGTAATCAAGACTCTTTTGTTTTCTAGTTCAAGATTCATATAATCTTTAGTGTAGTAAGAATTTATTCTATGCTTTAGTTAAAATATAAACCTTATTATAGGACTCATCAGCGTCAACAATTTCTTCAATTAGCTTTTCCGAATAATCAATATATGGATACATTAAATCAATAACAGGTAATTCTTGATAGTCACCTGTTAGTACAAAACCTGTTTCATTACACAAATATTGCATACTTTCTTTAGTATAAAAATTTATATGTTGCCTAGGGTTAAGAGTGGGAACATTTACGCCTAAAATTTTAAAAGCTCGACTATAAATATTTGGAATTAATATTAATAATTTAGAGTCATCATCCATAATTTCATGACATTTTTTCAAAATATCTACAGGGTTAGGTAAATGCTCTAGCACACCCCATAAAGTTATAATTCCAAATTTTTTACTACCAAAATCTATATCATTAAGAGTTTTCTCATAGTAATAGCTATCCTTGCCTACCAAATCAACTATATATTCATAGTTATCAGAACAGTAATCATTAGCATGCAAAGTTAAGTCTGTATTATTTTTACAATATTTTAGAAACCTTCCATCACCACTTCCAACATCAATCAAATTGTTATTTGATATGCCAGAATTCATTAGCATATCTATATACTTGCCATGAACTTTTTGCCAAAATTCAACATGATAAGGGCTTTCATGTGTTTTTCTATCAATCACATCAATTTCAGCGTTTTTGTATAAATCTAATAAAATTTCTTCTCGCATTCTATTTTTCAAATAAACATGTCCGCACTGTTCACAGACAACATAAACAAAACCTCTTTTGACTAAAAGTTGTTTACTTTCGTCTGCCCCGCACACTGAACAATTTACATTTTCAACATATTTTTCATCTACAACAATATTATTAACTTTGGGGATGTTTTCCGTTTCTTCTTTTGCTTTTTCAAAATATTCATTTATTTCTGGCACATCTTCCCTAATATTTCGATTGTCAATAATAATTGGGCGATCTTGTATTTTCATGTATAACTCCATAAACGTTTTACTTTTCAAAAAAAACGTTATCAAATAGCAATTAATAAAAGTTAAAGCTTTATCTAGTAATCATTCTCTTTAAGAAGATCTCTTCTGAAATAATATTACTGTCGAATGAAATAGCAAATACAACATATTTCGCTACATCACAGGGCTCTAGAAAGGTTGTATAATCTTGGCCTTTAGTAGCTAGCCCCATTTTACTTTGTGTTGATGAGGGTGATACGCAAAGTGTACGTACATTATATCTTTTTAATTCATCATGCATTGCTCTTGATAAACCTAAAAGAGCATGTTTTGTTGAGCAGTACATACTTGTTTCTTTAAATCCGGCATAAGCAGAAGATGAACCTATATTAACAATGCGTCCCCACTCGTTTGAAACCATTTCTTTTGCGAATTCACGAGCAAACATGAATGCAGAGCGATAATTTATATTAAATGTTTTTTCTAATGCTTCATCATCAGAATCAAAAAAGCTAACGTTAGGAAAAATACCTGCTGAATTAATTACAACATCAATATTGCCAAAGGTTTTTTTAGCTTGTTCAATAATATTATAGACGTCTTCCTTTGAGTTCAGGTCTCCCGTACAAGATGAAACTTTAATATTTCTCGTTGATAATGAGTTTGTTATATCTTGTAATCGTTCAGTGTTGCTAGCGGTTAAGAATAAATTACAACCACTATCAGCTAATGCCTCCGCAATAGACTTCCCTATACCTCCAGTTGCACCTGATATAAAGGCATTTTTTCCTTCTAAAATATTTATATCCATTTCTTTTTCCAATCTATGTGAGATAATTAAAATCTAAAACAATCTTTTAACTAATGTCGGGGATTTGTTTATTAAATATTCAAGAAAATCAATATCACTTAATTCATCAATTTCATAACTTACATCAGTTACATATGCTTGAACACGATCACTATGAATTAAGTTTTTTTGAATAACCATTTCAGAACGTACAACATCTATATAACCGTTTGCATCATAGGTTGATGGATATGCCTGACGGGCTAAATTTGCACTTTCAATATCAAAATTTCCGCCACACAAACATTTCAACTTACCATCTTCAATTTCAAATGATTTATAAGATGACTCTGTCATTTTATGTACTGATCTTAATGCAGTAAAATCACTACCGATAAAACTTTTCAAAGCCGCATCAATAACATTAGGCTCTCTCAAAGGTGTTGTTGGGCGTAAATGAGCAAAATATTCTGGGACTTCACCTTCATTTTCTATAAACCAATCAATCGCATGTTTAAAAAAATCCGTATCCGCTGCTTTATCTCCAGAAAGCTCTGATGGACGTAAAAATGGCACTTCCGCACCATACTCACGAGCAATATTTGCATATTCTTCTGAATCAGTTGAAACAATCACGCGATCAATTAGTTTCGATTTCAATGCAGCTTTAATACTATATGCAATCAATGGAAATCCAGCTAATGGTTTGATATTTTTACCTGGGACACCTTTCGAACCACTTCGAGCAGGTATCAATGCAACAATTTTACTCATTTTAATAATTCAACTAGTTCAATATAAGAACCTTCTGGTGCTGAGCAAAAAGCAACTTTTGCAAAACCATCAGGGGTGATTTGAGGTGTGGAAATAAATTGGATACCATCCTTTAAAAAAGATTGATAAGTATCATCAAGATCATCGACGGTAAAAGCCATGTGAGTAGGCCCTGTATCAACAATATGTCTTTTAGGGATATTTATTGTATCTGATTTAAAATCAAGTAGTTCAATCATTGCCCCATCATTTAAGCTCAATTTAACAGTTATTAAATCAGAATTCTCTAGGCCTAAAATCGTGTCAATAAAGCCACTATCCTCTTCAGATTGCACTTTAATGTTAAACCCAAGTTTTTTTGTATAAAAATCTATCGATGATTCTAGATTTTTTACAACAATACCTGTGTGCCGTATATTTAATATCATTTATTATATGTATGTATTTATTTAATTTATAAAATGAAAGCTATATTGTATTATTTGATAATTAATTAAATCTTTTCTAGATATGGCTTAACCCAAGCAAGTTGCTTTTTAAATATTTCAACACCCTCATCATCACGATACGCCTGCATAATGAAAGCCCCCCGGTAATTAAACTCTTTTAATTTGGTAAAGAATTTTTTAAAATTTGCGTTACCCTCACCTAGAATAACAGGCCCACTATCCAATATCCTATCTTTAATGTGAATGTCTGTAATTCTATCACCATAAGCTTCTAATTCTTCATCCGAATCAAAGCCTAGAGCGGCACTATTGCCAATATCATAATTAACAGTGATATTCTTAGAGTTCAATTTATCCAATAATTCAATAAATGGCTGTGGCGCCAAATCAGTTTCTAAAGATAGGTTAATATTTTGCTTTTCAATTTTTGGAATGATTTTTGTTATTTGCTCAACAAATCTATTAACCGCCTCTTTAGTTTTTAAGCTTGATTGGTCAACACAAGGAATAACAATGTCTGTAATTTGTAATGTCTTAGCTGTTTCTAAGAGTTGTTTTAAAATTTTAAAACTCTCTTCTGAAACTTTATCATCACTCGAATGCAGAGGTGCCTCCATAAAATAATCTGCACAGATGGTCTGTACCGATATACCTGTTTTGTTAATAATTGATTTTATTTCTTCAACGCCACCTTCTTTGAGTAGTGGATTTTCTTCTGCATCATTAAAATCTAATATAAATTCAATTAAATCTAAACCACATTCTTTAGCAACTTTAAATTCATCTTGCCACATTCCCACAGGAAAAGCTTGATACCTACCTTGATACTTAGGAACTAATCGTCCTTGCATTACACCTATTTTATTATTCAAGTTGTTTTACTTCCAATCAAGGTGTTGGCGAAGATTTTCAGCGATAGGCACTTCCGCTTCAATTGTTTTCTTGATGCCATCACCCATTGCCAATTCAATTTTTCTAACCGCACCAACCAGTTGTCTAAAGCCTGATGGCTCTACAGACGCTGATTGATCTGAGCCATACATCGCTCTATCTAAAGTAATATGCCTTTCTAAAGAGGTGATATTAAGTGCTGTTGCTGCATAAGAGACTGCCAAACCTACTTCATGCCCACTGTAACCTACATCACATTTGAACTTTTCTCTTAGGGTTTTGATCATATTAAGATTAGCATCTTCATCTTTCATTGGGTAGGTTG
>Ga0209249_1003816_pt1 | contig 10426 bp, 9 predicted proteins | sample SaaInlV_200m_DNA_4_FD_184653 | JGI IMG/M metagenome (GOLD analysis project Ga0209249, IMG submission 184653) | Marine microbial communities from expanding oxygen minimum zones in the Saanich Inlet - SI037_S3LV_200m_DNA (SPAdes) (version 2) | ecosystem: Environmental > Aquatic > Marine >... | reverse complement strand
CATTCTGGAAAAAACCAGGTTTTGGCCAGAGTGCATTTGTCGGCACGGTAGTAGCAGTATCTGTTAGTTTACTGAGTTATACTTTATTTAAAGAACCTATCGATTCATTTGTTCACAAAAAAGTAATGCCCGCAGTTTATGAAATGGCTGGTGAAGAATATATTGAACCCGCAAGAGATATTTATGAACCTGATGAAGTAAGAAAAACGGGAAGATGGGCAGCAAATTGTAATTTACAATATGAGAAGAGAGATGATCAGAAAAAAGTTTTTGAAGCAAAATGTTGGTTTAATGATGGACGAACTACAGTTACAAGATGTGATTTCCCTAATGCAACAGAAACCGGAACCGTAGAAGACGACCCTCTCATTTACGTTAGTCAATTTGCAACATATCGTGGTGAAGATGCGCTAGATAGAATTAAAGAAGATTTTGATGACTGTTCACAGTTAAATTCAATTATGATTAGTGGAAGAACAACACAAGAAAAAGTAAATGGATTGTATAAATTTACATCTCATCCTGTGCCATCACCGTGGACATTAGAAGATCTTACAGAAACAGAACTACAAAAACTTGCAAATCATTTTGATCGACAGAAGTTTGCCCCTTATAGAAGTTTAATGGGAATATGAAAGATTAGGAAACTATTAAATACTTCTAAATAATTCTTTTTACCTATGAAAAAGAAAAGTTTTATTAAAAAATTAATGGATAAGTTAGATAAAAGATTGGAAGAAAAATCTAATGAAAAACCTTGCTGTTGTTCTGAAGAAAAAAGTAAACAAAAATGTTGCAAGTGATCATTGATTGGCTGTTGTACAATTTATTTAACCTCAATCCTGCTTCAAAGCTCGCACAAGCAATTAACTTTTTTCTTTATGACTCTGTCAAGATCATTTTACTGTTAATTCTTCTAATTGCGGTAGTTGGTTTTTTAAGAACTTACCTTCCGCAAAAGAAAGTTAAGCAATGGTTAAATGTTAAATTCCCAGTATTAAGTAATATTTTCGCTTCTTCATTCGGTGCAATAACTCCGTTCTGTTCATGTTCTTCAATTCCTATCTTTCTTGGTTTTTTAGAAGCAGGAATACCTTTAGGGGTAGCATTTTCTTTTTTGATAACTTCTCCATTAGTTAACGAATATCTTGTTGTTTTGATGTTAGGGTTCTTTGGTTGGAAAATTACTTTAGCTTATGTTTTAAGTGGAATCACTGTTGGAGTTGTTGGTGGATTTATTTTAGGAAAATTAAAATTAGAAAAACATTTGGTAAAAGATTTAATAACTTCTCGAAAAAAACTGAAAGAAATAATTTATTCTAATTTCAAAGAGAGGATAAAGTTTGGAATAAAAGAAGCTTTATCAATTACCAAGAAAATCTGGCTTTGGGTATTGGTTGGAGTTAGTTTTGGAGCAATAATTCACAATTATGTGCCGCAAGAATTTATTCAAAGAGTAATGGAATCAGGCGGTATTTTCACGGTTCCAATTGCTGTCTTTTTAGGAGTGCCAATGTACGGAAGTTGTGCTGCGATAGTTCCTATTGCGGTTGTTTTATTTCAGAAAGGCGTTCCATTAGGAACTGCTTTAGCTTTTATGATGGCTACTGCGGCTTTAAGTTTACCAGAAGCAATCATTCTTAGAAGAGCAATGAAATTAAAATTAATTTTAATCTTTTTTGGAATTGTTACATTAGCAATCATCTTTACGGGTTATTTGTTTAATTTGTTGCAAATATTACTTTAGGAAACTATTAAATACTTCTTTATAATTCTTTATTTAAAAAAGAGGTGAATGCAATGAAGAAAATAATAACAGGAGTTTTATCTACAGTTTCAGCATTACCCATGGTTTTAGCAGACTGTGCTTGGAATAAAACTGGAACTGGCCATTTTTATGGAAAAGGCGGATCCTGGATGATTAGTTGGGGTTTATTAAAATTAGTATATTTAGCTGTTGCAGTTTTTATAATCTCGGCAGTATTCTGGTGGACATACAAGTGGATAGTTGTTGATAAAAAAACAGTAAAAAGAAAAAAGAGGTAGATTAAAATGAATCCAATGGAAATTATTGCAGTAGTAATTGCAATTTTAACTTTATTGAAAATAATTATGTTTTTGTTTAACCCAAAATGGTTAATGACATTAGTAGAATCAATGCATAAGTATATCGTTTTGCAGGCTGTATTTGTAAGTATCTTTATTTTAGTATTAGGAGCTTATTTGGTATTGTTTTTAGGAGTTGTAAATTTAATTGTAGCATCGTTGTTTGGAATGATGACTTTTGCTTTAGTTTTAGTAATGTCTCCAAAACTCTACTTAAAGTTCGGCAAAGACATCATTAAGAACAGAAAAGCGTTAATCCCTGTATTCTTAATTTGGGGAGTATTATCTGTTTGGACCCTTTGGACTTTGTTTGGTTAGATTTCTTTTTTATTTCTTTTGTCACTCTTTAGTTACACTTGGGCGAAAGTTTTATAAATGGATTTAACTTTTTATAGTATAATGAAAGTTAAAAATCCTGATGATAATTATAACGTCTTAGATCTAGATCAATTAGTTGAAAATGTAAGAAGAATAATGCAAAACGTAGATCCTCGCGTAATTAAACCAGAATCTTATCTTTACTCAGAATTAATGAAAAAGCACCCCGTAGAAACGGAATTAGGTTTAGATGCTGATTTAAACAAATTTATCCAGAGATATAATGGAAAAATTCAATATGATGGAGATCTTGATGATGTTGTGGATCTTGTTGATGTAAGATTTAAGCCAATTACTCCAGAGTATGATACTTTGATTCATCAGAATTGGTTCTGGACGGGGAGTCTTTTGGATAAAAATCTCTCTCAAATTATGGCAAATAAAGTTATTGGTTCGAAAGATGAAGATTGCCCTACTTATCTAAAAGAAACTTATTCGCCTTGTGGAGATGATGATGATCTTGGGTCTTCTGGATTTGGTCTTTCAATGGATTTACAAGAAATGCATAACTTTGCATTATTGTTTGAAATTGATGTTAAAGAACTACAAAAAACAAGAAATATTTTTTATGATCCAGAAGGTCTTTCTGGAGCACAATTTGGCAAAAACGTTGAATATTTATCTACATACATAGTTTTTGGAGGCATTCCTTGTCAAGCAATAAAAAGTATTAAATGCCCTATCATTCAATCTTGGCGACCTTATGGCGGGACTTTAATGGAGTATTTTGAATCTCCAACGTCTGTAGAATTAATAGAAGTTAAAGATTAATTAATTTTAATAGAAATAAACTTTTAAGGAACATTTATATATTTCTTTTTTTTCTTTAACTTAAAATGGGCGCAATACTTTACACTTTTTTATCTGTAATTATAGTATCTTTAATCTCATTATTAGGAATTGTATTCTTTATCTTACAGAAATCGACTTTAAAGAAAACTCTTCTATTCCTAGTAAGTCTTTCCGCCGGTTCTTTGTTTGGTGGTGCATTACTGCATCTACTTCCTGAAGCCATAGAAAAGTCTGGTTTCACTTTAACAGTTTCATTATCAGTCTTATCAGGAATTTTAGTTTTCTTTCTAATTGAGAAATATGTTCATTGGCATCATTGCCATGACCCAGAATGTTCTGGTCATAAACATCATTTAGTGGTTATGAATCTAGTTGGAGATGGTGTCCATAACTTTATTGATGGCTTAATTATTGCGGTAAGTTATCTTGCTAGTATCCCTTTAGGAATCGCGACAACTATTGCGGTTATTTTACACGAAGTCCCGCAAGAAATTGGCGATTTCGGAGTGTTATTATATTCTGGATTAAAGAAATCTAAAGCTTTATTCTATAATTTATTATCAGCATTAGTAGCAATTATTGGCGCAGCCATAGGTTTATTATTCGCTACAGAAACCTTTATCAGTTTAATCATCCCATTTGCTGCTGGTGGCTTCATTTACATTGCTGGTTCGGATTTAATTCCAGAATTGCATAAAGAGTGTGGCCCTAAAGATTCTTTCTGGCACATCTTTGCATTGCTTCTAGGGATTGGATTAATGGTTGTGTTAAAGTTTATTGCGGTTTAACAGTTTTAATTTACCGTCTTTTACGTTTATTTTTAAATTTATTCCCAGAATTACCATTTCTAGAAAACGGTTTTCTTGATGCAGATTTATGTTTAGATCTAGAGCCTCTACCAAAAGATTTTCGAGGTGGTGGTTTAGCTGCTGTTCCTACAGCATTCTTAGCAGTTTCTGAATGAAAGGTATGGTCCATTACTTCTATCTCCTGTTTGATTAATTTTTCAATATCTCTCAAAAAATTTCTTTCTTCAGCCGCACAAAAAGAAAATGCTGTTCCATCAGTTCCTGCCCGGGCAGTTCTTCCAATTCTATGAACATAACTTTCTGGTTCGTTAGGGAGTTCAAAATTTATAACATGTGAAATATTTTTAATATCTATTCCTCTTGCTGCAATATCAGTGGCTACTAATACATTAATTTTACCAGTTTTGAAATTACTAATTGCTTTGGTTCTTTGGTTTTGTGATTTATTTCCATGAATTGCATCAGCAGGGATATTATGTTTGTTAAGGTACACTGCTACTTTATTTGCTCGATGTTTTGTTCGAGTGAAAATTAAAACGCTGGTAAGATGTTTCTGTCTTAATAGTTCCAGTAATAATTTTTCTTTTGAAGATTGATCAGTAAAAAAAACATATTGTTTTATCAATTCAACTGTAGTGGCTTGTGGTGTAACCTCAACATGGATCGGGTTCTTAAGCAAGCTTTTTGCTAGTGTATTGATCTGTGGAGACATTGTTGCTGAGAAAAATAATGATTGTCTCTTATGGGGTAATTTTGCAATTACCTTCTTAATATCATGAATGAATCCCATGTCTAACATTCTGTCTGCTTCATCTAATACAAAAAATTCTATACTATTAAGATTAAGTTTTCTTTGATTCATCAAATCTAATAATCTGCCCGGTGTTGCCACAACAATGTCAACTCCTTTCGATAATGCTTGAACTTGTCGCCCTTGACTTATTCCTCCAAAAATCACGGTGTGTTTAAATTTAAGAAACTCACCATATACAGAAAAGCTTTCTCCAATTTGGGCTGCCAGTTCTCGAGTTGGAGCAAGTACTAAAGTTTTAATTGTCCTAGGATATTTTTCAGTCATCCTTTGCAGTATTGGTAATACAAATGCAGCAGTTTTACCAGTGCCTGTTTGAGCAATACCAATCAAATCTTTACCTAATAATAAACCCGGGATTGATTTTGCTTGGATGGGTGTAGGAATAGTATACCCCTGTTTAGTTATTGCTCTTTCTAATGCGGGCATTAATTTCAAATCTTTAAATGATGTTATTTCTTCCATTATAGTGTAAAATATACTTCCCAGTTATAAAGGTGTTTCTATTAAATTTAACATCGGGAATAAAAGAAGTCATCAGAAATGTTGATCTATTTGATTAACTATGTTATGTTCGTCAAGCTTGCGAGACCGAAAATTCAGTTGCTACACTGGTTTTGTAGCAAAGCGTTAGGGTTTTTGAAAATATTTAAATAGTCCTTATCTTTTAATATTAATTATGAAATTAAGTGTATCTGTTTATATGATTCAGGCATTAGCTAAAGAGGTGTATAAAGACTTACTTAGTAATAAAATTACTAAAGCAAGACGAGAAATAAAAGCAATAGTCGACTTAGACTTAGCTGAGATAAGAAAGTTAGAATTTGATCATGGAGATCAGAGAGTGTTAAGAGAGTGTTACATAGTACTCCATGATGCTCGTAAACTATTGGAATGGTCATTTGGTGACCGTATATATATATATTCTAAATTCGAGAAAGTGAATAAAGCAAAAAAACTTGTAGAATCTATAAGGAGAATAACTAAGAATGAAGTAAAAGAGATTGAGGAAGATCAAGAAAAGATAGAAATATTTAAAGATTGTTGGGAGAATAATCTTAATTCGAGATTTATTTATCATGGAACTAATTCTGCTGCTTTAGCTAAAATCCGGAGATATGGGCTTGTTCCTGGAATGAAAGTGTACAATGAAAGAGACGTACAGGAATTAGTTGCCCTATTTAGAAAAGCAGGTTCTAGTTTTACTTCTGGGGACATTTATAAGAATCAAAAAGGAAAATGGATCTATTATACTGGAATTAAGTCAGAGGCTGAAGATTATGCAAGAAGAATTGCAGAATTCTGGTCATATATTGTTGACCCTAATGGTAAGGGTCCTGTAAACTATAAATATGCTAGAAGAACTGTTTGTCTTAGGCTTATTGGTGTAGAATATGATCGTAAGAAAGAAATTTCCGATAATCAATTGTTAGATTATGTAAAAGCAAATTCAATACTGAAAAGAAAAGAGATTAACTATGCCCTCAAATGTTTTGATAGACTATGGAAAGTATTAGGTGATTCAAAACCAGTAGTACTTCATATTTCTATAAAGTGTCCTGCATTATTAGAAAAAATATTTTTGTATGGTAAAAAAAACATTCTTGATAATTTTTTGTTTAGTTTCAGTAGATATTTAATAGTTTACCAAAATTTTCCAGATTCAAAATCAAATTATTTCTTAATCCCTACTGAAAGAATTGAAACCATGGTTAATGATTTTTTCCTTACCAGAATGGGTCTCAGATCTACTGTTGTTAGCCATAATTTTAGTATCAATAAAAGGATTCCTGCAAAATATATTGTTAAATATGAATACATCTGATGTTTTATAGTTACTTAAATCATTTCTCAAAAAACCATGATAAAAGTTATTGTTTCAATTGTGAGTATTTCTGACCCACTCCCGCGCGAGAAATTATAAATGATTTCTGGGGGTTATTCGACAAAAAGGTCGCACAACCCACTGGTCAACCACGGGCAAATTATATAAAGTACCTCCTCTAATAGATATTACATAGATGTTCTTATAATTAAGCTCAAATGATAACTAAAATTAAACACCCCTATAAACCCGTACATTTGAAGTCTATACTTCATCCTCTCATAAATAAATGGTTCTTCAAGAAATTTAAAGACTTCTCGCTTCCACAACTTTACGGAGTAATGGAAATCCATAAAAGAAATAATGTTCTCATCTCTGCGCCAACAGGAGCAACTAAAACTCTAACCGGATTCTTAGCCATTTTAAATGAACTGATTGATTCGGCAAAGAAACAAATATTGGAAGATAAAGTCTATTGTGTTTACGTTTCTCCATTAAAAGCATTAAACAACGACATTGCCAAGAATCTAATTGAACCGTTAGAAGAAATAGAAAAACTTAACAAAGACAAACTAGGGATCAGAATTGGCGTTAGAACAGGCGACACTACCGCTTACCAAAAACAAAAGATGTTGAAGAACGCTCCCCATATTCTGATTACTACTCCTGAATCTCTTGCCATTATGATTAACTCTCCAAAGTTCAAAGAAAAACTTACTGATGTGCAATGGTTAATTGCTGATGAGATTCACGCTATTGCTGATAATAAACGAGGGGTCCATTTCAATCTTACTATGGAACGATTGCAAAGAATTTCTCCGGCTATGTCTAGAATTGGTCTTTCTGCAACCATTGCCCCTTTAGAAGAAATTGCTAAATATCTTGTTGGTTACAAAGGTGATGACCTCAGAGATTGTGGAATTATTGATGTCCAGTTCATTAAAGAAATGGATCTACAAGTTCTCAGCCCAGTAAAAAGTTTGGTTGATACAGATTATACTTCGACACATAATAAAATGTATGAATTGATGAATAAACTTGTTCAGGAACATCGAACAACTGTAATCTTTACTAATACTAGATCAGCTACAGAACGTGTTGTCCATAATCTTAAAGAAAGATTTCCAGAGAAATATAATGATGGTAATATCGCTGCTCATCACGGCAGTTTAGGTAAAGAAGCACGTTTTAAAACGGAACAAGATTTAAGAGATGGAACTTTAAAAGTTGTTGTTTCCTCTACAAGTTTAGAATTAGGAATTGATATTGGTTATGTTGATTTAGTTTTATGTTTAGGATCTCCAAAGTCTGTGGCAAGGTTCCTACAACGAGCAGGTCGTGCAGGGCATCAATTACATTCTACCGTAAAAGCAAGAATAATTGTTACTGATAGAGATGATTTAGTTGAATGTTCATTAATTCTAAAAGCAGCAATAGAACGTAAGATTGATCGCATTCATATCCCCCAAAACGCATTAGACGTTTTGTCACAACACATTTATGGGATAGCAATTAATGGCGTGATAAACATTTATGAAATGTTTCACCTCATCAAAAATTGTTATTGTTACCATAACTTAGAATGGGAAGATTTCTTTGAAGTTATTAAATATCTTTCCGGAGAGTATGTTGCTCTTGAAGAAAGATATGTCTTTGCTAGAATTTGGTATGATGCAGAAACAGGAAACATTGGTAAGAGAGGAAAAATGGCGAGAGTTATTTACATGACTAATATTGGAACCATTCCTGAACAGACGTTTATTAGAGTTAAAGTTGGTGAACGAATTGTCGGTACAATTGATGAAGGCTTTCTTGAACGATTGAGACCGGGAGATGTCTTTGTTCTTGGAGGAAGTGTTTACATGTTTAAATTCTCTCGGGGAATGACGGTGCAAGTTTCTACTTCAGTTAGTCGACCACCAACCGTTCCTTCTTGGTTCAGTGAAATGTTACCGTTGTCATTTGATTTAGCGATGGAAATTAATAAGTTCAGACATTTGATGGATGATAAATTTATTCATAAAGTTAGTAAGAAAGATATTCTCAAATTTATTAACGAATATTTATACGTTGACGGAAAAGCAGCTAATGCAATTTACCAGTTCTTTTACGAACAATATCATTTCAGTGAAATTCCATCACACAAAAAAATTGTTATTGAGAAATATTCTGATCGAGGAATGAATTATGTTATTTTTAATACTTTATTCGGCAGAAGAGTAAACGATTGCCTTTCTCGAGCATTAGGCTTTGCTATCGGCAGATCTCAACATCGGGATGTAGAAATAGGAATTACAGATAATGGTTTTTATATGGCTTCAGAAAAGATATTTAATGCTTTGAGAGCTTTTGAATTGTTAAAGTCAGAAGATTTTCGTGCGACATTAGAAAATGCGATTGAAAGAAGTGAAGTTCTTTCTAGAAGATTTAGACATTGTGCCGCTCGTTCTTTAATGATGCTTCGTTCATATATGGGCAGGAAAAAAAGTGCAGGAAGAATGCAAGTTAATAGTAGAATTTTATTTAATGCTGTTAAGAGGATTGGTAATAATTTCCCCATTTTGAAAGAAGCAAGACGAGAAGTTCTGGAAGATTTAATGGATTATAAAAATGCGCAATTGATTATTGATGGTATTGTTGATGGAAAAATCTCTTTGGTTGAAACAAATAATCTGATGCCTAGTCCTTTTTCTTTCGGTTTGATTGTCGGCGGTTATTCAGATGTGATTAAGATTGAAGATAAACAGGAATTCTTGAAACGGATGCACCAGATGGTTCTGGCTAAAATTGCTTTGAAAGATGGTAAGAAATTGATTAAAGAGAAGAAAGAAGAATTCTCTTATACTGGTTTCTGGGATGAGCAGAAAAAACAACAAGAAGATCGTAAAGATACATTTCAAGAAAAATTAAAGATGCAAATCTGGAATTTGAAACGTGTTCCTGTTTATATGAAAGAAGAGCTGGTTAAATTAGTAGAAACTGGCAATATGCAGAAAAAGATTTGGGATGAGATTGAAAACCATAAAGAAGATGTTGAGAAGAGTTGGCCTGATGAGTTAAGAGAGTTTGTTGGCGAGAAAAAATAGAATCTTAAAATATTTCTAAATTGTCTGGGAAAGCACCACTTATTTTACTTAACATGTCATTTAAATCATTGATGTGGGGTGCATATATCCAAACCAGATAATCATAAACACTGGCAGTGAATCTAATATAGGAAGAAACATACCTGTGTCTTTCTAAAAATTCTTCAAATGATTTTCTTGAATGTTTCTCATCTTCATTAAATCTTAAAAAAACTTCAAAAGAATTCAATCCCTCAAATCTTTTTAAACTAAAATTGAATGAAGTCATAATACCAAGAATGATTTTATTTTTAATTAGACTTTCAACTAAACTTTTGGTTTTATTATAAGAAAATTTTGATTTTTTACTTAATTCTGTGATGCTTATTCTAGGATAGTCATGTAATTCGTTTAATATTACTTTTTCTCCTTCAGAAATAACATATTGTTCGTCTTTTATTCTTTTTATGATTTCTGAATTAACATTTAATGTTTTTATTTCAGAATCAGACAATAAAAATTTCGTAGGGCAATATACTTTTTTTAATATTCTTAATGAATAATATTTTGTTAATATGTCTTTTGTTAAATTTTTTATTTCAAAAAATATTTTATCAACCTCATTAATATTTGGACAAGC
>Ga0209249_1003813_pt1 | contig 10432 bp, 8 predicted proteins | sample SaaInlV_200m_DNA_4_FD_184653 | JGI IMG/M metagenome (GOLD analysis project Ga0209249, IMG submission 184653) | Marine microbial communities from expanding oxygen minimum zones in the Saanich Inlet - SI037_S3LV_200m_DNA (SPAdes) (version 2) | ecosystem: Environmental > Aquatic > Marine >... | reverse complement strand
GTAGTACCAATGACCCAAGTAATAGTGTGGTACTAGCAAATTCATTTATTGATGGAATGAAAGCTAAGGAGCAAGTGGAAATAAATAAATATCTACTAAAAGATATGAGGATGGAACATTTTTCTTTGGATTTTTATGATAAAAATACAGATCAAGGTAATGATTTAACTATTATTGAATCTGCCATTAAACAATCTGATGCATTTGTAATTGCTACACCTGTATGGAATTTTAGTATCCCTGCTAATTTAAAAAATCTAGTAGATCGAATGGGTAGCTTTGCACTAAATGAAAAACATAATAAAGGCACACTAGCAGGTAAACCTTTTTACATAATATTTACAGGCGGAGTACCAAAAGAAGTATGGGAAGGATTAATGAAGCAAACTACTAGCTCCTTACCAAAGGCAATCGAATACTTTGGAGGAAGTTATATAGGGCATCACTTTGAAGAGAAATGTATGTTAGAAAATGGAGAGTTTGGTTTAATAGTAGATAAACGTCCAGATAGCCTAGAAACAGTTAAGTCGAAAGGAGTTGAATTTGCAGATGTTGTTAAGGAATACGTAAAAACAGGAAAGGCTCCAATCAAACAAAGAGCAAAAGGAGGACTTACACGATTGCTTGGATCGATTATCAAGAAAATTACATAGTCTATCTTCCTACTAATATTATCTCTTCATCCATGTAACCTTGTTTTTTAAGCTCGTTCCATGTTTTTGGTCCGCCCTCTACTAAAATACTAGAAATACCATTAAAACCATTACTTGGAGTAATGCACTTGTTCCAAATAAATGAGAAATCAAAAACAGAATCTTTAATAGGGCATTCCCATATTGCTATTCCCCTACCCATCAATTCATTCTTTTTATCCGCATCACCTTTTAATGTGATAATTATTGTGTCGCTAGTAAATTCATCACAAATAACTTTGGAATCTAATTTAATTTGAAGTTCTGGATCTAAAATTATTCTATAACTTGAATACAATTTTTGTTCATCTTTGTTATACCCCAATCGTGTAGTTAAAGAGCAATCGTCACTATTAACAGTATTTACTCCTACCATAATTGCATCATGAGTTGATCTAAGATTCTTATGCGACCATTCATCTTGCTTTGATGATGTAATTTTAATTGGTGATCCATCTTTGTCTGCATATCCACCCAATTTAGTCTGAGCTGATTTAATTGTTATCCACGGTCTTTTCTTATTTATAACTGAGATATATCCCCTATTCATTCTGATGCAAAGATCTGAATTAACTGGACCGGATACTTTAATACCCGCTTCTACTAGGGCAGTAATCCCCTCCCCTGCAACTACTGGATTTGGATCTATCATTCCAAATACAACACGATTTATGCCAGTTTCTTTAATTATATCTGTGCAAGGTGGTGTTTTACCAAAATGACAGCATGGCTCTAAATTGGTATATAGAGTTGCTTCTGATAAATTTATATCAGTTTTTGTACACATTTTTTGTACAAGGTTTAAAAGTTCTCTCTCTGCATGAAGCTGCCCCCAGCCCTGATGATAAGCCTCTGCAATAATTTCATTATTAATAACTAATACAGCACCAACCTTGGGATTAATACCGGTAGATTTTCCAGCTCTTTTTGCTAGAGAAATACACCTATTTATATATTTTTGATCTCGCATATTCATAGAAGAACAATATCTAAATATTTAGTTAATGGCTTATTTTTGGGCTCTACTCAAATATCCCTTAAGTGCAGGTTCAGATCTTTTATGCTCAACCTCTCTACTTAATTTACTTGAATCCTTAGCTGAGAAATATTTTTTGTATCCACCTGAGCCTTCTTCCATAAACCTTGCAACTCTAGTTACAGTTGTAGTGCTTGCACCTGTATTTTCTGCTATTTGACGATAGGTCTTTCCTTGAAATAATTGCTTTGCCACTTCTAATCTCTCACTCCATGACTGAAGTTCGCTTAATGTGCCAATATCTCTAAGTAGATTGGCTATTTCTTCTTCATTATTGCATGAAGAAAAAGCATCACATAAGCCTCTAAATTGTGGACTGCTTCGCCAGTTTCTTTCAGAGAATCGTAGTTTCATAGCAATATATTGGAACTCTATCATATCGTTACAACGTTCTACAACACTAGAACAAAATATATACATAGCCATAAAATTGAATATTTGCTATAATATAAGCAATAACAAACAAAAATCATGCGTAGCAAAGAACTATCTCAACAGCTTTCCGTAGGAATAATCATGGGCGTAATGCTGACTATTGTATTTTCAATTGTCATTCCTCGGCTTGCATTCTTAAACAAGTATCTACCTGTTGCCTATTACAATACTTTACCTGTCTCTAATACAGGAGATATAGATAGAGATGGAATACCAGACACTATTGACGATAGTGATGGAGACAGCATTGCAGATGCATATGATGCAACGCCGCTTCCTAAATAAAGAATAATTACTTATTAAATTAGAGTGCAGAATATTTTTATATCTACACCCTAATTATTAAAGTTAAACTTAATTAATTTTTCATCCACCTCTCTTTTTTACTATTTCTTCTGCTACATTTGGTGGGACTTTATTATAGTTAGCAAATTCCATAGAGTAACTAGCTCTACCCTGAGTCATTGAACGAATATCTGTTGCATATCCAAACATGTTTGCAAGAGGCACTAATACGTCTACAACCTTTGCTTGTCCACGATCAGACTGTCCTTGGATTGTTCCACGACGTGCATTTAGATCTCCCATTACATCTCCCAAGAAATCTTCTGGTGTTACTACCTCTACTTTCATAATTGGCTCAAGTAGTACAGGCTTTGCTTTTTTGGCAGCGCTTTGGAAACCTAAACTAGAACATGTTTTAAATGACATCTCAGATGAATCCACATCATGGTACGAACCATCATATAAATTAACTTTTACATCTACTACTGGGTATCCAGCAATTATTCCCCTGCTCATTCCCTCTTGGAAACCACGATCACAAGGAGTTATATATTCTCGAGGGATCTTTCCTCCGACAATATTATTCTCGAATTCATATCCTTTACCTGGCTCCTGTGGGATCAACTTAAATATAACGTGACCATATTGTCCTCTACCTCCACTTTGTTTTACGTACTTCTCATTGTGATCAACTTCTTCTTGGATTGTTTCTCTGTATGCGACCTGAGGTTGTCCAACACTTGTTTCTACAGAGAATTCTCGTCTCATACGATCAATAATAATATCTAGATGGAGTTCTCCCATTCCGGAAATAATTGTCTGTCCAACTTCATCATCTGTTTTAACACGGAATGTTGGATCTTCTTCGGATAGTTTTCCTAGAGCAATTCCCATCTTTTCTTGATCTGCTTTAGTCTTTGGTTCAACAGCAATCTGAATAACAGGTTCTGCGAATGTGATTGTTTCTAGTCTTACTTGATTCCCTTCATCACAAAGAGTGTCTCCTGTTCTTGTGTCTTTTAATCCAATAATTGCAGCAATATCACCTGCTCCAACTTGATCTACTTCTTTTCTGGAATTTGCATGCATTTTAACTAGTCGTCCTATTCTTTCTTTTTTACCTGATCTAGAATTAATAACATAACTACCAGATTTAAGTACTCCTGAATAAACTCTAAAGAAAGTTAGTTTTCCTACAAATGGATCAGTTGCAACTTTGAATGCTAATCCTGATAAAGGCTCTGAATCATCTGGCTTCCTAATTACCTCTTCATCTGTTTTTGGGTTAATACCTGTTGTAGGTGGTACATCTAGTGGAGATGGTAGATATGCAACAACTGCATCTAGCATAAGCTGTACTCCAACATTCTTTAATGAAGAACCACAAACAACTGGATATAAAGCATTTTTTATAACACCTACTCTAATACCTTTAACTAATTGTTCGTCTGTTAGCGCTCCATTTTCTAAATACGCATCTAAAAATTCATCATTACTACATTCAGCAACCTTCTCCATTAGCTGAGATCTGTATTCTGTAGCTTTTGATTTCATATCTTCTGGAATATCAATTTCTGTACACTTTTCTCCGTGATCACCTTCGAATTTGTATGCTTTCATAGCAACTAGATCAACTACTCCATTTAAATCACTCTCTGCACCAATAGGTAACTGGATAGCTACTGCGTCTTTACTCAATCGATCATGGATACTTGCAATAGACATATAAAAGTCTCCTCCTGTTTTATCCATCTTGTTAATGAACGCAAGGCGAGGAACATTGTATTTGTCTGCCTGTCTCCATACTGTCTCACTTTGAGGTTCTACACCCTGTGATCCATCAAATACTGCTACACCTCCGTCTAGAACACGTAAGCTACGTTCTACCTCTGCAGTAAAGTCTACGTGACCTGGAGTGTCGATAATATTAATAGTATATTCAGTATCTTTTGCAGTCCAATGACACTGGGTAGCAGCAGATGTGATTGTAATACCACGCTCTTGCTCTTGTTCCATCCAGTCCATTGTTGCTTCACCTTCGTGGACTTCTCCTATTTTGTAGTTCACACCGGTATAAAATAAAACACGTTCTGTAGTTGTGGTTTTACCCGCATCAATATGCGCGATAATACCGATATTTCTAACATTTATTAGGTCCATGAATAGTAGGAGTAATATTAATTAATATTTGAACGTTCTGAAAAAGCGTTCAATGCCGAAAGACTATAAAGAAGTGGGGTATTCCATGCAAATGAAAACTCCTCGAGCTTTGGGATTATCTTGCAAGATGCGCAAAAGCTTTGTTAGCTTGCGCCATCTTAATTACGTCTTGTTTCTTCTTAAATGCGTTTCCTTGGTCATTTGAGGCTTCTAAGAGCTCTAAAGCAAGTCGGTTACACATTGGCATGCCCTTTCGTTCTCTGGCTGCCTTTAGTATCCATCTGATTGCTAAAGTCTGCTGTCTTTTTGGATTAACTTCTACTGGAACCTGATACACAGATCCTCCAACACGTCTTGGGCGAACTTCTACTAAAGGAGTTACATTCAATAAAGCTTTGTTGAATACATCCAAAGGCTCTTCTTTTGTTCTGGTCTTAATTACTTCCATTGCGTCTTTAAAGATACGTCTAGATATAGCCTTTTTACCACATTGCATCATGCAGTTAACGAATTTCTCGACAACTGGATCAGATCCCTGTGGTATGTACTCTTTTACTGCTTTGGCCATAATAACGAATTAAAGAAATTAAGCTTTTGCCTTCTTGGCACCGTATCGACTTCTTCCTTGTTTCCTGTTTTGTACTCCCTCTGTATCTAATACACCACGAACTATGTGATATCTAACACCAGGAAGATCTTTTACACGACCACCACGTACTAATACAACGCTATGCTCCTGTAGATTGTGTCCTTCTCCCATAATGTAGGCTTTTACTTCGTGACCATTAGTTAAACGTACACGAGCAATCTTACGCAAAGCGGAATTAGGTTTCTTTGGTGTCATTGTTGTTACCTTTACACAAACTCCACGTTTAAATGGAGCTCCTTTGCGAAGTGGCACATTACGCATCTTTAGTGCATTCCAAGTGTATTGGAGTGCAGGAGAGTTGGACTTTGTCCTCTTGTCCTTTCTTGGCCTACGAATTAATTGATTGATAGTTGGCATATAAAACTAAATGCTTCTTATTGGTAAGTTCCTCAAAAAAGCTGATAGAGATTATGGGAATCTGCAAGCTAAGTAAAGATTTTATGGGTATTTTCTTTAATAAATCTCTTTTTTAAACCTCTTCAGGTTGCTTATCTTTTATACTAATTAGAATTTTCGTATCGTTATCATCTAAATGCTCGAATTCAATTTCTATGTCCATTGCAGCTGCAATTGCTTCATTATTAACAAATTCTCCACTTTCCAACATATCTAAGATCCGCTTCTTGAAAGAATCTGACTCTCCTGTTTGTAATATCAACTCAAAAATCAGTCTGTCTCCTTCCACATCAACACGTTCTAAGTTTAGTCCAATAAATCCTGCTGCCTGCTTAGCTACTGCTTTAAATGATTCAATTTGCTCATCTGTACAATCAGAGATCTCTTCTGGTAAAAGTTGTGTAATTATTTCAAGTTGATCAAAAATATCTCTTGCTCCTTCTGTAATACCAAAGCTATATTCCACAATATTTTCATTGTTTATATTTTTTACTTCTCTAGTTAATCCTAATAATAATGGTAATTCTTCAGACATTTCATTAAATGAAGAAAGAAACTCACTTTCCTGGAATTTCTTATCATCATTACTACCTTCAATAAACTGAAGATGCATTAAGAATCGTTCCATGTCAGCCCTAACATCAACCGGTGTTATGCCACCTATTTTCAAATATCCTGTCATCATTCTAGAAAAAAATTCATCTTCACCTATTGAAAATGAGTCTTCTATTGGCTGTAGATCCTCAATTGGTACTGCTGAATCTTCACTTGTTACATCTTCTTCAGAGAACACTAGTTCATCCATATCTAACATCTCTGGTTCATCAACATGTAATGTATCTGTCTCTTCTGCCATGGGTACTGATTCATCCATATCTAACATCTCTGGTTCATGTGATGGAATTTCTCCAACATCATAAGTGCCATATCCATCCGACCGCCTTTCTATCTCTTCAATACCATTTTCTATCTGTTGCTCAACCTTTAGCTGCTCTTCTTGCTGTTGCTCTTCTTCTCTTTGGTCTTCCTCCTCCTGTTCCTCCGCTTCTATATTCTCTTCTTCCTCTTGCTCTTCTATTTGATCTTCTAGTTCTTCTTTCCTAGTTATAAGTTCAGCTATTGCCATATCTAATGCAATCCCCTGCTCTCCGCTCCTTTCTGAATCAGAAAGAGATGATAATTCATTGTTCTTCTCCTCTATTTGCCTTTCTACACTGCCTAACTGACTCGCTAGATCCTCAGATGATCCTGAATCAAATAAGTCACGAAATGTTTCAGTCATATTCGCAAACATTTCAAGTATCTTATCAAATAGCTCATTAATCTTTTTTACTATATTTATAACTACTGTATTCAGCATTTCTTGTTTATCCATCCCTTCAAAATGATTTGTAGTAGGAGCTTCTATTTCAGTTCCCTCTGTCCCACTTAATTCTGTTTCAAGTAGCTCGTCTGCCTCAGTAGAATCTGCCTCTCTTTCTCTATCTTCTAGTGATCCACTTCCTGCTGTCTCGTTTTCATCTGAGCCACTTTCTCTAGGTTTCCTTTCTTCTGGTAAGTGAACAGCTTCGACTCGTCTTTCTGTTGATTCTTCAACATCTAGATCTGAGGGATCAGGAGTATCTTCTGAGTTATTACCAAGAGTTTCAGCCCCAAAATGCAGGAGTCTATTTTCGTTTTCTAACGAGTGCCGTGAGTTTATTTTTATATTCATATTTTTTTTATTTGATTCTATAGATTATGTTTTATTCCAAATTCTATGGTGAATTCATATCATCCCTTTGAACATGAGCTACAAAAGGAATAATGCCATCTGCATTTTCATCACTATCACCCGACTTCCAGAACCAAACAAGGAAAGGTCCGTCTATATATAGTTTTGGTGGTCCTTCATCCATACCTTTTGATGCAACTGCAGCTGCAGCCGCCTGAGCCCTTGCTCCATTTTCGTTCATACGCAACATATGTTCATATTTTGCCTCAGTAATTTTATATTTACCTAATTCAGCACCTAGAATTTCATTTATATCTCCTTCCCTATGAAAATCTACCATAGGAAAAGATATTGCTCCGTATTCATTAGTAAAATCTGAATTTTGAGTCATTGATTCTGCCAATGAATGCAAATCAGTACTCCCTTCTGGTGCTTCATCTAAACGTGTCATACAAACTAAATAGCCTTCTGCTGTTCTAACTACTGCAATGGGATGTTCATGTCCTTCTACTGTTCCAGTAAAAAATGGGCGAGCCTCATTCTCATCTAGATCTTCTGGAATAGACATCGTAACAGAATCTACCTTTTCTGAATCGTAATCAATTTGCCCATTGCTGTCACTAAGTCTCATTTCTCCGCTTTCTCCTGCTTGTAACCATTCTACCCCTATGTCCAATACACTTGCAGCTGCAATATCATCAGGCCCAGCGATAGATTCTAATTGGATACTAAAGCCTTCATCTACTAGAAACTCATTTACCTTATCTACACCCCCAATTTGTACCTCGCTGCTCATTACATCAGTTAAGTTAGGAACTTCTGCATACATCTCAGGTAGACTCTCAGCCAATCCTGCTCCTGCCTCTGGCAAATTCCATTCTTGGCCTTCTACACCAGTTGCTACCCCTTGAATTTTTTGCAAAACATCTGCAACAGTATGTGGCGCGCTAGATCCACCATCTGAAATATTAAACTCGTTTTGCTCAATATCAATTTGTGACAAACGTGAATCTGTTTCATTATCAGGTTCAATTTCATTAACTCTTCTCTGACTATTTTCTATGGAATAAGTTCCATTATAATTAAGCGTAATAAAATCTCTAGTCCCGTCACTATTAGTAACTATCACTTCTAATCTTTCACTCATAAATGTTGCATACATCTCTATCTCTGCTGTTAGCCCATCACTATTTAGATTAATATCCACATCTGAATCCAAAATTGTTATTTTTTTTGCTTCATTATCAAATAGAAATTTTTCTTCATTTTGGGAAAAGAAATTAATCGCTGATTGATCAATATCCATTGTTATTTCTACTTCTGGAGAAGGATACGCTTCTGCTGATTGAGCAGTATTTGATTTAATGTCCTTTTCATTGTCTTCTGGTACAGATGACGGCAAATCAGGAGAATTAAAATATAACATCCTTCTTTCTGAATATAGCCCAGATATACTGTGTTTTATCGTATTCATATTGTGTATTGGTATTTAAATATTTCCCTTTATTATAGCAAAATTCTTATGTTTTAACAATTCCCAGAACCAAAAGAACACTACCTGATTTTACTAGGCAGTGTCCTTGTTGTATACATTTTTTATTCATCGTCTTCAGTCTCTTCTATCTTGTCTACAAAACGCTTTCTGTATACCTCTCCTGTAGGGATTAGGCGTCCAATAATAACGTTTGATTTAAGGTCCTGAAGATTATCTATCTTTCTAGTTGTTCCTGCTTCTACTAGAACACGTATTGTTTCTTGGAAGGATGCACCTGCAAGCCATGAATCTGTAGCTAGTGCAACTCTTGTGATACCGAGTAGTAGTGGTTCGTATGTTGCAACCTTTCCTTTCCCTCTCTTTCTCTTTTTCATTTCTGCAATTTCAAATTCAACATCCGAAATATCTACTGTTTCACCTGGCAATAATTTGGTATCACCAGCATCTATAATACGTACTTTAGAGAATAGCTTTCGAACAATGATCTCTAGATGTTTCTCGTTAATTGTTTGACCCTGAGAAGCATAAATATGCTGTACTTCGTAAACAATGTATCTCTGTACTGCGTATGGACCTTTTTTAGCTAGAAGATCTTGTAAGTTGAAGTGACCTACATTCAAAGCTTGACCAACCTCTACAGCGTCATTGTTCTTAATAAGTAGTGTCTCTCTGTTACCAAGTTCATATGTTCTCTCTTGCAATTCGTTGTGCTTAACTTTTACAACACCATCATCTATTGAGCTTACTACACCAGCTACTTTTGCTTTTTCAGTAGATTTATCATTTACAGATCTAGCTAGCACAGTTCTTTCTTTTACTTCTTGTCCTTTTTCTACAACTATTTCGAATCCTCCTGCAATTCTATATTCGTCTTCTCCTTTTTCTTGTGCAAAGACATGAATAACAGTTTTATTTGAGCTTCTGCTTACTTTTACTTTTCCTGCTATATCTGCAAGGATAGCTGGAGTTTTTGGATTTCTGGCTTCAAATAGCTCTTCTACTCTTGTCAAACCCTGAGTGATATCTGCGCCTTCTGCGACACCTCCCATATGGAACGTTCTCATAGTTAGCTGTGTTCCTGGTTCTCCAATTGATTGAGCTGCAATAATTCCTACCGGTGTACCCTGTTTAACTAGATGATTATCACCTAGATCACGTCCGTAACATTGTTGGCAAATACCACGATGTGTTTTACATGTCATAACAGATCTCACAGGAACATTTTCGATTTCCTTTTCTTCTATCTCTCTTAGTAAGTCTCTATCAATTTGATCGTTTCTACCCGCGATCTTCTTTTTGTTATAAATTAGGTCTTCACTTAATACACGACCATAAATTCTTTTAGATAGAGGTTCACCAATCTCATCTGATTCTTTTTTGGTGAGCCAGTGAGTATCCTTACATCCACAATCGTCTTGTCTAATTATTACGTCTTGTACTGCATCTACCAAACGACGTGTTAGGTATCCAGCTTCTGCTGTTTTTAGAGCTGTATCTGATTTTCCTTTTCGTCCTCCATGTGTAGCAATAAAGTATTCCAATACAGAGAAACCGTCTTTTAGATTGGACT
>Ga0209249_1003811_pt1 | contig 10436 bp, 7 predicted proteins | sample SaaInlV_200m_DNA_4_FD_184653 | JGI IMG/M metagenome (GOLD analysis project Ga0209249, IMG submission 184653) | Marine microbial communities from expanding oxygen minimum zones in the Saanich Inlet - SI037_S3LV_200m_DNA (SPAdes) (version 2) | ecosystem: Environmental > Aquatic > Marine >... | reverse complement strand
TGCTCTCAATATTTTACGAAAAAATGATGTTGAAAACATTAGCAATGAACTCTACAGAAACAGTATGAAGCTTGAATACGTCCTTAATTACGAAGGAATACTCCAGAACTGAACAGCCCTTGGTTCAGCGTAGAGAATTAGACCCGCGGTAGCGGCAAATGAGAGCTGGAAACCAACATCCCAGAGCACCATCGGGTTGAAATATGACATTGCGACGGCAACAAAAAGGAGGGATGCAACGCCGTCTTGCCGCCTGCCAAGCTGTCTGCCAAGTAATCCAAGCCCGCCCATGAGCGCGGCGCGAACTACTGCCGCATCTGCCCCAACGAGAATTGTATAAGCGGCAATACCTATCATGGCAAGAATAGAGCCATTTCTTTTGCCAAAAAGATTGCCAAATAAAGTAATGAAAAGCCCTGCAATAATGGTGATATTAAAGCCCGAAATAGCAATAATATGCGTTGTGCCTGTATCTTTAAAGGCATGCTGAAGGTCAACAGGTAGTCCGGTTTCTATGCCTAAGAGAATTCCTGCCAACAAAGAAGCTTCTGGGTCGGGGAAAAGTTTATAAATATTGACAAGAGCGCGGTCTCGAAGATCATAAATTGCCGCCATAATTGGTGAACCACCACGAGCTTCTGGTAAAAGAGTCGCTTCTGCGTTTCGCATATAGGCATGAATATCGTTCAGGGCAAGATAATCTCTATAAGAAAACTCTTCGTTTTCTGGTGGGATTTCAAGGAGACCGCGAACACGAATATAATCGCCATAGCGGTAAGTTTCCCCCGCATTGATGCGCACAAGAATTTTTCCGTGTACTGTTAAAGCTTCAGTTTTGCCAATCTGATTAATGAATTGAGTGTCTAATTGGAGATTGGTATAAGTATCACGGTAATCAGGCGCATCAGAAATAACACCTGTGACGAGTGTGTCATATTCTCTGTCACTAAACCAGCCAATGAAAAAAGGGTCTTCAAATTCAGGTTGATTATTCTCAAAGTGATATGCGCCAAAGAAAAAGGCAAGGAGGAGCAGAGGCAGAAAAAAGTAGAATTGAGTTTTTGAATTATCTGGGGCTTTATAAGGAGAGTTTTTTACGCCTTTCTCGAGAAAGGCGCGCAGGATGATTGTGGAAAATGCGATTGTTGCTGAGGCAAGAACGAGGTTGAACCAGAAGTTTGTACTTTGTGGGTAATAACGCGCGAGAATGATGCCACCGAGATAGCTAAGGGAAATCCAAGTAATCGAGAAGATGGCTGGTTGCATAAGAAGGTCTTAGATATTGCCTATTATTAGGCAATATCTAAGGCAAGCTAGGATAAAAATTTCATAATTGCTATTGCGCTAAAGATGCCTATTACAACAAGGGCGCCAATTATGGCATCGCGCATATTGCGGCGATCTACTAATTTGAGCAAGGGGTAAATCCCTTCTGCTTCCCAGCGGGGACCACCAAACCAAGCGAAGACTAATCCGCCAAGAAGGCCGCCTATATGCCCCCAATTATCAATGCCAGGAGACATGCCAATAACAAGGTTCACGGCGGCAATAGTGATGATATTGCTCAATGCTTTTTTGCCGCGCGCACCGAAGAGGTTTTTGTTGAAGTATAGAAAAACGCCTTCGGCGGCAAGCAAGCCAAAAACCGCGGTCGATGCGCCTAAAGAATTTGCATCTGAAAAATAGAAAGAGAAGACATTTCCCGCAAATCCGCTGACGAGATAGAGCATCAAAAATCGAAGATGCCCCATGCGGCTTTCCATCCCTGAGCCTATGAAGAAGAGGGCGTACATATTGAAGCCGATATGCATGAAAGAACCATGCAGTAAAACAGGTGTAATAAGCCGCCAAAGCTGACCGACTAAAATGGCGGCATTAATTTTCATACCCAAATAGGCGGGGAGATCACCCTCGAGGAAGAATTCGCTTGCCATTTGAAGCAGATAAACAAAAACGGTGATGCCTATAATGGCATAAGTAACGCGCGGCGGGGAAGAGGGAACAGGAATTCTTCTCTCTTGTGGCGGAGGTGGTGACTGAATATATTCAGGTGCAGGGGTTTGGTTTACTTCGTTCATAGATTTACCTTTGGTGGATTGGCTCGATGATGCTCAGACCGAATAATTGCCTCAATTATATCTACTGTTTCGTCTAAGGCGTCGTCTTTATTGAGGACGATATAATCAAATTCATTGGCACGTTTTAGTTCTTGCCGAGCAGTAGCAATACGAAGTTTCAACCCTTCGGATGTTTCTGTTTTACGCGCTTTTAGTCTGTTTACGAGTTCGTCTTCATCTTCAGTTGTTAGAAAAATGAGGATAGCCTCTGGGACTGCTTTTTTGACGGTTGCCGCACCTTGGATATCGAGACGCATAATGACATCTTTCCCGCTGTCGAGCGCGTCTCGAACTTGTTTCTTGGAGTTACCTTTATAATCGTTATAAACAATGGCGTATTCAAAAAGTTCATCGTTTTCGATCATTTCTGCAAATTCATCGTGAGAAACAAAAAAATAATCTACGCCATCTACTTCGCCTTTGCGGATTGGGCGGGTTGTAGCGGTAATAACAAAATGAAAGGGATATTCGCCGCGCTCTTCCATCATGTGTAAGACAGTATCTTTGCCTACGCCAGAAGGTCCTGAAATGACGATGAGCAAGGGCTCGGGGTGAATGATATTAAATGCGTTTTCTGATGTCATAAAGAGTATTGTACCTGATGAAAAGCAAAAAAATGTGAAGTCCATCTAAGAACAGGAATAAAAAGAAGAAAATTTCAAAACTGTCAAGTTTCTACTATGTAAATCATGCTTTTGCTTGAAAGAAAAACTAAAAATGCTCTATAATTATTTTGTCTTATCTAAAGCTGTGGCTTTATGGGAGAGTTTCATGTCTTTCAGGAAAAAAGAGTTTCTAAAAATAGGGGCGATTTTCATCCTGCTATTTAGTTATTTTATTGGTTTTCTTTTTGCCTATAATGAAATTGGCATAATTGGCATAATTTTTTCCATGATACCTATTATTGTTGCGGCTTCGATATATGGTCGTATTGGGGGAATTACTACAGCATTAATTACTTTTCTCGTAAATTTAGGTTTGATATATATAATGGTAGGAGAAATAGATACTACAAATCCTGGTATTATTCTGGGCTCTATTTTTCTTTTTTTAATAGGTATTTTTGTGGGTTGGACTACGGATAAAGATAGGGAGATGCAAAATGAATTGCATGAGCGGCGAATTGCTGAAGACAGGCTCGCCGAGACAGAATCGTGGTATAGGAATATTTTTGACGGGGTGAATGATGCAATACTAGTGGAGTCTATTACAGGGGAAGTATTAGATGTTAATACGCAGGCATGTGAAATTTTTGGATGGACTCATGACCAATTTTTGACTAAAACAACCAAAGATATGGTGCCTCCTGAATATCAGGCACTCTTACCTAAAGGTGAAGAGGAGAGCTTTTCTAACACTTCTTTTGAAACAGTAAATATGCGCGCAAACGGGGAGTATTTCCCCGTTTTAGTGTCTGGGCGTGCCCAAATCATAGGGGAAGAAAAAAGATTGGTGATTGTTGTTCGAGATATAACAGAACGAATTTTGAACGAGAAAGAAATTAAGAGACATCATCAATTTCTTTCTCATATTATTGAGGCGCTGACTCAACCCTTTTATGTTGTGAATATAGAAGATTATTCTGTTGCTGTTGCAAATGCAGCCGCGCGTGGAAGTAATGCGCTAGAAAGTGCAACAACTTGCTACGCTTTAACGCATGGAAGGAATACTCCCTGTGAAGGAAAAGAGCACCCTTGCCCAATTAAGGCCGTGGTAGAAAGGAGAGAGGTTGTTCGTACCGAGCATATTCATTACTCTGAAAATGGGAAGAAAAAATATTTTGAATATTATGGTTATCCTATCTTCGATTCTCGAGGCAATATTAGTCAAATGATTGAGTATTCTGTTGATATAACAGATAGAAAGAATGCAATGGTTGCGCTCGAAAATGCAAAGAATGTCGCAGAGGCTGCTACAAAAACTAAGGCAGATTTTCTTGCTAATATGAGCCATGAAATTCGGACCCCTTTAAATGCAATTTATGGCATGACCAATTTAATGCTCGACACTACCCTTGATGAAGAGCAAGAAGATTTTATTAAAACAATTCAAGGGGGAAGCGATACGCTGCTCAGAGTTATTAATGATATTTTAGATTTTTCAAAGATTGAAGCTGGGAAAATGGAGTTAGAGAAACACCCCTTTAAGGTGCATGCCTGTATAGCAGGCACACTGACTCTTCTTGCAGAGAAGGCTACCAATAAGAAGCTGAAGATAAGCTCCTCTATAGAAGATGGCACTCCGCCTGTACTTCTTGGTGATATAACGCGCCTCCGCCAGATACTGGTCAACTTGTTGAATAACGCAATTAAGTTTACGGAGAAGGGCGAAATCAAAATCAAAATCCAAGCTCGAATGCTAAAAAACAATCTATATGAGTTGTTATTTAGCATTCGAGATACGGGTATCGGAATCCCGGAAGATAAAATAGGGCAACTTTTTGAGAGTTTTAGCCAGGTGGATACCTCGACAACGCGAAAATATGGTGGTTCTGGGTTGGGGCTGGCAATTAGCCGTGAGCTGGCTGAAAAAATGGGCGGAAAAATGTGGGTTGAAAGTGAAGAAGGAATAGGTTCTACTTTCTTCTTTACGATTTTGGCTGAAGAAGCAAGGGAACTTAAGCCTGAGCCTAGCATCAAAATTGATTTATCGTTAGGCAAAAAACACCCTCTCAGAATTTTGCTTGTTGAAGATAATTTAATCAATCAAAAAGTTGCATCTAAACTTCTTGAACGCCTGAGTTATAAAGTTGATGTGGCGGCAAACGGTGTAAAAGCACTAGAAGCCCTCGAAAAGCAGATTTACGATGTCGTTTTTATGGATATTCAGATGCCAGAAATGGATGGCGATGAAGCAACTAAATATATACGTGAAAATTTTAGCGAAGAAAGACAGCCTTATATTATTGCCATGACAGCGCATGCCCTAAAAGGCGATCGTGAAAAATATTTAGCAAATGGAATGAACGATTATGTCAGCAAACCAATTAGTGTAGAAAATATAATTAAGGCTCTGAAGAAAGCGCAGCCTATTTCTTAAGTTTTGCGTGGTAAACTCAGCCCAGATTTCAACTTTGATAATTAAACCTAATCCTTAAACTTACTTCTATGGAAAATAATTTTCGCTCAGGCTTTGTTGCCGTTATCGGACGCCCTAATGTTGGCAAGTCCACCCTTGTTAATGCTTTTCTTGGCCAAAAAATTGCGGCTGTTTCACCACGCCCTCAAACAACGCGCCGTGCGCAGCTTGGCATTCTTAGCAACGATGAAGCACAAGTTGTCTTTGTTGATACACCAGGATTGCATAATCCCCACCACAAACTCGGTAAAGCACTCAACTTAAATGCAGAGGAAGCCCTTGATGGCGTAGATTTAATTCTCTGGATGGTGGATGCCTCTGTTGAGCCAACAGAAGAGGATAAGATGATCGCCTCCCTTTTATTGGAAATTCCGCATCTTCCGCCTCTTCTACTTGCTACCAATAAAACAGACAGGCTAACGGCGGCTGAAACAGAGTCCCGTCAAAATACCTACCGTGAAATTTTCCCTGCTGTTGAGCTTGTTTTGCCCCTCTCTGCAACGCGCGGCGATGGACGTGATAAATTGCTTGAAATTATTATTGAGAATCTCGAAGAACGCCCCCCCGATTTTCCCACTGACCAAGTAACTGATCTTTATGAGCGAGAAATTGCCGCAGAATTAATTCGTGAAGCCTGCCTTATTTTCCTTCGCCATGAAATTCCACACAGTATTGCCATTCGAGTAGATGAATTTACCGAGCGCGGAGATAGGGGTGCTTATATTGCCGCAACTGTTTTTGTAGAGCGTGATTCTCAAAAGGGAATTGTGATTGGCGCAGGTGGAAAAACACTTAAAAAAATTGGATCTGCTGCTCGTAAGGAAATTGAAGCTATGAGCGGGCGCAAAGTTTTCCTGAATTTACGCGTAAAGGTTCTTAAAGATTGGCGAAATAACGAAAGTTATTTAAGACGTTTTGGTTATAATCCACCTAAAGAACGGAAGAAATAAATTTGTTACTTGGCAATTTGGAAATATCGCTTCTGTAAAGACAAAAAGTCGCTAAATTTATCTTAGCGACTTTTTTGAATAAAATTACCTAAGGGTTTTTACGAAAGACTATATTTCATCCTTTTCTAAATAAGCAACTGCACGCCCCTTCTCATTATCCATGACGAGTGTCAGATGATAGTTGGGGCGAAAATCGTTAACGGCAATTAATTTTAGAGAACTGAGCAAATTTTCATTTGCATTAATACGATCCTGAAGACGATTTGGGGTTTCGTAAAAGAATTTTCTGTTAAAAATGGCATCTTCGTCATCTAGGTAAATAGCGAGGGGGTAAATTTCGGCTTCCATTAAGTCTTGAAAAAAATGTGTGCCGAAAGAAGGTTCTGGGGCAGTGCCAACGCCCTCGCCAGATAGTTCAATCAAAGCTCGAGTATTATAGATGTCTCCGTAGCCGATATGCACGCCCAAATCGGGGGAGGAAGTTCCCCAACGCCCCGGGCCCACAGCAACGTAGACTTCTCCGTCTAAAGCTGCATTAAGGTGACCAATCGCTCTTTCTAATTTATTTCGCTCAACTTGTGATTCTATGCTGAAATATCCTTCAGGGGGCACAAAAAGAACATATCGGATTTCAGTAACGCTGCCATGTGGCACCATTCGCTTTGTGGAAAAGACAATTTTTTTCTTGGCAATTTTAGCAGGGAGGCGAATATCTTTATTTTCTTTTATATGGCTTTGTGGGCGGCATTGGAGAATAGTAATTTCTACTTTTGGTTGGATTGCACGCGGATCAAGGATTTTGATTGAGAACTCTGTATCAACAGGTGATTTATAGTGTTTCTCAAGAAGCTGGAGCGAGATTTTCATTTGTTCTGCGAAATCTGTGCGACGGAGCAGCTCATCGTAGGTGATGACCAATTTATCTTTGTCAATAATATTCGTACGCAGGGCAGAGAGATAGCCATCTTCTACATTTTGGGCAATATAGCGCAGTGGTGGATAACGGGAATTTATTACTTCGCTGACAGGCAGGGTCTCTAGCGTGTTGGTTTTGAGACTAATTAGATCTACATATTGTTGTGAATAACGTTGAATAGATTTGATATTATCTGCGGGGCGTAAAAGTGGACGACTAAGGGCAACAAGACGAGGGTAATCGTTGCCCGTCTGGTCGACTGCACGAGTGCCCAGCCCCCAAACGAGACGCAAAAAACCATCTTCGCGGCGTATATCGGCTGACCAGCGGTAAAGATTACGACTAAAAGCAACCCCTGCTCCATGCGGTAAGAAATAATCGCCAACTTTTTCACCCTCAACAAATTGGATTAATATAGCGAGACGTTCATCATAGTCAATTAATCCCGTTCGTTGCCTGTAGATAATTGGCTCGGCTCTTAGCGCGCTTGCATAGACGCGGGCTATGCCATAGGTAAGATAAGCAAGATTCTCCTCTGGAGTTCCCTGATTGGGGCAAAAATAACTCTCGTATTTACCAGCAAAAGAATGCCCAAAATTATCTTCTAGCAAGCTAGAAGAGCGCACAATCATGGGCTGTTTTCCAGCCTTTTCAATGAGGTTTTCTAGTTGCTCTGCAATCTCATCTGGAAAAGTAGCGTGGCTAAATTCTTCTTCTAAAATTGAATGCTGTGCTCTGATTTCTTCTTCGGTTTTATATTTTTGGTCAGCCCATTTCATTAACCCACTATTTTCCATCAGGTCATACATCACATCGGAACCGAGATAATAAGAAATAGGAGTACGAATATGTTCCTTTATTTCATCGGGGGCAACTTCTTTGAGAATACGAGCAGCGAGGAGCATGCCTGCTGCTTTTCCACCAATTTTTCCTCGCCCAATTTTTCTATTACGTATTTTTTTAAGATCAGATATTTTGAACCATTTTTTTGCAATATTGATATAAGCAAGTTGATCGCTAATCAATTTACGAATTAAGACCACTTTAGTATCTTTAAGGCGAGGCTCAAGAGAAATACGTTTTTCTAAGGGTAAATTTTCTATTGTTGAGGCTTTTTCTATGACAACATCTTGAGGGGAATAATCAGGGTCAAATTCGCTAAGATCTGAAGTTAGAATGCCGCGCTCAAGGAGAATTTTATCTATAATTTCGTTAAGAATATCTTGTGGGAAATTATAAGAAAAATAGAAGTCGGTTAAAGCATCGCGTACCCGAGACAATCTTAAATCCCATGTCTCTGATGTTTCCTCGGCAAAAGGGTCTTGCAACCCTTCACGTCTTTGAGAAAGAATAGCATTATCTTGTGCTTTTTTATTAAAATCATTTCGAGAGATAATACCCTCTTTGAATATTCTCTTTCTCATTCGTGCGCGAATACGGCTACTCAATACAGGGTAACGATTGAGTGTTAGATAGATATTCAGAATACGGTCAGATGAAGTAGGAGCTAAAGACATAGAGTATTACCATTGGTATATAAAAAGTGTCAGGGTAATTACCCTGACACTTTATCTTTATAAATACGAGAAAGGAAATCTCAGGTTCACCCCAAGTGCATTGGCATAATGACGTGGGTGAAACCATCATCATCAATCGGGCGAATAACCCCTGGCGCATTTGGCGCTGAGGTTTCTAGTGCCACATTGGGGGTCTTGATAATTTCTAGAACTTCACGTAGGAACTTAACATTGAAGGCAATTAATAAACCAATGCCATCTACTGTTGCTTCAACAATCGTTTCATTTGAACCAGTTTCTTCAGACTGAGCAGAAATTTCGATTTCGCTCGGCGCCATATCGTCGTCTGTTCCTTTAATTTCTATACGAGCTACATTTGTTCCGTCTCGCGCAAAAATTTCGGCTTGCTTGCAGGCCTTCAGCAATGCTGCTGTGGAAACAATGGTACGAGATTTATGTGTACGAGGAATAATTTGCTCATAATCAGGGAAGGTCCCCTCAATTAATTGAGAAACCAACTCTGCATCTTTTACACGAAAGACAACTTGTCCACGACCTTCAGGAACAGTCATCGAAATTAAGTCTGCACCATCGCCTGCAATGCGAGCTAATTCACTCAAAGCGCGGGCAGGGATAATTGCATTAATCGGCTTTTCTATAGGGGCAGAAAGAGTTGCCTTACGAACAGATAAACGGAAACCATCTGCTGAAGCCATGATAATTTCATCACCTGTTACGGTTAGCAAAACACCCATCAAAACAGGGCGAGCTTCATCAGAAGAAGCAGCAAAAGCCACTTGCTGAATCATTTCCTTGAAATCAACTACATTCAATTGAATTGCATTTTCCATATCAGGTGTAGAAAGTGGGGGGAAATCTTCGGCATCAATGCATTTAACATCGTTTACTGAAGTACCACTTTTGATATTAAGTGTTTGTGTTTCGGTAGCAAGATTTAATTGCACCTGATCACCAGGCAAGGCATTTACCAAATCAGAAAAAGTGCGCGAAGGAACAGTGGTTGTCCCCTCTTCTTCAACTTTTGCAGGTATCCAGGCTGTGATTCCTAGCTCAAGGTTAGTTGCAGAGAGTCGCAGACGTCCCTCGTCGGTAGCAATCAAAATATTTGCCAAAACAGGGAGCGTGCTACGCGGAGAAACAGCGCGGGAAACAATGCCCAAGCCGCGTGCCAAATTTTCTTGAAGGATGGTTATTTTCATGCCTAGCCTCTTATGCTGTGAAATAAAATATTATCCAAAAGTATATCATTAAACTTTTTGGAGCAATCTAACCGACAAAGATTTTCTCCCTCTGAACTCTTTCTATATAGCTCGAATCGGCTAGCCAAACTATGAGTGTAAAAAGATTAGCCAATGCCAAAGAGTTGTGTTTTTTATGCTTCGATAATACGGATTACAGAATAGTATCTGTGCGTTTTGTGTCTTTTTGGGCCGCATAAATAGCAAGCCATATTAAAGCGATTATCTGAAAAAGGTATGCCAGTATTCTTAGGCTAATTAAAGCAGCAGGGAGATTGGTAAAGATGCCGAATAAGCTAAAGAGATAGAGTTCAGTCATCTCGCTGAAACCCAATCCGCCAAAGATATGAATTGGTAAGTAAGAAAGAATTTGGCTTATGGAGATAATGAAGATAATCGGCCAAATATCAATAGGAATATTAAGCATTTTTACCTGGCTATAGTGATAGAGCATTCCGATAGTTAAATAGCCTACTTTTGTTTCGCCAAAAGTGGCGTAATTGACTAAAAAAGAACCGTAAAAGAGCAGAGTAAGGCGTACAAGAATCGAAAAAATCGGATGACAGGAAATCAACCATCCAAATATTATCCGTGCGAAC
>Ga0209249_1003809_pt1 | contig 10438 bp, 8 predicted proteins | sample SaaInlV_200m_DNA_4_FD_184653 | JGI IMG/M metagenome (GOLD analysis project Ga0209249, IMG submission 184653) | Marine microbial communities from expanding oxygen minimum zones in the Saanich Inlet - SI037_S3LV_200m_DNA (SPAdes) (version 2) | ecosystem: Environmental > Aquatic > Marine >... | reverse complement strand
AAGTTTTGCTCTCAATATTTTACGAAAAAATGATGTTGAAAACATTAGCAATGAACTCTACAGAAACAGTATGAAGCTTGAATACGTCCTTAATTACGAAGGAATACTCCAGAACTGAACAGCCCTTACAGCAACCCAGCCTAAAGCGCGTGCGTCGTTCATATCCGTTAAACAAAAAAGGATGAAAAATGCTTGAGCATCTTTCATCCTTTTTATTATTCAGTCCAGGAAATTATCGTTCTTCGTTTCTAAGCGTTACGCCATAGAGTTCTTGTACTCTTTCCTGATTGATTGCCAATGCTCGGCGAGATTTTCCAGCAATCCACTTGCTGACAAGCAGATTATAGCCCTTACCACGCTCTGCTAATAAATCGGGGAGCTGCCCCATTTGCCTTCGCAGGGCATCGGTTGTGGTATCAAAATACTCACCTTGCCCCGCCCAATAATTTCGGACAAGTTCAAGACAGGCTCCGTCATCTAAATAAACGATATTTTCATCGGGATTGTGCCAGCCAATCATCTCTGCTTTTGGGGGCTGAATATGTCTAAAATCTTTTGTTCGAGAAGCCAAATAGACCTTATGTCGGGTTAGTAGGCTTTCAAGTGCTTCAAAGAATTTACGCACGGGGCTTTCTTTAGCGATCTTCTCTACTTGCATTGCGACAACATTTGCTAAAGCCTCACTAATCTCTTCAGACAAGACCTTTTCTTCTTCTTTTCCTAGAATGCCAATCTCGACAAACGCTCTGAGTGCTAATTTCTGCGATGCGTCTAGGACTACGAAATAATCTGGAAGACGATTTTGCATCTCGCTTCTTTCTCGAATTTTTTGTAGAGATTCTGCTTGAAATTTTGCCAAAATCTTTATGGCCCGCTCCCAATTTATCGCTAACCACTGGATATAAGCACTCATTGCTAAGGCATACATACCAGATTGCGCTTGCTCCTGAGCAAGGTCAAGCATGGGACGTGATTTCTCACCTGCATCCGGCAAGAAATCGCCACGTTCAATCGGGATATATAACATGCGCCCAACCGTACTCTCTCCAGAAAGCGGTAGTTCAGCCGTGGAAAGAACCAAGCCGCGCGGTGCTAATGTTTTGGCTTGGTAGTTTTTGCTACGTCCTCGTGCAGAGCGATTTCCCATACTTCGGACAACCCTATTCGCCGTTGCTCGTATGCGTGTGGCATCTTCTTTTCCCTGAAATTGGGGTGCGAAATCGTCTACGATAAGAGGAATATCCTTTGCCGAAAACATCGCTTCTTCTAAGTGAGTGGCTGTACTCATCCAATCGGTTGGGGCATGATATTGCCTGCCCTCAATAAAGCCTTTCCCGAAATGGGTTAAGGCAAGATGTGCTATCGTAGATTTTCCGCTTTGCGTAGCTCCGTAAACCCAGAGTACCGTATAAAGGGGGAGAACTTCGGTCAAGAGCGAAGCATACATGGCTGCCCAGATAGGTGCGCTAACGCGCAGGGGTGCAAGGTCAAGAAAAGCTAAACTTGCACGAATGGCTTCATAGCGTTCTTTCCCCTGCGGTGGTTCTGGAAGAGTGTAATGACTTAGATTATCATCCAATTCGACGCGCATATTTTTGTCAAAGCCTTTGGCTGAGATACCACCACTGGCCGTTAGAAAACTACGCTCTCCATCAACTTTTGCCCAACCTGTGCAGGTATAAACACGCTCTCGCTTCATATCCTTTAGTGAAACTTCTTGCACAGCCCGTAAAAAGAGATGGCGTTTTCCGTAGGGGATATATAGAATTGGACGCGCTCCCCAAAGTTTGTTCAAAAAGTTTAGGGAAAGAAATTCTTCTGAATCTACTTCTATGGTATTCAGCTTTTCGCCACTCCCAAGTTGACCTTCAAGTGTAAAGCGTACTTGGGGTTGGTTCAAACCATCATCAAGTATTAGTTCTTTTGTAATTCGAGCGTGAAAGTTTCCCAAGGCTTCATTTTGAAAGTAAAGAACACCTTTCTTAATCTCGCTATAAGAGATCGGGATCTCCCTTTCTACCATGCCCAATGCCTTTTTCAATTCTTCTTTCCCTAAACCAAGTGCTTTAGACATTTTCTTCTGATAGCTCAACTTCAACCCTTCAGGTAAGTGCTGGAAACTTGCAAAAATATCATCTTGGATTTGCGTTAAATCTTGTGGATCAGCAGATCGAGCATCTTCAAGTAATTGGTCTATCCAGGGGGAGGCTTTTGAGAGTAATTCAAAGAGTTCTTCTGCTTTCAATCCGTCTTGCAAAGCGGCATTGAAATCCTTGAAGGCTAAAACTGGAAAAAGCATCAATAGGGGTCCCATCATTTTCGCCAATTTTGCTTGTGTTTTCTTCTGTGATTTTTCTATAGTCGCTTTTTTCTGTGCAGAAACTCCTTCTTCAAAGAGATCATTATCCAAAGCGAGATAAGTTTTCTTATAGCGCAAAACGCGCTTGAGATCACCTTTTGGGATTTTTCCTACACCGCATAAAGCCAGAGCAGAAAAGCCCAGGTGACGGAGACTCTCCGCATCCATTTGCCCTTCAACAATGATGAGTTTTTCGCGTTCTTTTGTCTCTGCCCAATAAACTTGCCTCTTGCCCGGCAGATTGCGAGATTTATCTTTTGGGTCCTTTGGCGCAAGTGCCCGTGCCGAGAAGTAATTTGTTTTCCCTGCTCTCTGATGGGGCATAATAATATATCCATCTGGAGAAGCCGCTTTTCCTTTGGCATTAGCGGTGAAATCTTGTCCATCTCGGCGGAGTAAACCGATCTTCTTTGCTAAGGCAAGATCGAAACCTTTCTTTTTCAAGCTTTGATGTAGCGCAGTCGTACTCTCAGCATATCCCCAACCTGCCAAGCGAATACTTTCAGCATTAAAGCCACGCTTTTTCAAATAGACACGCGCCTGTTTTCCTCTTGAAGACCAAAGTTCTTCTGCAAAAAAGAGTGCTGCTTCTTGAAAAAGATGACTTCGCTTTTTTCGCTTCTTTGCTTGAGCTGCATTTTCTTTTGAAAATCCAATCTGCTCTAAAGAGATACCAGCACTATCCGCAAGATAGCGTAAAGAATCAGCAAAATCTAAGTTTCTCCAAGCTTGCATAAAGTCAATTACATCACCACCTTCATCACAGCGATAACAGAACCAACTTTGGCTATCTTCATAAATGGCTAAACTGGTTGGATTATCGCCATTATGTAAGGGGCATTTGCCGCGTAAGGTATTGCCATTGCGTTGTAGATCAACACCAGATGTTTTAATAATGTCAACGAGGGATATACCTTCTTTGAGTTTTTCTAAATTTAGCGTAGCTTTTACCTTATTCATGGTAGAATCAGCGACAACATGATGAGCAGAGGTCATCTCTGCGGAAACCGCCGTTGCATCGGCGGTTTTGCTTTTAATATTCATTCTCTATTTCCTTTATGATTGAATTTCAAGTTTTGATACTGCCTGCGCTAAATCTTGTGCGCTGGGGGTGATGTAGATACGGGTGGTTTCTAGAGAACTATGCCCCAAAAGGGCTGCGACCTTCTCTAAGCTCACACCGTTATTGACTAAGTTCTTGGCAAAAGTATGCCGTAAGATATGAGGGGATAAATCAGGCAAGCCTGCATCTTGGCCATAACGGCGTACGATCCTTTGCACCGTGCGATGGCTGAGAGATCCATTCGCTTCACTTTCTAGCGCAACAAAGACAAAGTCATTCCCGCTAATTTTTGGGCGAATTTCAAGCCAATCTTGCAAGGCTTTGCGTGCATCTGCATTGAGGGGAATTCTGCGTTGTTTATCGCCTTTGCCATGCCGAACCAATACACTCCCTTTTCTTTCAGAAAGTTGAATATCGCCCAATTCTAAATTTACAGTCTCAGCTAAACGCAACCCTGTATTGAGCAGTATCGTAACCATAGAGAAGTCACGTTGTCGCCCTGCCCAGCGTTTTGGATAACGTAATCGGGCAATCTGTAAATCCTTCTCCATTGCCCGGCGCAAAGCAAATTGCTCTTTCTTATCTAGCCAACGTGGAGTAGTGGTGGTTTGCTTTATGCTCTTAATGCCTTTTGCTGGATTAGTTTCGATCAGTTTCTCAGAGACTGCCCAGTTGAAATAAACATTCAATGATGAAAAATGCCTACCGATCGTGTTGGCTAAATATTTCTTCTCTTTACTCTGATATTGCTTATATTCCCTCAGGTCAGTTGGTGTAACTGATTCTGGAGAAAACTTTTCGTCATTCTTCCACTCAAACCAATCTGCGAAGGAACGTAGATCGCTCAAATAACCTTTGAGTGTCAGGTCAGAGCGGTCTTTTTCTGTTAGGAATTTCTTGAATTTAGTAAACATATGTTTCTCCTATAATGGCAACGAATACAGCCCGATCTTCTCGGCGTGGACGAACAAAGCTTGCAGTACCCAGATTTCAGCGAGCCGAATATTTTACTGGCGAGGTTAGTAGTTCTCGTGCTCTTCCGTCAATAACTCCAGCGTAGTGATTTTCAAATGAAGCATAAAACTCTTTGGCATTTCAGCTTTCCAATCTGGTGCGTCCAAGAGAATCAGACAAGTCGCTAGCATTGTGTTGTTTATCTTTCTCCTACTTTTTCTTTTCTTCTATCAAGCCAAGATGACGCCGGTAGAGATAGATGCTGGTGAAGAACCAATTCAACGCCTCGACTTCATTGGTTCGAGCCGCACGCAGATCATTATCAACGCGTACATCGACCTGAAAATCTGATGTTCTATCCTGAAAGTCTGGCACCTGGAAGACAACCCGTAGGATCCCACCACGCCCCATTCCGTGATGGAAGAGCAGGACATCCCAGAGCAAGCTAGTAACCGTTTCGCGGAGCATAATCATGCCCGGGTTCCGTTTCTGGATGCGAGTCAGGGCGGTGGCTAATTCTTTTTGCACCTCTGCCATTCGGGGGTGATCTAAATACAGGCGCATCAGCCAGATGGATGCCCGGGGAAAGACGGCGGCTTTCAAACTAGGGCTGTTCGGATAGTACGACGCATAGTAAATCAGCTTAGCCAGCTCGCTAAGTGCTTCCAAAGCCTTCTCTGGGGGCGCATCAAGGAGTGTATCCAGCGCATTCTGAAATCTCAGGTAAAGGTCTTCGCTGATGTAGTCTGGGTACGCGGGCTTCTCATCATCTGCTTCCCGGACTTCTTCTCCCGGAAAGACGGTGGGGCGTTCTTCTTTAAACTCAAAGTCTTTGAGCAATCTAGCGTTTTGTAAGGCATCTATGAAGGCAGGTGCATCAAGCAGTTCTTTGGCACTGAGATAGTAGATATCGTAGGGAAGTTCGCCTAACTCCCGCCTGATTTCATCTAGGGCTTCCTGCCAATAGCGGATGATGGTGGGCAGTGTGCGTGTGCGTACATTCAGGACGAGGTAGATCCGCCAGAAATCGGTGCCCTCTGCTTGAATGTAGCTTGCCCAGTTTTTGAATTTATTGCGAGCGCGCCCTAAATTTCGTCTCAGTAGTTTTTGTTCCACTTCCAGCGCAATTTTTACGGTGTTGATTTCAGCATAAAGATCGGCTCGAACTTCTTGAGCGGCGTTTTTGAGCGTGTATTCGATTTGGATATCCTGTTCTTCTTTTTTCGCCAACTCTGCTACTTTTAGAATGATGTAGCGGTGGGTGAGGTCCCATTGATCGCGGATTTGTGGCGTACTGACTATTTCTTCGTTAAGAAATTCATTGAGTACGCTTGTGCCAAGCTCGGTTCTCAGATAGATATTTTCCGGTCTACCGTTGAAGCCAAAGAGTTTTGGTTGATGTCTTTCGAGAAGGGCTGGCATAGTCAAGTCCTGCGGAGGGGCCACCAGCCAATCTGCTGTCTTTCTGATCGCTTGTAAAGAAAGTTGTGGCTTGCCGATTTGGAGCCAGGCATAGCCAAGCGTAGTCATCCCATTTTTTCCTGTGCTTTTCAAAATCTCCAGAGCATGTTTTTTCTTTTGAATAGCCAGAATTCTTTCTTGGATTGTCTTATCTTCCATGATTTTTCCTTTTTACAAAAACCTTCCCCTCTTAGCCTCTTCTAACAGGGTTTTTACCTGGGGCTTTTTATACTTTTTCAGAGGGGTTTTTATACTTTCCGAAAGGGGTTTTTATACTTTTTGGATCAGACCCTTTTTTGCGTTTTCCTTTGAGAATTATTGAGTTTATAGCGTCCAAAAACAAAGCATGATTTTTGGACGCTATTTACTACATCAAAAGATCGTCTGCGAGACTCGCTAAATCGTCTTCGTCAGCAAGATCGTCTATAACTAGGGTTTCTATCTTGCCCGAACGCATTGCCGTTTTCACAGCAGCGGAGCGTTTCCCGGTCGGAACGGCTTGTAGGAAGGCGATCAGGTCGTCATCTTCGCCCTCCCACAGCCGTAACTTGATGCGGAAAATAGATAAATTCCCTGTTTTACGCGGTCTGCCCATCTTATTTCCGCTTGCGATTGGCTTGGAAAAGACCGAGCTTATAAAGACCCCGGGCGATGGAAAGCACTGGCTCATCAGGAATATAGGCTTTTCCATTGAAACGGTAAGGTAAGGTCTTTTTCAACAAAACAGCTCCACCACCAACGAGTAAAATCGCAGCAAAACGTTTCCAGGATGTTCCCCAAGTACGTTCGATTACACCGGTTACTTCTCGTTCCCAAACTGGCAAAGCTTCGCGTAAATCCAAATGCCCCGCGCGCAATTGGGTATCTAATTCGCCAAGAGAGTACATACCACTGTGGTTGACGATTTCCAGTAGGCGGCGCACGCCTGATGTGGCTCCCGCAGTGAAGCGTTGCACGGGTTTTTTATCTCGTACGACCAGTAATTCAACCGTATTAAAACCCACTGAGATAATGCCAACTTCTTTTTTGAAGGCAGGTTTACGCTCTAGCACGAATCTACCTTTTTCGTCGAGAAGATGGTCAAAAAGTGCCCCCACAGGTTGCGATGTGATTTTGACTTCGGCAACCTCAATGCGGGCAGATTTTCCATCTGCCTCCCATTCGTGGATACCCTTCATCCATCGCCGTACCGCCGTTACGTTTTCTTTTGCGTTTTCTCCAGTTAATGGCTCAAGCGGCATTCCGACTGTGAGGGAAAGTGGTCTATCAAATTTTCCGTATTTCCGCATATAGCGTGTTACAGAACCAAGAAAAAGAGCCTTCATTTCCGCAGAGCCGTTGAGCCGTTCGTAATCCAGATTTTCAACCGGGCGACCCCAATCATGTGCTCCTGCTCCAGTGTAGAATTCGCCATAGTCAGTAGCGATATGTAAAGGTGGCTTCTGACTGCGTAAGCCGAGCATTTGGCTCACTTTCTGTGAACCATTCAGCGAGACTTGCGAGGGTGTTTGCTGTCCGCCATGCAAGCCATATAATTTATTCGCCCCCATTCCTAAATCTTCTCCGAGTAAAATTAAATCGTTTTTCATTGTATAAATCTCCTTTTTAGATTGAATTTGATGTTTTCAGAGCCAAATCCGCCATATCCGCCCGATCCGCCAAATCCCCTTGTCCGCCCAAACCGGCAGTTTGGAGCAGGGAATCAGTCAGACAGCGACCTTGTGGATGCCCTTTTTCGTTACGTTGGACGGGTGTGAGATAACCCATCTGCTCCCAGCGTTTAGCGAGACCATTCACCCAGTCCCTGCTCTCACTGGTCTGGTTGGCAATCTCACGGACACGAAACCAGCCATCTTCAGCGATTGCTGTTTCGACAAGACGAAGCTCACGTTCGCCAAGCAAGCTCTGAATACGAGGTGGTTGTGGTTCTTCATCCACTGGAGCAAGATAGGCCTGGACCTCAATCAGGCGAGCGTTCCAAACCAAGAGCAATCGTCCCTTTTCCTTTGGTAATTTCTCCGCACCGCTACGGCCGAGGATTACTTGGCTGTCGTAACGTGAAGGAACGGGAAGCGCAATCCGTGTGGACAGGTTTGCTTTGAGCGTTCCCTGAACGGCTTGCGAATCAGGACGTTGAGTAGCGATGATGGGATGAATGCCATAGGCTCCACCAACGGCAATGAGATGGGAAAGTGCGCTTTGTAAATCATCTGGGATGAGAGCAGCTTCATCTACGATAAGAACGAAAATAGGGAGTTTGGCTTTTGCTTTGGCGTTATAGGCGGTTCGAGAATTAACATCTACTCCTTTGAAGAGAGCTTTATATTGCCTCATCTTTTCGACAAGATGCCGGATGCCCACAGCCAAATCATTTACAACCAGAACCCCGTCTTTACCCTCGTAGCGTCCGAATTCAACACCGTCTTTGCCATCCCACAAAACCAAGCGAGCAAGCTTGCCATGTAGCAGAGCCAGAATCCAAGTGTGGATCAGATTGGTCTTTCCCATCCGCCGTGTGCCGCCAATGAGAACACTATCCATCTCGACAATGGAAAGCCAAAACGTTCCTTTCTTTGTCATTCCGATGGGGACATGCAAGGGAGAAGGTTGCAGGGAGAGATTGAGAAGCTGCGTTGCTAATTTAATAATCGGCAAGGCACGATAAGCAACTTGCAAGAAGATTCCGCGGCTATTAGTAGCGATGACACGTCTTCCACCCAGCGCAGTAACCACACGGTGGACAAAAAGAGCACTGACGATTATTTCTGGCTTCCGAAGGGCGAGTGGATCGAAAATAAGGATGGCGCGTTTGCCGCGCAGCCAGACGTAGAAAGCAACTCTCCCAGGAATGAGCAGATTTTGGTTTTCCAACAAACGTAAAATAACTTCGATAATCATCTTGGTTTGAGCCAATCTAAAATTAGTGGTCATCGGTTTCTCTCCATTTCCCCTCGAGGATGTCTAGGGTGTCGCCATCTAAGAGAGGAGGGCGTTCTGTGGGGGCTAAAATGCGAAAAGCAGGGACTTCTTTTTCTTCTTGATGATTACCGGTATCGAGTAATCGGTGCGCCTGTTGCGGTGTTTTCCCTGGCGGAAGGGATGCCGTGAGGCGGATTGCTTGATTACGGGCGACTACACGGTCTTGCAGGACAGGATCGGATGCAATGCCACTGACAGTGGTCTCATCCTTTCCTGAGTGCAGGGCTGCGCCAAAAGAACGTCCGGGTATTAGGGCTTTGATCTCGCTACTGACAGGGAGATAGGTAATGGTTTCACCGTCTGGAGAAATGATTGTGCGAGCACGAAGTTCCCAGACGGGTAATAAGCGACGGAAGGCAATAATTGCACCTGTAATAATGGATAGTAAAATTGCCGCACCAAGAAAAAGTAAAAATGGTGAAACGTATCTCGACCAATAAAGTCTCCGTTCTGTCTCTGTAGCTTCGGCAATAATGGCGATTTCAGTTGCGGCAAGAGGGGTAGCGGTTTGCGGCCAAGCAGTTGCGGAAGCAATCGCCTGATGCGTAGCGGTGGATTGTGCGTTAGCGATGGCTGCACTCTCAGCCTGTGCCGTGACGGTATTGATGTGAGCGGTTTGGGTGTGTTGAGCTTGAGCTTGCTGCGTGAAGGCAGCTTGCGTAAGCCCCATGTTGATTTGAACTTGTTGAACAGAGATTGCGGTGAGGGTCAGCTCAATGTCGCTGGAAATTGCTTGCCCTGCGGTGATGGTGTTCTGGGCATCCACTTGCGCGGATTGGGCGGTGACGGCAAAGGGAGATAGCAAGGTTGCAGAAGGGATAGCGCGTGGAGTGGATAAGGGCGTATCTGCATAGCTGGCGCAAGCCGTTAGAAAAATAAGTGGCAACAAGATTAGAGGAATAGAGATAGGTTTCATGTTTTTCACCAACCCCAATCTATAGGCAAGGTAAGCACTTTCTGCTCTTCTTTTTCTTCTTGATATGTGAACAAGGCTCGTTGAACGCCAGAATCACCTAATGCTGGATATTCTTTTTGCGTAAACTCATTCTCTGGAAGGTAAGGCAATTTCGGTATAGAGGTTTGTTTTTTAAAGAATTTGTGCAGCAAAGTAAAGATTGTGATCAGAAGAATGAATATAATTAGAATCAGAGCGACGCTAATGAGAATTTGGGCCTTGATTGCGAGTTGAGCAGCCTGACTGGCTTCTATCGAGGCTTGAGCTTGTTTGGCAGAGGCGTAGGAATCGAAGATAGAGACGCAACCAAAGATGGTAAGCAAAAGAAAAGCAAGCGCAATGAAGGTATATATAGACATATGCATTTCAACACTTGCTAAGGATGAAGAAAACTGAAGGTATGTAAGGCTGAGTATTTCCCTCTAAATGAGTGAAGTTTCCCCATGTTTTTTTATAGGTTAATACATGCTTTTTTATGGGTACAAAAACAGGTGTAGTAATAGTACGGAATAGTATCCCCCTAAGATTACAACTTACAACCGTTGGGTCGCTGGTTCGAATCCAGCCGGGCCCACTTTTCATTTTATTCTCTATCGGGTACTCATTTCTCACTGGGAGGGGTTGATGCAGGCAAATATCTCTGCTCGAGGCTATACCAATGTTGTTT
>Ga0209249_1003807_pt1 | contig 10439 bp, 1 predicted proteins | sample SaaInlV_200m_DNA_4_FD_184653 | JGI IMG/M metagenome (GOLD analysis project Ga0209249, IMG submission 184653) | Marine microbial communities from expanding oxygen minimum zones in the Saanich Inlet - SI037_S3LV_200m_DNA (SPAdes) (version 2) | ecosystem: Environmental > Aquatic > Marine >... | reverse complement strand
TGTCCGTGAATTACTCCCCGCTGCTGACCAATAATCATCTCCCGCCGCTTCACATGTCCCTACATCACAACTGTAATATCCTCCATTTCCTACACAATCATTTTGCGCATTTGATCCTGCAGGCGATGTAGAATTTGCAGGACAATCTGCAGATACTCCACTCACACAATAATCATTCGTTGCACACTGACTCTGTCCCGTGCGTGTCGTAGAGGTCCCTCCTGTCGTGTAATATCCCGTACTTACCGTGCTACAACTCGTCGCTCCTCCTGATGAATATTTCGTATTCCCTCCACACGCCGTCTGACTATCCGTATTTGTTGCAGAATATGATCCCGCCGTTGTCGCTACACAACTCTGCGTTCCTCCATTTGAATCATACCACCCTCCATCACAATTACAGTCCGTCGGTGCGTCCGATATTGTCGCTCCAGCCGTTCCAGAATTTGCAACACACTGTGTCCGTGAATTACTTCCCGCTGCTGACCAATAATCATCTCCCGCCGCTTCACATGTCCCTACATCACAACTGTAATATCCTCCATTTCCTACACAATCATTTTGCGCATTTGATCCTGCAGGCGATGTAGAATTTGTTGGACACGCCGTCTGTGAGTCGTTATTCGTTGGTGAATAATAGTTTGCACTTGATTGATTACACGTCCCATCTGCACAACTGTACCATCCCGCGTTTCCATCACAATCACTTATCGCGTCCGCATCCGTTCCGGATCCTCCTGACAACGAATTCGTCGGACAGGCTGTTCGATCATTATTTAGTGCGGAGGAATAATATCCCGTTCCAACATCAACACACGATGTCGTCCAATATTGTCCAGCACCACAACTGTCATAACAATCTCCTATTGCATCCGATCCTGCCGGTGATGTCTGCCCTTCCGGACACGCTGTCTGCGCATCATTATCATGTGCAGAATAATATCCAATCGCAGATTGATTACATGTCCCATCTGCACATCCATACCATCCTGCGTTTCCATCACAATCATTTAACGCATCAGAACTTCCTGGTGATGTAGAGTTTGCTGGACACGCATTCTGCGTCGCACTCGTACTCCCAGCAGGACAATAATTATTTGCTGTACACGCTCCATTACACGTACTCGCTGAATTTGTCGTCGTTGATCCGTATCGTCCGCCCGCACATTGGTACCGACTATTATTGGCTGCTGCAGAATAATATCCAGTTCCCGCTACCACCGCTGCTGTCGACGATGTCGCTCCATAATATCCAGCAATCGCCAAACAGTCCGCTACTGCGTCAGCCCCTGTTCCCGATCCTGTCGTTAACCGATTCGCGGCACAGGCCGTTCGACTATCATTGTCGTTTGGCGAATAATATCCCGTACCCACTGCATCACACGTACCATCCGCACAGTCATAATATCCTGCGTTTCCATCACAATCATTTAACGCATCAGAACTTCCTGGTGAAGTAGAGTTTGCTGGACACGCATTCTGTGTCGCACTCGTACTCCCAGCCGGACAATAATTATTTGCTGTACATGCTCCATTACACGTACTCGCAGAATTTGTCGTCGTCGATCCGTATCGTCCTCCCGAACATTGTGTTCGACTATTGCTCGCTGCTGCAGAATAATATCCAGCTCCTGCTACCACTGCCGCTGTTGACGATGTCGCTCCATAATATCCCGCAATCGCCAAACAATCTGCCACCGCATCAGCGCCTGTCCCAGATCCTGTTGTTGCACGATTCGCGGCACAGGCTGTTCGGCTATCATTATCTGTCGGTGAATAATATCCCGTTCCCACTGCATCACACGTACCATCCGCACAGTCATAATATCCTGCGTTTCCATCACAATCATTTAACGCATCAGAACTCGATGGTGATGTAGAATTTACTGGACACGCATTCTGCGTCGCACTCGTACTTCCTGCAGGACAATAATTATTTGCTGTACACGCTCCATTACACGTACTCGCTGAATTTGTCGTCGTCGATCCGTATCGTCCTCCCGCACATTGTGCTCGACTATTACTCGCTGCTGCAGAATAATATCCAGCTCCCGCTACCACCGCCGCTGTTGACGATGTCGCTCCATAATATCCAGCAATCGCCAAACAATCTGCCACCGCATCTGCTCCTGTTCCAGATCCTGTCGTTAACCGATTCGCGGCACAGGCTGTCCTTCCATCATTATCTGTCGGTGAATAATATCCTGTCCCAACCGTAGAACACGTTCCTGTACTACAGTTATAATATCCTGCGTTTCCATCACAGTCATTTAACGCATCTGAGCCCGCTGGCGATGTAGAATTTGTCGGACACTGCGTCTGCGAGTCATTATTCGTTGGTGAATAATAGTTCGCACTTGATTGATTACACGTCCCATCCGCACAACTGTACCATCCAGCGTTTCCATCACAATCACTTATCGCGTCCGCATCTGTCCCTGATCCTCCTGACAATGAATTTGTAGGACAGGCTGTTCGATCATCATTATCATTTGGTGAATAATATCCTGTCCCCACTGCTGCACATGTCCCAGTACTACAATTATAATATCCGCCATTTCCATCACAATCATTTAACGCATCTGAGCCCGCTGGTGACGTCGAGTTTGTCGGACACTGCGTCTGTGAATCGTTATTCGTTGGTGAATAATAATTCGCACTTGATTGATTACACGTCCCATCCGCACAACTGTACCATCCCGCGTTTCCATCACAATCTGCCAACGCATCCGCATCTGTTCCCGATCCCCCGGAAAGCGAGTTCGTCGGACATGCAGTTCGAGTATTTACTCCTGCAGGAGAGTAATATCCAGTACCTACATCAACACATGACGGTGCTACCCAATACTGTCCCGCACCACAGGTATCAATGATTTTGAACGGTCCGCGGTGATATGTGTTCAAACTGTCTGACCAGTTTCCACCGTTGTCGATCGGCAAAATATTGAAATACCAATCACTTGCTGTTGTCAGTACGGACGCAGTCGCCGTTTGCACACCATTTTCCAAATTCTTCGATGGTGAACTCAAATCTGTTTGTCCATGCGTCCAACTTGTTGCATACCCATCCAGTCCGGTCAGGACAGTTGTCGTATCGACCTTTTGCATCGTGAAATCGTCGAGATACAACACAAAAGGCTTTTGGTCATCCATCGTCGATTTTGCACGCGACCATCCAATTTTTGGAGTACAAACATCACTAGTGCTCGCAGGCTGGAATAAAATCTGGTAATGATTCCAGTTGGTATCTGACACCGTCAAACTATCGGCCACCACCTGTCCCGCAGCGACACGCCCTGAACTTTCGTGATCTGTTGTTTTCCAACACTGAATGTATTGATCAATAATTGGTTGTTCTGTTTTTGCCCAAAAACTCACGCGATACCACTCACTCGGTTCTACTAAAATATCTCCTGCTTGTGCGCCATATCCCGATGGATTTGGGGACGTCCCATTTCCTGGCATCATGTACGCATTGATCGATGTTCCCTGATACCACGACGTTACTTCCATCGAACGACTCTTGCTTCCCGAATGGAATTCGTCTGTGGTGTATTGGACATCAACCGATCCTGATCCCGTATACAATCCCCATGCATAATTATCTTTTTCTGCACCGATATTTCGCGTCATACTACTTTCATTTCCTTCTGCATCGTAAGCAGTCGTCATGAAATAGTAGTCGTTTCCTACATCAGAACTATCCGTCCACGTCACCGTCGGTGTAGTGTCTGAAATCCAGGTATTGATAGCTGCGCCTCCCAATCCAGTGATTGCGTTTGGTGGTTTTTGGTCTGTGGTGGTGACATCTGTGTATTCGTTGGAATCGATCAAATTGTCCACGTCCGCACAACACCGCACATACATGCCGGATGATTGCGCCCCTGGAGTACATGACTTTGGTACCGAACCTTTATTCGCAGAATCTCCAGATTGTGACCAATACCGTCCCACATCGCAAGGCGATGATGTCCACACACGCTCACTATCATAATTACATCCAGTTCCTGCCGCCTCATTTGCGTCTAGCTCATCAAACGAACAAAGACGAGCACCGGCCGTTTCACAAAAATCAACCGCATCGCTGTACGTCATTTCACTAGAACACGCTCCTCCCAAACTCTCAATATCAGATTCTCCACAAACATTCGCATCTCCGTACGTTGCCGCATTGTCAAATCCAAGATCATCACACGTCAGTCGACTGTGTGAAGTCGCAAATCGATCACTTGTACTCGTTGCATGCGCCGTGCTTCTTTTCAAAAGTCCCGACTGCATGTCGTCGATAATTTCATCCGGATCAAGCGCTCGATCATACACACGGAACTCATCCGCAAGCCCATTTAAATAATATGTCGTGGAACTTCCATATTGACCGATTTTTCGATTTGCAAAACTGGACGTAAGTGCTCCAGTGGTTGCTCTATCACCAACCCATTCTCCGTCGATATAACTTTTTTTCGTTGAACCATCGAATGTAAATCCAATGTAGTGCCAATTTCCATCCAGCAAACCAGAACCATGGTTGGAAACATGTCTCGCTGTTGTATACACACCGGTTCGCAGCTCTCCACTCGGCGTAATACTCATCTCAAGTTCCTGGCCTCCAAAAAGAATATGATATCCACCAGGAGGTGCTCCAAGTTCTTTAAACCACGCAAAAGCGGAAACTTCCGTCGAATATCCCAAATCATTTGGAAGTGAAATTGAGGCATCTCCACCAAAACTCAGTGTCCCACCATTCCCAGTATTTCCGGTTGAATACGTTGCTTTATCGTTCGTTCCATCATTTCCATTTTTCGACCAATCGTACGCAGTGGTTCCGCTACCTTCTTCGAACGGCATGTACAACACCAAACCATTATCGTCTGATTCATCCATCTGGAGATCGACTTCATTGTTTGCGTTATCTGCTGTCGATCGAATATCCAAATGTGTTGGACCTGTACGATCATCTGTAATTGCTCCAGCAATACTGCTGTATGTCGAGTAATCCGAACTTCGGTATGTTCGAATACGATATTCGTATAAATTATTGTCATCCAAAAGATCATCCGTGTGCGTTGTCACGTTCGCTCCTTTGGTGGCAATCTCACTCCATTCCCCGTTATTGATTCTGCGTTCTACTTTGAATCCTGTTTCGATGGAAGACGTATCTGTCCAATTCAACAAGACACTCGCCAAATGTGAATTTGGTGGCGCACTCGTTTGTTCTGTCGCAGACAAACCGGTTGGTTTATTCAAACATCCCTGATCTGCCACACACGCGTCGGACGCATCCCCCAAAACACAACTCGATCCACTCGATTCTGATGCACTCGCACACGTGATATCTCCGTAGTAACACGTCGTTCCGGATTTGTATCCGTTTCCGTACAACGTCGTGATCGAATCGCTCGTCGCAGTACCATCGGTACATGTGGCCGCGCCGCTTCGACAACTGATCGTTGTGTCGGTGGTCAAATTTCCGGTGTAGTATCCCCAACCATACACGGTACTATTATCTCCGTGAACAGAGTTGCTATTAGCACAAAGCATATCCCCGTAATAACACGTTCGTGTGGTACCACTTCCCTGTAAGTTTCCATTTCCGTATTTTGTGTTGCTGGCTCCGTGCGCTGAACTTCCATCCGCACAACTAATATCTCCGTGGTAACACGTCATTGAAGTATCCGTCGTCACGTTGGCTGATGTGTACCCATTTCCACGTAAAATACTGCTGACTGTTCCATTGGCATGCGTTCCATTTCCACAGGTAATATTTCCGGTGTAACAATAACCAGAGGTGGCAGTTGTTTTATTTGCACTCGTACAAGCCGAATTCGAACTCGAGAAATATCCGTTTCCACATTGTGTGGCACTCGTTCCATTTGCCTGATTTGTTGGCGAACAACCAAGGTCTCCGTAGTAACACAACAAACTCGTACTGGTTGTCACATTCCCCGAAGTGTATCCGTTTCCGTAAATTGTTCCCTGCGTGGTAGCCGATCCATCCAAACATCGGTGACAACTCGCTGATGTTGATGTTGTCAAAGTGCCAGAATACGTTGCGAAATCATCGCTCGTTCCATCGTCTCCACAACACCAATCGTACGTCGCACTCGTTGTAGATCCCAAGTCCGAAAACCAAGTTTGAGCCGAACATCCAGAATCCGTTGATTCACAATAACTCTGCAAGCTATCTTTTTCTTGTGCTCCATATTCTACGCTACATGCACCTGCTGTTTCTGCGCTCCCATTACAACGAAGTCCTGTATACCAAGTTTCTCCCACACAATGATCTGTTGTAGAACAATCATACGTTGTTCCTGTTCCCGATCCCCATGTCAAATCTGTACGACAAAAATTATTGACGTACACATCACACACAGTTCCCGATGTACATTCTTTCGAAACATCCTGCGCCGAACACAACCAAGCACCCACAGATTCTCCCGCATCGTATCCCGAAGGATCCGTCGCATCACTTGAGTTCGAGCATTCTTTTCCCGTCGAAGCACAATATAAACTCACCGAATCAAGTTCTTTTCTACAATTTGCACTCGTACAATCACTCGCTTCAGCACACGCCGCTCCAAGCCCCAAATCAACCACACACGCACTCCCATCACAATGATATCCACTCACACAGTGTACATCTGCAGAACAATCTATTCGACAGGTAAAATCATCTGTTTTTACGTACGGAGCACAATCCGTACATCCCGTGCCACTTTCACAAATTTCATTTGAACTCAACGTACAATCCGTTCCATCTGAACATTCCCATCCAGAACTTATCACACAACTATCAACCTGCGTTCCATAAAAACACGTCCCAGAATCCACTTCGCCACTTCCGAAACAATCTGCTTTTACAGAATCCAGTGATCCCACTGTACACGTCCACCCTGTTCCAGTCGTACACGTGTCTGTTTGATTGGTAAAATAACAATTATTTCCAGAAATTCCGTTTGTGTAATCTTCTCGCCCTTCGCACGCAGCGTATTCTGAATCTGAACTTCCATCCGTACACGTCCATCCAACAGTATCGGTACAAACATTATTTTGTGCTCCGTAATAACAAATTGTTCCATCGACATCACCATTTTCCAAACACGTTGTTGCATACCCACTATCCAATGTTCCACTCGTACACCCAGTTGCCGCGACCACGATGTCTGTGTAATAACAACTCTCCCCACTCGAATAAGTATTTCCGTAGCAAGTATCCGTTGTCCCTGCCAATGTTCCATCCGTACAAGTTCGAACGGTAATACTTGTATTGGACGCAGGTGTTCCGTTGTATCCAGTCCAATCATCGGAAGTTCCATCGTCGCCACAACACCAGTCGTACGTCGAACTTGTTGAGTAAGAATATCCCGTTAAATACGAGTACGATTGACCAACACATGAATCGGAATTTGTATCCGCGTCGTCCCATTCGCACTCATAACTTCCATTACAAATTTCTCCTGATCCACAATCTCCCGTCACAGCACAACAATCTCCGCTCGCACAACAAAATCCATTTTGACAATGATTTGCCGTACAATCTGTCGCCTCGTCACACACCGTTCCATTCCCAAAATCCGCATCACAATCTCCCGCATCACAGTGATACCCACTCCAACAATCAGATTCCGCCGAACAACTTCCCGCAACATAACACGTCGTTGTCGAACTCGCAAAATACGGCGAACAACTCGTGCAGCTCGGATCGCTAAATCCTCCGCTCGCGCCGCTCGTACAATCTGCCGCCAAATTATATCCTGAATCCGTTCCGCCGCCCGCATCACAATAATCGTTCGCCAAATCCGGTGAACTTTGCGTCGTCCCCCAAGCCCCAGAACTACACGATTTGTAGTACGTTTCTGCTGAACACAATTCGTACCCATCGGCGTATTCTGTCGTCCCAATTCCATCCGGACAACTCGTCGCCGTCGCGTGACAATAATTTATTGCCGTGTCAAAATCTTCGTCACAATTTCCGCTCAAACAATCTCCATCCGCCGTACATCCTGCAAATCCATTTGCAATATCACAACTTCCCGATCCGTCACACGTACACGCATCCGTCCCAGTCCCAGCGCAGCCTGTCGAGTTTTCGCATTCGCCCGAATCGTCCGTTTCGCTCGCAACATTTGTGCTGCAAGTCAAATCGCCCTCGCTCGTCGACGCCGTGCCGCCGCACACCGCGCACACCGCGCACCCCAAATCCAATCCGTCGCTCGAACCGGACGTCCACGCGCCATCCGAACAATAATATCCGGCGTACTCGTCGCAATTGGTCGTTCCGTCGTCTTCGCAGGACTGTCCACCGAGATCCTCTCCCAAGCAAATCCAATCTCGCAACGGCTTATCACTGGTTTCGCCCGTATCAAATCCAGCCGAATATCCATTTGCCGAACATTCTTTTCCCGCTGGTACACAATATTTAGTGGTACTATTTATTGCTTGAACACAATTATTACTCACGCAGTCGACATCCGCCGCACAACTTTCTCCGTTCGCTGTGGACGCCGATTCACTGTACACAGCCGCAGAATCAAATGCTGGCTCCGGTGACACATATTTTCGCACGAAAAAGTCATCAAGTCCTTGAATAAATGCACTATTCGCAGAAAGCGATCCGTACTGAAATTCTGTAATTCCCGTCGAAATGCTCTTCCGAAGAACTCCATCATAATCGGTTCCATTTAAATTTAAATTAACATCTCCATCTTCAATTGTGTACACCATGTCGTTCCAACCCGTAATCGGATAAACGGAATCCATATTCGGAGAAAAATCCACATATGAACTTCCATTGTACATCTGCCATTGCGGATAATAATCATCCGCATACTCTGTCACAACGGTTCTTGTTCCCTGTTTAAAAATCACATACGCTCTATTTCGAGGAGAATCATTTTCGTACCGTTTCCAGTGAGCAGAAATATCTGCTCCAATCGAACTAAACGTCACTCCAACTCGATGCGTTCCCCCATTTGTCAATTTCATAATTTTGTTCCCCGAATCAGATGGATCTAATTGTATATTTTGGGTTGAACCCGCATACGCGTCATACCACGGAGAAGGCATTGTTCCGATCGTGTAACTTTCAAAATCATCAAAAAATTCAAATGTATCATCTCCGTCAGATGTAGTTGTCGTGACAGAACTATCGCCATACTTCACAATAATATCCTGCGAAGTTCCCAAATCATCATCCACTTTTACCCAAACAATGATTGGATCTTCACTTTCATCCGCAATCCAATAATCTAATTCTGTTGTTTCATCATTATCATAAAACCGCAGATCATTTGGAAAATCTTCTGCATCCCCATCCAAATGAAAATCGCCTCCGGCTGAAGAATTCGAACCGATTTCAAGTGGAAGAACGTAATCCGTTCCCGCTCCGGTACTTCCAGTGAACGTCACTTCTTTTGCGTACGAAAATGCAGCGTGCGCCGTTTGAACAGAAAACGGATTAACAAGATCAAAAATGTCCGACGCGTCCGCCGTGATAATTTGTGTTTTTAAATTTTCAACCTGAGAAATAACAGGCGCTGGCACTTGATTCGAAACAAAATCCGCCACAAAATACACGCCACCAAGATTCAAAATGAGCGAAAAAATATTGATCGTAGAAATCACCGTCAAACCAAATTTCCGCACCCAGTCACACGCCACCCCGTCCGAAATCTTCGGAAATTTTGGTAGAAATTGTGAGTGGAAATGAAACTTCATTCGACAAAAATCTTTTTGGAAAAAATATTAGAAAAAAACACCAGAATCCCGTTCCTGGAGAGAATTTATTGGAAAAACAAAAACAGCTAAAACTGTCGCTTTATACACCGGGAAAAAGGGACACTGCCCCCCTACCCCGCGAAGATGATTTTCTTCAGGCACCATAATGGCATTCCGCATTAGTGTTTTTTCCCCGTTAAATCCCCAGAAGGCACCCGAAAATTTAACGTCCTTATTTTGCCGTTTCTAGTGAAGAATGTGAAGAGGATAAAACCGCTTTTTTACTGCGCTGCAACTGTTTTTTACGACACTGAATAAATACAATAATCATGAACAATTTTTTAATTCAATAAACAAGAAAGTTGAAATTTTTAAAAAGAAAAAAAAATAATAAAAAATTTAGTTTTCAAAAAATCTTTTTTTTCCTCAAGAAATAAAAACTGGCAACCGCGCGATATATTTTTCATTTTACAGAAAAGAAACTCATGGGAAAATATGCAATTTTTATTTTGGGTCATGCCTAGAATAGCGAAATAAAAAATGCTAATCTGTAGTCATGATGAAGAAAAACAAATACGCAAATCGTTCCAAAATTTCCGAGAAAAAATTCAGAGAAATTGTGAAGTATTTTTCGATGGATTTGGAGGCAACAAAAATTGCCAAATTAACACATTTAAATCGAAATACAATTAACCGATATGTGAAAGCACTTCGGCAAAAAATTG
>Ga0209249_1003805_pt1 | contig 10443 bp, 9 predicted proteins | sample SaaInlV_200m_DNA_4_FD_184653 | JGI IMG/M metagenome (GOLD analysis project Ga0209249, IMG submission 184653) | Marine microbial communities from expanding oxygen minimum zones in the Saanich Inlet - SI037_S3LV_200m_DNA (SPAdes) (version 2) | ecosystem: Environmental > Aquatic > Marine >... | reverse complement strand
CACCTCGTTGATGATAGATTTTTGGTTGCACAAATATACTATCTGCTTGAGCCATCAAGCGCAACGAGGTTTTTTATTTTTTTGATGGTGGATTGGGGCAATCAACTCTTTTTTTAATGAGCAGGTCATGTTTGAAACTCCTTTATTATTTAAGCTTTTTACGGATATATGAAACCAATGCCGCAACCACGCACAGACAAAAGGCCAGCACCCCGACCACCATCCAGGTAACCCAGGTGCCGTTCCTTACAAGGTGGTAAGGATTCCATGACGGTTCTGCCATTATCCGGCCCAGTTTTTTATTGTACGTTAAGGGAAAATCGGGGATGGCATCATTATTCGTATCTTTAAAGCTGTCGATGAATTCAAAGGGCATCTTCCATTCCTTGAGTTCCTGTATACCGTCACGGGTCAAATCGGAATCAATCACAGCAGAAGAGAGATGTTCAATGGGCTTACCCTCTTTATCCTTGGGAATAATTTCCAGAATATCATAGGTATAGCCGCCAATGATCTTTAAAAAAGTGGAATTGTAAATATCGGCCGTTACCCGGATCAGTTTTTTGTTTGACCTGGAAAAGTCCAGTTTTTTATATCCATTTTCCTCATCACCGGTCCAGATATCCGTGACCCTGTCAAACATGATGCGGTTTGGATTATAGGCGACTTTTGCACCGGCCAGTTGCAGAAAATAATCAGAACCCTTTGCAGGATAGATGCTGGTCAGTATTTCACACCCTTTTTTCAGTTCCGAAGCCGTTATGTAAAAAGAGATCAAAGGATACCCCAGACTGCCGTCCAGGCCGATGCCAAGGGGAACAGCCCTGAAAAGATCGCAGGCCTGGATGTTACCGGTTTTTCCCTTTAAAATATCGTCCCGGATTACCCCGTTTGATATGATGGCTACATCTGCAAATGGATCAAAACCCTTTGAATACTTCTTGATGCCGGTGCGTATGGCATCGGCCAGAAAATTTCCCAAAGAAGATTCTTCAGCTTTAATGTTCAAGTCAAAATCTGTATGTGCCACTATCTTTCTAAAGGATAATCCATGGATATTTAAAAATTCTGTATCGATTTTTTTTTCATATCCCTGGATGATAGATGAAATTTCATCATCACCAAGAATGCTGTCATTGATGGGAATGGCTTTATAGTCTGTCATTTCTAACTTTCCATCTTCAAGGGCAAGACTGATATGGCCTAGCTGTTTGCCATATTCCCAGGTCTGAACAATCAGGGTGTTGTTTACCCGAATCGGGGCTTCCATCTTTGTATGGGTATGACCACTGATGATCACATCAATACCATCCACATTTTGTGCCAGCAGTTCATCTTCGGATTTTTCACTATTTTTGTTCAGGCCGCTATGGGACAGGCAGATGATGATATCGGCCTTGCCTTTGAGGGCCGCTACCATTTTCTTTGCAGCAGCGATGGGATCTCCAAAAGAGACGGGTTTTGAAAACGGGGCTTTTTCAGCGGCATCCATGCCCATAAGTCCGAATATTCCGAATTTTATGCCATTTTTTTCCAGGATAATATGGGTCTTGATAAATCCTTTGGAAAAGGACTGTTCAAGTGAATTATCCTTAGGACTTTCCTGGCTGAAAATCATGTTTGAAATCAGAATGGCAGGCAGTCTGTTTTGTTTCTGGGCCGTGTTCAGTATCTGCGCAAGACCCTCGGGCTTCAGGTCAAATTCATGATTTCCCAGGGTAACTGCGTCATATCCCATTTTGCCCATGAGATCCAGTTCAAAGGCTTTTTCCCTGGACAGCATATGAAAAAAAGAGCCCATGAGAAAGTCTCCCCCGTCAAGGACCAGGACGGGTCCATCGCTCTGATCTTTTATCTTTTTAATCATTGTGGCGATTCTGGCGTATCCGCCAATGGTTTCATCGTCTGAAAGGGTCTGGGGGGTATAATCTTTGTTGGGCGAAAATCCCAGGAAATGGGAGTGAAGATCATTTGTATGGAGAATGCTTATTTCGTTTTTAGCTGCATTTGCAGTATTCAGGCAGATGAGGACGCTCAATAGTATTACAAAGTATTTAATAAAATTAGTCATGGCCGACTCCTTTATCATCAATGGAAAATTTGATTCATGCTATCATAATTTTAGTAATTTTCAATCACAATCTGGATTCCATTGCTTGGCTTTTTGGCGCTTTTTTAAAACCTTCATTCCCTGATCAATTGATGGGAAGGATCTGGCCGATATCCATTATCTTGAACCGGGAAGGATCAAGATTATTTTTCTTTATATGGCGGGTCAGATCCAGGCCTGGAAACCCGGCCGGTTCACTGCCTAAGTGAAAGGTGCCCCACTGGGTGGGGATGAAGTAATTGGCACCCAGATCTTCAAACCCTTTGACGGCTTCTTCAATATTCATGTGCTGGGCGTGCATGAACCACCTGGGATGGTAGGCCGTGGTCGCCATAAAGGCATAATCGATCTTGGGGTGGGTTCTGCCGATTTCCCTGAACCCTTTAAAATATCCTGAATCCCCTCCGAAATAGAGGGTTACAGAGGGGGTTATGAGAAGGTAGGAGGCCCAGAGTGACTGGTTTCTTCTTTGATTGATTCTTAAGGACCAGTGCTGGGCCGGAAGACAGATCAGTCTGGAACCCTTCCCTGTTTCAAATGACTCCCACCAGTCCATTGCGTGAACATTTCGTTTGTTCATGCCCATGACATAATTTTTAAGGCCATTGGGTACAAACACCCTTGAATGCGGAGGCAACTGCTTCATGCTGGACCGGTCCAGGTGGTCATAATGATTGTGGGAGATCACAATATTGACATCTTTGACAATCCGATTGAACGCTTCTATATCCAATGCCGGCGGGGTCAATCTTGCCGGCAGTAAGGCCCGTTTGGAAAAAATGGGGTCTGTAAGCCAGTATGCACCGTCAATTCGGATTAAAAAGGTGTTGTGACCGATCCAGAGGATGAAGTCTCCTTGGATCTGTTTGATTCTGTTCTCAGTGTCAGGAATAACACGGGGCAGAAAGGCTTTTTCAGGGTTCGTATAATTTGTCTTTGAAAACAGTTTCCACCCCAGTACATCCAGGAATCGTTTGTCTTTTATCTTCATCCACGGTACAAAAAATTTTTTATTTCTATAATGGGGTAAATAAAGGTCTTTGGCCTTAGTTTCCTCTACCTGCAGCGCCCATTGAGTTTCTGAAAATTGTTTTTTATCCCTGGAAGAACAGGAAGATACTACGGGCATAAGCAACATCGGCAGCAGCGCCATACAGACAATAAAACAGATAGCAGTGGAAGGCTTCATGATAAAGGTGAATTCATATTGATGGTAAGGGTTTGTTTGATAAACGGCCTCAGTGTCAAGGTGAAGGGTTAAATCATTGCGATTTGAAAAAATGGGTATATGGCATCCTGGTTTTGATCATTTGAGCCGAAAAATTCGACTGGCGTCAAAACCAGGATGTTATGGCTTGATCGTATCAGACTTACTAACCTGCATCATAGGTGCAGGCTGTGAAATCTATTTCTTCTCCGCATTTGTCGCATTTATGGGATTTCTCAAATTCATCTGAAAAAATTTCCTTTGTAGCATTGCATTTCGGGCAATTGCAGGAAAAGGATTGTAAATTCTTAAATTGTTCAAAACCTGGGCAATGTACTGGGGTGGTCATAATATCCTCCTTCTTTTAGATTTGATTTTTGTAACGAAAATCTCTTTCAAAAATTAAAGGTTAATTTGCCATCATTGTCAAGGCAAAATAGTGTTTCAATAAAAACTTGAAAATTTTTGCCCGGAAAAGCAGCAGATAAGATCAGCGGTTTTTTTTAAGCGTTAAATAAAAGATTCAGCTTATTTTAAATTTACAAGGGTTCTGCCTTTTAATTCGCCTTTTAATATACCTTGGATTTTATCCTCTAATTGATCAAAAAAAATTTCATCATAGATTCTATCAAGATAATCAAATTTCCAGTCCGTGGCCAGTTTTTTCCAGACATTTGTCCGAAAGGCCATGGGGCAATGCTGTGAATCTATCCCTAAAAGGGAGACACCCCTTAAGATAAAGGGAAAAACATTGATGGGCAGATCAAAGGATGCCACATTTCCGCAGCAGGTTACAATGCCATTCTGTTTTGTTGCCTTTATGGCCGTGGCCAGGATCTCTCCCCCCACGGTATCAATGACACCGGCCCATTGGGGTTTTAAAATGGGGGGTTTTGTATTTTCAAGAAAATCATCCCGGGAAAGAATGGTTTTAACGCCCAGGCTGTTCAGCAGCGCCGTGTCTGTTTTCCCCGTGACAGCTGTTACAGAATATCCAAGGTGGGACAATATTCCGCAGGCCATGCTTCCCACGCCGCCTGTGGCACCCGTGACAAGGATATCCCCATGTTCGGGTCTGATGGTTTGGGTTAATTTAAAAATTGACATTCCCGCCGTAAATCCGGCTGTTCCGAATATCATGCTCTGTTTCAGATCAAGGCCGTCCGGCAGCTTGACCACCCAGTCTTTTGGCACCCTGATATACTGCCCAAACCCCCCTGATGTGTTCATTCCAAGGTCATAGCTTGTAACGATGACCTTTTCTCCTTTTTTAAAGGGTTCAACAAGGCTTTCTTCAACAATTCCTGCTGCATCAATCCCGGGCGTATGGGGATATTGCCTTGTGACACCGCGGTTTCCCGTGGCAGATAAGGCGTCCTTATAGTTTAAGGAAGAATAGCTGACCCGAATGAGAACATCACCTTTTGGAAGATCATTAATTTGTGCAGTTTTAATCTGACGAATAAAGGTTTTTTTTTCAGGTTCTTCAACAATCATTGCTTGGTAAGATAAATTGTCCATAGGCTCCATCCTTTATAAATCTTTTTACTTTTTTAAATAAATTTGATAATTATGCCGGGATGAAAACTAATAAATTCCAGACCGGCAGGGTGGCACTTGTTTCATTCTCTCATTTTATCCATGATATGTATACAAGTTTTCTTTCTCCGTTACTGCCTATAATCATTGAAAAACTGTCCTTATCCTTGAGCCAGGCCGGACTTTTGTCCACGGTTATGCAGATTCCCGCTCTGCTCAACCCTTTTATCGGGTTGTTTGCAGACAACAAGGGTCTTGCCCGCTGGCTGGTTGTTCTTGCTCCCACCTTCACTGCCATACCCATGAGTCTTATTTTACATGCATCATCATATTATGTATTGCTGGTTCTGCTTTTTTTCGCCGGCATAAGCGTAGCACTATATCATGTCCCTTCACCTGTTCTGATTGCAAAGTATTCCGGGGGGAAAAAGGGCCGTGGCATGAGTATTTTTATGACGGGCGGAGAATCTGCCAGAACATTTGGGCCAATGTTTGCTGTAGCGGCTGTATCATTTTTAGGGGCGGATCATTTTTATGTGGTTATAGGATTTGCAGTACTGACATCGGTCATGCTTTATTTCGCCCTTGAAAAAGAGGAACAAAAAACTTCATTTAAAAGAAAAGGATCTTTAAAAGCATCATTCCATGAAATCAAACATGTGCTGATCCCTTTGTCCGGGATTCTATCGGCAAGATCTTTTATGCATGCATCAATGGGGGTTTTTATCACGGTTTTTGTAGAAAGAGAGACGGGAAGCCTCTGGTATGGAGGAGCTGCCCTTGCTTTGTATGAGGCATTTGGCGTGGCTGGTGTGTTAAGCGCCGGAACCTTAAGTGACTGGCTGGGAAGACAACGAGTATTATTCTGGGTGTTGCTTGTTGCACCCGTCGCCATTTTAATTTTTGTTTTTTCAACGGGTATTTTAAAAATTATCATGCTGGCTGTTACAGGGTTCACTGTTCTTTCAACAACTCCTGTAATGCTGGCCATCATCCAGGAAAATGCAAAAGAACATCCTTCCACAGCCAATGGCCTGTTTATGATGATCTCTTTTGCCGTCAGATCCATTGCAGTCCTTTTAGCTGGAATCATCGGTGATCTTGCAGGGCTTGAGAATATGTTTATTGTGAGTGCTGTCATTGGATTTACTGCGATTCCCTTTTTATTAAAACTTGGTATAAAAACCTAATATTAAAATATGGAGATAATGATGTTAAAAACCAATGAAGACAGGCTTGTCGAATTGGCCATGCAGTGCCAACCAGGGCCACCCAGGATCAGGCCCGGCTGGAAGGTGGATTATGAGGGCAAACCCTTTATCCTCCCCGGTATTGGCGGTATTACATTAAATATTCAGGTGGGAGATTCTGCTTTCGGCTTGGCCGGAGACCATATCGAGCCTGGTGTCAGTTGTTCGGCAAATGCCGAAAAACCCTTTGAGTTTCCTAATAATTCTCTCCAGTTGCTGTCCTGTGTAGGCAATGAGGCTGTTATCGTATCCGGAGATGCAAAAGGGGAAAAAGGGATTGTTACGGGCCATCATGGTGGTTCAGAACATGTGATGGTTGATTTTCCCAAAAAAATTCTCAAAAAGCTGACATATGATGATAAAATAATGATTAAAACCAAAGGCCAGGGTTTGAAACTAACCGATTATCCGGATATCATCTTGTTCAATCTTGATCCAGGCCTTTTTAAAAAAATGAAGATTAAAAAAATAAAAGACAACAGGCTTGCCGTGCCTGTTACAACCATTGTACCGGCCCAGTGCATGGGATCAGGTCTTGGTTCAGCCCATGTTGCAGCAGGAGATTATGATGTGATGACCAGTGATCCTGCAAGTGTTAAAAAATATAAATTAGACAAGCTTAAATTTGGTGATTTTGTGGCATTGCTTGACCATGATAACTCCTATGGCAGGGCATTTGTAAAAGGTGCTATAAGTATCGGTGTTGTGGTTCATTCAGATTGTCTGCTGGCAGGACATGGACCCGGTATATCCACTTTGATGACCTGCTCAACACCTTTAATTGAACCCGTGCTGGATGAAGGTGCGAGCATCGCTAATCTTATGCAAATAGGAACAAAAAGAAAAAAGCGTAATTCAAAAACAATTAAGACGGGCTAAAAAATTGAATATAAGTAAGAAAAGTATCCTTCAAAAAGGAAAAGGTAAAACCAGGAAACAGGCAAAGCTTGAATACCTGTATGAAAAAGAATCATTGTATTTTGCACAAATTGCCGAAAGTGTAAAAGACATTGCCATAAAAGAGCTTAAAAATTTAGGTGCCTATGATTTAAAAACGGTTTTCCGTGGGATATGGTTTAAAGCAGCAAAAAAAGATTTTTATCGGATCACTTATTTTGCAAGGCTTCTTTCAAGGATATTGGCTCCCCTTGTTTCCTTTGAATGCCATGACAAAGATGACCTGTATAAGGCGGCCAGGAAAATAAGATGGGAAGAATTTTTAACGGTTAAAGATACTTTTTCCATTGTTGCAAATGTTTCTGAATCGGAAATTACCCATTCCAATTTTGCAGGGTTGCGGGTCAAAGATGCCATTGCCGATTATTTCAGAGACCGGACTAATAAAAGACCGAATGTTGATGCAAAAGATCCTTATATTATAATCAATATCCATATCCACAAGAACCTGGCAACCCTTACCATTGATGCCTCGGGCGGTGCGTTACACAAACGCGGCTACAGGGAGGAATCTGTATCTGCACCCATGCAGGAGACTGTTGCCGCAGCCATAATCCACTTGTCTGAATGGGATGGACAACTGCCCTTGTATGATCCCATGTGCGGATCAGGCACGCTTTTATGTGAAGCCCTGATGAAGTATTGCAGGATACCGGCACAAATATTTCGAACTGGTTTTGGATTTGAAAGACTGCCGGATTTTGATGCAAATTTATGGGAGAAGATTAAAAAAGATTCCCGGGATAATTTCAGGGAATTGAAACAGGGCATGATTTCGGGAAGCGATGTGTCCGAACATTCTATTAATGCTGTTAAAACCAATATTATGGGACTTCATTTCGGCAGTGAGATTGCAATTGAACAAAAAGACTTTCAGGATATTGAATCCATTGAGAACAGCATGATCATTACCAACCCTCCCTATGGTATCAGAATGGGAAAAGACCAGAACCTTAATAAATTTTATCATAACCTGGGTCTTTTTTTTAAAAACAGATGCAGTAAATCAACGGCCTTTGTCTATTTTGGAGAACCCAAATATATAAAAAAAGTTCCCTTGTCACCATCCTGGAAACGCCCATTGAAAATTGGCGGTCTTGATGGCAAACTTGTAAAATATGAATTGTATTAAACTCAATAGGAGAATAGATAGTGCGTGATCGATGAAATTGTCAGTTTTCGAAGAGGCACTTGATATAATATGGAAAAGTCCAATACAGGTGGACAATACACCTGCAATGAATATAGAGAGGAGATGATCCTTTTGGGATTGCAGAAAAGGCTTGCTTCCCAAGGGTTAACCAAGGAAGAAAAAGAAAGTCTTTTAAAAGAGATTGCCAAAGTAGAAAAACAGATGGGCCTAGATTAGTCAGGGTTTTTTCTTTGGCGGAAAATATTTCCACAAAAATGATTTTCCATCTGGCGCATTGTGATTTCCATGACATCAAATGATTTGTTCAAGTTTTCAAGGACAAGATTCCGCTGTTTTTTTATCCCTAAAAGCAGTCTTTCAGCTTTTCTATTTTTTGCCATCATGGGGTAAGTTAAAATGGTGCCGTCCTTGTAATTTTTATTTCCATATTTTAGTTTGTACTGGGCTTAAATAATAGAATATATCATTCCTGATTATACGAGTCATGATGAAATAGTTCAATTAAGATAAACAAATAATAAAAATCAAATAAGAAAAAAATATCAATAAGTCAATATTTAACACGATCAGGCACAGGCCAATCCAAATATTTTATCAACGAAATATATTTATGTCTGAAACCCTGGTTTTATTGTTGGGAAAACCCATGTGCAACCCCAGAAAATGATTAGGTAATAGCGCTTTAAGATGCAAGACGGGCCAATTTTTTGTCAATACATTTATCCAATAAAGTAGAAATTTTTTACCCAAATTTTGCTTGTATTGTTTTTTAATATAGTGTATATTCTCCATGAGCTTGATACGCAACTGATTGAAATATAAAATGATTGAAATTATGAAAAAAGTTAACCTCGATCTTCGCACCTTGTTTTTAATATTGTCCCTAATGGCTGTTTTGTCAGTTGGTGTTGGAGGATCTCTTTATTATTCAGCCGTAAAAAATTCTTTGTTTGAGGCAGTGCACCAAAAAGCTGAAGAACAGGTTAATGACTTGAGAAATGAAATCGACTCTTATAAGACCTGGTCCCTTAAATCGGTAAAATTTTTAAGTAACCTTAAACCAATAAAACAACCTCTTATAAGTGGTGGTGTGATTGCTCTTTCTGAGGTCAATATAATTTTAGACTCTTTTCGGGATGATTTAAACGTCAGTGTCTGTTATTTAATTGACCCTTCCGGGAAAACAATAGCTTCCACCAACCGTGACACCGCCACAAGCTTTGTGGGAAAAAATTATGGATTTCGCCCTTATTTTAAAGAGGCTATGCAAGGTAGGCCATCCGTCTATATGGCCTTGGGGATTACCTCTAAAAAAAGGGGTATTTACTTTAGTCATCCTGTTTATGGGGAAGAAAAAGATAAGCCTTTGGGGGTTGTCGTAATTAAGGCATCCCTTGAAACAATTGAAAAGCAATTCCAGAAAAATTTTGATGGAATTGTACTGATGACTGATCCCCATGGGTTAATCTTTGTTTCCAGCCGTAAGGATTGGCTTTACAATTTTTTATGGAAAGCTTCTTCAGAAACGGTCTTGGATCTTACCAAAACAAAACAATTTGGGGAAGGTCCCTGGAATTGGACAGGCACGAAAATTTTTGATGAAGAAAATGCCGTGGACAAGCTTGGTAATAAATATAAAATACATCAACAACAGCTTGACACGTATCCTGGCTGGCAATTAACTCTTCTGCACAGCCACATCTGGCTTATAAAAAGAATAGCAGGCCCTTTAAGCAGGACAATCGGCATTAGCGCAGTATTATTGTTTTTGTGTTTTGGGGTCATCGTCTTTTTTCTTTTCAGGAAAGCAAATAATGAAATTGTCCAAAGAAAAAAAGCTGAAAAAGAACAAAAATTATCCCTGTCCAGACTCCAGGCAACTCTTGAATCCACCACTGATGCAATACTGGTGGTGGACAGTGATGGCAAAACCACAGCCTCAAATGAGCTGTTTGCCAAAATGTGGAAAATCCCAGTCGATATTATAAACACCCGAGATGATGACAAGGCCCTGGCTTATGTGTTGGATCAATTAAAAAACCCTGATAGTTTTATTCAAAAAGTAAAAGCACTATACGCTGACCCTGAAGCAGAAAGTTTTGACACTTTAGAGTTCAAGAACGGGCGAATTGTGGAGCGTTATTCCCAGTCCCAAAAACTTGACGAGCAAATTATAGGCAGGGTATGGAGCTTTAGAGATATTACCGAAAGAGAACTGGCCCAAAAG
>Ga0209249_1003794_pt1 | contig 10462 bp, 5 predicted proteins | sample SaaInlV_200m_DNA_4_FD_184653 | JGI IMG/M metagenome (GOLD analysis project Ga0209249, IMG submission 184653) | Marine microbial communities from expanding oxygen minimum zones in the Saanich Inlet - SI037_S3LV_200m_DNA (SPAdes) (version 2) | ecosystem: Environmental > Aquatic > Marine >... | reverse complement strand
ATCCCCTATTGGCAATATTCACTTAAAGATTTCAGTGGAGAGCAGTATGCTCAGCAAATTGTTGATGGCATTGTCGTTATTCCCAAGCACGAATTATTAAGCTTCCTGATACTGATTATTGGTTTACTTTTATTGCTATACGGATTTATTATTGGCATTCGAAGAATTATGCAAACAACCAATACAACAACATCTGCAAAGTATATCAGTAATGTTATTGTATTGGTCTATTTTTCTGTATTAGCAAGTGCAGCTGTTATTCAAGTAATTAACCATTCCTTATAAATTGATAGAATAAATTTCTGCTAAAAGTTTGTAGTAAATCCTTTGTGTTTCCAAATATAAATCGATAAGCTCATAATTAAAAGACAGTTCGTTAATATAATCAATAATAGAAAACTCACCACTTTCCAAAGCTTTGTCCAAATACATTCGATTTGATGTAGTACTTAGGCTTTTTTCTAATGTATCGATTAATTCTTTCAAACTTTCTGCTTTCGTATACTTTCTGTCCAATTCGTCAATCAGGCGAGTTTCATTCTCTTTGAGATGACTTCCTATATACAACTTATTGGCTTTGGCTGCCTGAACTTTTTTTGATTGATGCCACAATGGAATACTAATGCCAGCCTGAAGGCCTTGGTAGTTTCCGCTAGGTTCGAATTCAGATTGATAACTCAGTAAAATATCTGGCAACCATTCTTGTTTTTGGATGCTTTCATCATAGGCAGCAGACTTTAATTTCAAGCTAATAAGCATTAATTCGGGATGCTTGCTTTGATATTGTTTTTTCAAATCATCCAGACTTGATATCTCACCACTATTGTATTTCAATCCATCCAGATCAAGTTCCTTTCCTCCATTAATGCTATTTAATTCAGATTGAAGATCATTCTGCAGTTGCTTTGTTTTTTCGTATTTAGCATAAAGCAGTAAATACAAAGACTGGATTTTATTGAATGCAATAATTGAAACCTGACCTGCCTGCAATTGCTTTTCATAAAGTGTCAGCAAAGTCTCAGCATTTTCTTTCCGATCTGATATCATCAGAAGGGACTGGGACACATATATGTAGTCGCATAAAAGTTTTTTTGCATGCAGTAAAACATTCATGCGATCCAACAAAAAACTGGTTTTACTTTGTTCCTGATTTGTTCCAGCTAACTTAAATTTACTGAAATACTTAGTAGGAAATTCCAAGGATTGATTAATCGTATATAATTCCTTGACTCCCATAATAGGAGAGTTCCCTGGAAAATAACCGTAGGTAATAGTCGGATTTTCAGGAAGAAGGCCTGTTTTAGCTTGAATACTATTTGCCTCACTTTGAAGTTTTGCCGATTGTATGCTCAAATTATTTGTTTCTATGTGCTTAAGTATATCAGCCATAGAGTTTTGTGCTTCTAATTTTTGTGCAAACAAAAACAGGAGCATCAGTATGATATAACGATAGTTCATAACTATGATTTTTTTCTATGATAAATGAAATAAACTATTGGAATGATATAAATATTCAAAAAAGTTGAACTGATCAAACCACCAAGTATTACTTTAGCCATAGGACTCTGAATTTCATTCCCAGGCTCTGTTCCTGCCATCGCCAAGGGGATAAGTGCCAGTGCAGCTGTTAATGCTGTCATTAAAATTGGATTCAATCTGTCAGCCGACCCTTTAATGATAATATCCCTAATTGACATATCCGATTCCTGCAGATTTCGATATCTGGAAACTAATAACAGTCCATTTCGCGTAGCAATCCCAAAAAGAGTGATGAAACCAATAATAGCAGGAATATTTAGATTAGCAGACGTAAGCCAAATGGCAAATACTCCTCCTATTAAGGCCAGTGGTAAATTAATTAGAATGATAGCTGAAAGTTGAATGCTTTTGAACTCCTGATAAAGCAAAACAAAAATAATCAGTAAGGCAATAATGGAAGCAAAAAGTAGTGTACGGGATGCTTTTTCCTCACTTTCAAACTGCCCACCATATACAATTCTTATATCATCGCTTAAAGTTAATTTGGCTTTTATATTTTCGTCAAGTTCATTGACAACGCTTCTAACATCTCTTCCTTCTACATTAATGCTAACAACCAGTTTACGTTGTACATTCTCTCGTTGAATTGTTGTAGGGCCTGATGCTGATTTTATATGTGCAACTTCTGAAAGTGGTACTTTTATATTATTTCCATCAATTAGAATATCACCTACCTTATTGATATCATTTCTCAAATGATCTGGCAAACGAACAACCATTTCAAATGATCTTTCCTCTTCAAATACATCGGAGACCTTTAATCCATTGAAATAGACTTCGATAAATTCATTAAATTCATTTATTGAGATACCATATTTTGCCAACATGGCTCTGTTTGGTTTGATATTAATTTGAGGGATTTCAATTTGTTGCTCGACACTTAAATCAGCTACGCCTTCAATATCTTTTGCTAATTCTTCAATTTTTTTTGCTGAAGCATACATTTCTCTGAGATCAGTGCCAAAAAGCTTGATCGCAATATTGGCTTTTGAACCTGAAAGCATGTGGTCGATTCGGTGACTAATTGGTTGCCCAACTGTGATGACAATTCCAGCAATGCCTTTCAGTTTATCTCTAACTTCTACCAGAAAATCACCTCTTGATTTTTTATCTAATGAAAATGGAGCTTCAATTTCAGAAACATTTTCACCAAAAGAGTGTTCGGCCAATTCAGCTCGTCCTGTTTTTCGCAAAGTTTTTTCTATTTCCGGAATTTCAAGCAAAGCAAGTTCTGCTTCCCTACCTATTCGATCAGACTCCTCCAATGATATTTCAGGAACAGAAGCAACATTTATTGTTAATGAGCCCTCGTTGAAAGGTGGAAGAAAGTTTCGCCCGAAATTCATGAAAACAATCAGCGTAAATCCAAATAAACCAAGAGTTCCAAAAACAAACAATTTTTTGTGTGACAAAGCATAGTTTAAACTTTTCGTATATACTGCTCCTACATTTCGCTCTATCCAACTTCCTTTTTGTGTTCGATTTAAAAATTTATCATTGGACAAAAAGATAGAACATAGAACAGGTGTTAAAGTTAATGCAACGACCAAAGAACTGACCAATGCTACCATATAGGAAATCCCCAGCGGCTTTAACATTCTGCCTTCAAATCCTGAAAGAAAGAAAAGAGGCAAGAAAGCAATGATAATGATCAATGTTGCATTTAAAATAGATGCTCTGATTTCTTTCGATGCCTCAAAAACCACCTTCAATTTGTTTTCTTTAACCGTCTTAACAGCATTTTCCTTGAGTCGCTTGAATACGTTTTCGACATCTATTATGGCATCATCAACTAAAGAACCGATAGCAATTGCCATTCCACCCAAACTCATGGTATTAATGGATAAGCCGAGCATTTTCAAAACCAATATCGTAATCAACAGAGAAATTGGTATGGTAATCAAGGAAATAACGGTTGTTCTTATATTAAACAAAAACAAGAAAAGGACTATAAATACAAAAACAGAGCCTTCTAAAAGCACCTTCATAACATTCCGCACAGCGATTTCTACAAAACCAGCTTGTTCATAAATCGGCTCATGAATTTCTACTAAATTATACTCAGCACTTATTTTTGCAAGCTCATCATTTAATTTTTCAGTAATCTTTACCGTATTAACATCAGGTTGCTTTGTAATAATTACTGCAACTGCAGGATCTCCTGAATAAGAGGCCGTACCAATCCTAGGACTCCCTCCTATTTTAACTTCTGCTACATCAGCAAGCGTAATGGGTTTGCCATCTTTTAATTTGACAACAGTCAAGCCCAATTCATCACTATTTGTTGTTCGTGATAAACCCCTGATGGTATACTTTTTACCAAACTGGTTAATAAAGCCACCTGCTGCATTAATGTTGATGGATTCACTGGCTGAAAGAATTTCATCCAAACTAACTTGGTAGTACAACATCTTAGAAGGATCTGGTAATATTTGATATTCTTTGCTATCTCCTCCATGAACGGTTACTTGTGCAACTCCACCAACTGATAATATTCGTGGACGAATATTCCACTCAGCAAATGATTTCAAATCCATTGAGGATAATGTATCGGAACTAATACTCAATATCATTATTTCGCCCAACAGAGATGCTTGTGGTGCAATAACAGGTTCACCCACACCAATAGGCATTTGCTCTTTGGCTACCATTAATTTTTCGGTAACAGTTTGACGCGCATCATACACATCTACCTTCCAGTTAAATTCTACCCAAACAATGGAGTAACCCATGGCGGATGACGATCGAATTCGCCTGATTCCTGAAGCGCCATTTACAGCTGTTTCAATAGGAAAAGTAACTAGTTTTTCTACTTCTTCCGGAGCCATTCCACTAGCTTCTGTCATTACAACAACTGTAGGGGCATTTAGATCTGGAAAAATATCGATATCAATATCTCGTGCAACATAACCACCAGATAACAGTATCAGCAATGCTGAGAACAAAATTATCAATCGGTTATGGATCGCATATTTTATAATTTTATCTAACATATAATTAGGATCAATTTAAGGTTTGAAAATTTTTCCTGAAGCGGATTAGTGTACATGGGCATGGGCTGGTAAATCTGAAGCCATTGAGGCCAGATATACTCGATAAGCACCAGTTGTCACTATTACTTCTCCCGCTTTTAAACCATCCAAAATTTCCACCATTTGTCCATCTGATGCGCCTATTTTAACATCTCTTTTGCTATATAACTCACCTTCTAACTGAACAATTAATGCATAGTTTCCTTGTGTTTCAATTAAAGCTTCAATTGGTACTATCAGCTTTTTTTCCTGCTTGGGGATTTTCAAATAAACGCTTGCAAAGCTTCCGGGTAAAATATTATCCGGATTAGTAAACTCAAAATAAACAGGAACTAAGGTGGTGTTTTTCTCAATTGATTGGCCTATGGATAAAAGTTTACCTTCATAATCGACAATATCAAAATACTTTTCAAAATAATTGACTTTAAAATTTGCAGACATATCCTTGCTCAAGGAAGCAATATACTTTTGTTGAACCTCAGCTTTGAGTATTATAGTATTTGATTTTGTAATCTCCAACATGGGTTGTCCAATTTCAACATACTCGCCTTCTTCAACCAGCAGCCGTTTTAAGTAGCCTTTTTGTTTTAAATGAATATGATGACCACCTGGCTTATAATGAGCTTTGAATAAATCCATATCTTTTTTAGTAAGAAAATACTCTTTTTCTATTTCCAGATATTCTTTTTCAGCTATTATCTTATCCGCATAAAGTTTAGATGATCGGTTATAGTCTTTCTCTGCTTTTTCAAATTCAAGTTTAACTTTTGCAAATTTGGTTTCAAAATTATCATGCATAATATCTTCTGAGCCAATAATTAATATATCATCATTTGTATCTAATTCCATACCCGGAAGTAAATTATCCATTTCAAAAATGATTATCCCACTGTGTTTGGCAACAATCAGGTAATCATTTACAGATGTTGCCTGAATTTCTCCAGTGGCTGGAATAACTTCTGAAAATTCAAGCAATCTACTCTTATAGATATTAAAATCTGTTTTCCAGGCTTGTTCTTTTAAAAATGTAATGCCTTCATTTTCTTTCTGATTAACCTCCTGAGTATGATCACAATCACCAGCATGTTGTTCTTTCTCATCGCTTGCAATATCCAAATGAAGCAATAGGGTATCTGTATAGCTTTCAGAATTTATGATAAATTTCAGATGCCCATGACCTGAAGCTTGTGGATGAAGTTTGAAAACAAAAATTCCTGCGCGAGTTGGCTCCGACATCGCTATTTTTGTTTTTTTTGAACCCACTTCCAGGATGATATCCAAGCTTCCATTAATAACAGGCTTGTAATTTTCAAGTTTTGTAAAGTGGGCTAATACCTCAGTAGTTTTACCTTTTTGCAGGGCTACAATTTCCGCAAACATTTCATAATGCAATGAAAACTCTGTGAATGAAATGCTTTCTTCTTCATGTAGATGTTGATCCGATTCTGAATCGATTTTGTTGTTATTGCAGGCAGATAACAATAATACAATTGCTATCAAACTATATTTTATATTTTTCATGAGTTAATATTGTTTAAATGAATAAATTGTTGATGCAGGGCATCATAATCCTACATTTAAACAATAGGAGGTCCTCGATTAAAAAAGAGGAGCGCATTGGGGGGTTTGTATTCACTAGTAAAATCTGAGGGATAAACTAATTCCTGCTCAGAATGTGTATGCTTAATGATGAATGTTTCGAAACAATTGATGTCGACATATTGTTTTTCAACTTTGTAAATATCACTTAAATGGCAATGCTGATCATTATCAGTCTGATGTTTGTGTACATTTAAACCATGATCAGGGATATCACATGTATGTTGGTGGCTTTCAGTTACTGCTGTATGTTTGGTATGATGATGTTCTTCTCCTATTAGCTCGTGCGTTTCAGAAATGCAGCTTTCGTGATGATGATGTGGAACAAGATTGTGTACCAATATGGAAAATACTGGTAAAAATAAAATGTAAGCCGATATTTTTTGTAATCGTTTCATCAACCCTGCAAAGGTATAATAATTAATGTATTGAAGTCATTCATTCCTATAAGCATTATTTATGCTTCTTTTTTTTGCATGACGGCAAATATGTAATTTTGAATCTTTCCTGACGGTGTAGTATGGTCTTCGTTCAAGGTTTCAATTAAGTTAAAATACTTCCCAAAGGTTTTTACAATGCTTTTTTCAGATTGATGATTTACATTTAACCCGCTACATTTTTCAGGTCCATTTTCAGAGAAAGCGCCCAAAATGAAAATGCCTTCGTTCCCCATATGCTGATTAAGCTTTTTTACATAGTTGTCAATTTCGTCTTTATCCCACAAAAAATGAAAAACTGCTCTATCGTGCCATATACCAAACTTTTTGGCAAGGTCCAAGGCCAAAACATTCGATTCAAAAAATTGAATTCTCTCAACTCCTTTGCTAATTTTCGATTTGCTTCTTTCAATTGCTTCGGATGAAATATCCACAATGGCAAGATCAGTATATCCATTTTGAATCAATAGATTTCCAAGATTTGAATTACCAGCACCAATATCAATGATGGCAGATTTAGGATCAGCATAAATTTGAATCAACTCAAAAGATGTTTTTGGTTTTTCCTGATACCAACCTACATCCTGATCGGTATTTCGGGAATATACTTTATCCCAATGAGATTTGTCATTTTGGCTCATAATAATATTTTGCAAAGGTTAAGACTTTTCAAACTTATTTGTTTCTTATTTAAAATCCAAAGTTTCTATAATTTTCTCAAACATATACTAGTTTTAACCTCCTCTTTTAGATCTATCTTCAATAATTATAATAATACATTCAGTAATTTTTAATTTTTGCCAAAGAGATTAAAATCCTTAAATTACATGCCTGTTATTTATCGAATTAATAATACATATTGATCAGACTATATGAGCAAAGCAACTAAATTCGGAACTTTTGCCGGAGTTTACACTCCATCTGTCCTTACAATTTTAGGAGTAATAATGTACATGAGGCTGGGATGGGTAGTAGGACAGTCTGGTTTGTTAACTGCTTTAGTTATTATTTTACTGGCTCATGTAATATCAATATCAACAGGTTTAAGTATTTCATCAATAGCAACCGATAAAAAGATAAAAACAGGCGGTATCTATTATATTTTATCACGAAGTCTGGGGCTTCCTATGGGAGGAGCCATTGGTATTTCCCTGTTTGTTGGTACTGCTTTAAGTATATCCTTATACCTCATTGGTTTTGCAGAAAGTTTTTTAAGTATTGATGTTATTCGTGAATTTACAGGATTGCAGCAAGACATCAATAGTTTTCGAATTGTTGGTACTGCTGCTATTTTGCTGCTTGTGCTGATAGCTTTTATTAGTACATCTTTAGCCATAAAGGCTCAATTCTATATCTTAGGGGCAATTGCTCTTTCTTTGGTATCCATCATTATTGGTTTGGTCATAAATACAGATTCTGCTCCTGCTGAGCCAATTCTTACACCTTTTAGAGATGGTCTTTCGCCAGAATTAATTTTTGCCATATTTTTTCCAGCGGTCACCGGCTTTACAGCAGGTGTAGCAATGTCAGGAGATTTAAAAGATTCAAAGAAATCTATACCTATGGGAACTTTAGCCTCCATAGGTACAGGCTTGGTAATATATGTTGGATTGGCTATCGGTTTTGCTTTTTTTGTAAAACGAGATATGCTTCTTAACGACTACAATTTTCTGTTAAAAATTGCCTGGTTTTCACCTCTTGTAATTGCTGGAATTTGGGGAGCTACACTTTCTTCAGCATTAGGTGGTATTTTAGGAGGACCTCGCATTTTACAAGCTATTTCATCTGATCGCCTTCTTCCTAAAATCTTTGCTAAAGGTTATGGCAGCAGTAATGAACCTCGAAACGCGCTTATCCTGGTTTTTTTTATTGCCGAAGCAGGTATTTTAATTGGTGAACTGAATGTTATTGCAGGCATTGTAACCATGTTTTATTTAGCCTCATATGGTTTTATAAATTTTGCCTATTTTCTTGAAAGCTGGGCTAGCACCGATTTTAGGCCTTCATTTAAAATCAATCGTTATATTGGCCTCATTGGATTTATAGCTGCTTTTGGCGTTATGTTTAAGCTCGATATGATGTCAATGTTTGCTGCTCTTATAATTATTACATTATTGTACTTTTTTCTAAAAAGAAAACAAATTACTAATGATTTTGGAGATGTGTGGCAAAGTGTTTATTCATCTTTGGTGCGAACTGCATTGCATAAAATGGATATAAGTAACATTGAGCAACGTAATTGGAAACCCAATATCATATTGTTCAGTGGAGGAACTAAAAAACGCCCTCATTTATTGAACTTCGGAAAGAGTATCGTTGGCAAACATGGTGTAATGTCAAACTTTGACCTCATTGAAAACAAAAAAGCCCAAGTGTTGTTTCCAAAATCTAAACAATCTATAACAGAAGGGGAGACAGACAAAGGAATATTTACACGCAAAAAAACTGTAAAAGACATTTATGAAGGTGTTGAATCAATTTCAGCTGTGTATGGATTTTCTGGTTTTGAACCAAATACCATTTTATTAGGATGGGGGCGACAAACCAATAATCCAGAAAGATTTGTAAAAATGCTGAATACGCTTTACGAACTCGATCTTAATGTTTTGCTTCTTGATTATGATAAAAAAATGGGCTTTGGCTCCTTTAAAACTATTGATATATGGTGGAAGGATGTAAGCAATCAGGGAAACCTTGCGCTTACATTGGTAAAGTTCATGTTACAATCCAATGATTGGCACAATGCCACAATCAGATTAATGATCATCAACTCTAAAAACGATCAAAGACAAAGCATTATTAGCAGGGCCGAAAAACTGCTTGATAGTATCCGATTTACTGCAAGTATTAAAGTTATAAATAACCAATTTGAGCAAAAAAGCTTTCACAGTATAATATTGGAAGAATCGCTTAAAACTGATCTGGTAATTTTTGGTATTCCCCTAATAGAGGAAGGAAAAGAAGCCGAATTTGTTGAACAAACCAATAAACTACTACATAAAGCAGGCACTGTTTTAATGATGAGAGCCTCATCTAATTTCAAAAAACACAGTTTAGGGTCAGAAACCAGCAGAATGACCTATTTGGCTGATAAGGTTAATACAAAAGACATTGAATTGGCTCAAGAAACAAACATTGAATTAACAAATATTGAAAGTCTGGATACCGAACTCTTAAAACTTAATAGCCATTTAACACAAATGTTTGAGAGTTTCAATAAGGATTTTATTCTACCAGCATTAAAATTTAATATCAGTAAGGCTATTTTGCTACGCGAAAACTTTAATGATGGATTAGCAACAATTGAATCCCCTGATTTCTGGCAACTCCCTTATGCAAAAAGACAAAAGCAAATTCATTCCATAAAAACAAATCAAATATTCAAATCAGAAAAACTACTCGAAGAACTTCAACAAACAATAAAAGTCGAACAAAAGGAACTACTTGAAAATGGCTTGAATCATTTGCTTGAAGAATTCGATAAACTACCTCAGCAATTCCCACAAAAAATAATGCTCAAAGCAAATGATCTGAATTTGGAGAAGTCCAAATTCGATAATAAAAGCACACGATTAAAGAAAAGTATTAAAAGATCGCTGCACAGTAGAAGAAAAATTGAAGAAGGAGTTAGTTATCCGCTTCATTTCAGAGAAGCAATAAAACGAATGTTCACTCAGCAGGGGTTGGAAAACATACAGTCGTCCCTTAATAAAATGGGCAATATCAATTTAAGTTATATCATTGAACTCCAAAAGTTGAACTCGATAATTAATAATTTTTTCGATGCCATCAATAACCCAAAATCAAGTATCGAATTAATTAATTCTTCTAAATCAGGAGTAAAAAACTATTTCG
>Ga0209249_1003790_pt1 | contig 10481 bp, 6 predicted proteins | sample SaaInlV_200m_DNA_4_FD_184653 | JGI IMG/M metagenome (GOLD analysis project Ga0209249, IMG submission 184653) | Marine microbial communities from expanding oxygen minimum zones in the Saanich Inlet - SI037_S3LV_200m_DNA (SPAdes) (version 2) | ecosystem: Environmental > Aquatic > Marine >... | reverse complement strand
GCTGATCCTGCCATTGGCTGAAGCCGTGAGGGCACGAGGCGGGAGACAGGAGTACCGGCTGGGACGCTTGACCGAGCGGGGAGAATGCGGACAGGTCGCGCCGGTGCCAAGCTGCGGGTCCGGCGACCTCGTGGCCGCGGCCCACGCCGATGGAATGTTTGTCATCCCGGTGGATCTGCGGGCGATAGAGGCAGGGACGCTTGTGCAGTTCCACCCCTGGAGGGCCGTGTCATGATCGCCTTCAGGCACCAAACGCTCCTCCAGGAGCTGTCTCTCCGTCTCTCCGTCACCGACCATTGCCAGATGCGCTGTCGTTACTGCGTGCCGTCCCTCGACGGAGATATGTGTCGGCAGACGAACATCCTCACCTACGAAGAAATCGTCACCCTCGTACGGTGCCTGCAGGAACGCTTTGACCTGCGCAAGCTACGCATCACCGGTGGGGAGCCTCTGGTGCGTCCCGGGCTTGAGAGACTGATTGGAGAGGTGTCGGCGCTGGGGATCCCCGACCTCGCACTGACCACGAACGGAATCCGCTTGCCCCAACTTGCTCGCACGCTCAAGAAGGCTGGGTTGCGACGCGTGAACATCAGCCTCGATTCTCTTTCGCCGGACACGTTCCGATCCCTCACGGGCAGCGCCGCTCTGAGACAGGTTATAGAGGGAATTGATGCCGCGCTGGCGTGCGATCTTCGGCCGGTCAAGCTGAACATGGTGGTGGTCGGCGGAGTCAACGATGCGGAGGCGGGCGAACTCCTGGATTTCGCCCTTCGACGAGGCTGTGAGTTGCGTTTCATCGAGCTTATGCCCATTGGTCCGGGAAGGCGACTGTTTGAAACTGGCTTCGTCTCGTCAGAAGCCCTCCGCCTGCAGTTGGAGAAGACGTTCGAGTTCAGCGCTCTGGAGACCACTCTCGGATCCTCGGCCCGGCGTTACCGCGTAAGCGGCGCCGGCGCGTGCACGGGTAGCGCAGGTTTCATTTCAGCGTGTAGCAACCCCTTCTGCCACGACTGCACCAGACTGCGCGTTACAGCGGACGGGCGTCTGCTTGGGTGCCTTGCCCGGCAGAGCGGGTATGGCGTCCGTGAGCTTCTCAAGAGCCCGGACCCCGCAGCCATCGAGCGTGTCGTCAGGCGGGCCTTCAGCGAGAAGCGCTCGGACCTGACGTTCACACAACATACGGCCATGGCCTCGATCGGCGGGTAGAAGCGCCGGGAGACCTGCCCTGTGACAGCCGGACAGTGCAACCCGGCAAACCGGAGTGGGAAACGCCACCGGGTACTTGGTTACCCAGGACGAGGAACAATGGATGATGCAGGAACAATCGACGCCGTCTGCCTCAGTGAGTGCAAAGGTGAGCGCAAGACCGCTGTGGGGTCGGCTTCCCTGCGCACGGACCACGGGATCACAGGCGACGCGCACGCCGGGAAGTGGCACCGACAGGTGAGTCTGTTGGCAGCCGAGGACATCCGGATGATGCGGGAAAAGGGGCTCTCGGCTCTGAGTCCGGGCGATTTCGCGGAGAATCTCGTCGTTTCGCGGCTGGACTTGGGCGCCTTGGGGCTGGGTAGCCGCATCGGGATCGGCACGGATGTTGAGATCTCGCTCACTCAGATAGGGAAAGTCTGTCACACGCGCTGTCAGATCTTCTATACGACCGGCGATTGCATCATGCCTCGACGCGGTCTGTTCGCACGTGTCCTGGCAGGCGGCGACATCTCTGTGGGAGACCGGGTCGTCGTCTCCAAGGCCGTGCCCAGGGACCTTCTGCAGTGCGTGGTCCTGGCCGTCCGCGAAGGGGATTTGGACGACGACGTTGAGGCCGGTGTTTGTGGAGCCGTGGCAACCCGATTGTCCTGCCGACTCCCCTGCCATGTGTATGCCAAGCGCCTGGTGTCTCGCGACAACGCCGAGATGACACGCGCGCTCCGGCATTACTGCGATGGGCATTCCATTGACCTCGTGGTCATCACGAGCGCCTCCGGTTCCTCGTCCGCCGAGGCCGTGACGGAGGTGCTGACAGCGACTGTTGAACGGACCGCCCCCGATGTCGAGCACGCGATTGCCGGCGTTCGTGCCCGGCACACGCCCGCGGCGTCGGAACCACCATTGCTGAGCTCAGGAATCCGTGGCTCGACGCTCATCGTCAGCCTGACCGAAGCGCGGGAACCTGCCCTTGCGGAGCAGGACAACGTCTTGCCCGCAATAGCACACGCCTGCCGAGAGCTACGCGACCATCGGGCGCAAGAACCAGGGACATCCATTCCATGACTCTTCCTCAACACATCCCCGTGTTTGCCGTCTGCGGCTGGAGTGGTTCGGGCAAGACCACAGTATTGATAGAGGTCATCCAACGACTTGTCAGACGCGGCTTGACGGTCGGTGTGGTCAAACAAGATGTGCACGGTCTGAACATCGACCACGAGGGCAAGGACACAGATCGCTTCTACAAAGCGGGTGCCGATGTGCTGATCCGAGGCCCCGAGCAATCCTTCTCCCGCCGTCACCGGACGGACTATCCTCCGCTGGTTCACCTGCTCAAGACGATCTGTCCCCGTTACGATCTGATCTTGGTCGAAGGCCACAAGACGACGCCCCTGCCGAACAAAGTGTGGTTGCTCGCCGAGGGCGAGGAGACGTGCCCACCCGAAGCGACAGGCATCCGCCATGTCCTCGGACGCGATGAGGACCGCGTTGGGATCCTCTTGCAGATGATTGACAAATGGTTGCCGACGCTCTGGCGGCGTGCACCATTGTTCGCGGGAATACTCATCGGCGGAGAAGGCCTGCGCATGGGACAGCCGAAGCACGTCCTGAGAATCAAGGGGCGGACGTATCTGGAACAGATCATCGATGCGGTCAAGCCCTGTGTCGACCAAACGGTCCTCCTTGGTGAGGCGCACGTGCCAGGCTCTCTCTCGAACGTGCCTCGATTGCCGGACGCGCAGGGCGTTCGCGGTCCCCTGGCCGGCATGCTCGCGGCCATGCGCTGGTCCCCCCTGACGTCATGGGTCTTCCTCGGTTGTGACCAGCCTCTGGTCTCCCCGGAAGCTCTGCAATGGCTCCTGGACACACGCAAACCGGGAGTCTGGGCCGTTCTGCCGAGACTGGAGCACTCGAGTGACAAGATGGAGCCATTGCTGGCTTACTACGATTTCCGCGCTGCTCCCATGCTCGAAGGCGTGTGCAAGCCCGTGGACATCGCCGACTCGCCCAGAGTGGCCACCCCTCTCGTCCCCGCTTCGTTTACGTGCGCCTGGACGAATGTCAACACACCGGCAGACAGAGCGCATGCAGAAACCGTCGTCGCTCAGCGTTCGAGTCAACAAGGCACGGCCTTGCGACCACCATTGGAGTATGCGTTCTGAGCTGAAGATGCCTGAGCCCCTGCAACTGACGGGACACTGGTTCCGCGCGGGTGGGGCCGCTGGCAACAAGAAAGAGAACGATAGGAATCTCTCCGAGGAGTGTCATGAGGAGCATCGCCGGGAAAACTGGTCGCGGTCGGCGGCGGCGGTTGAATTGTCCCTACCAAAAACTACATCCGCACTCAAAACCGGCACCCCCGACCGCCTCCTCTCCCCAGCCCTCACACCCACATTCCCCGCATTCGCTGAATGCCCTCCTCCCCCAACAACCCCACCCGCCACCAAGCAAGCGCAGGCCAAAGCCATTCCGGAGAGCTGCTGAGCTTTGAGCCAACGGCCCTGAAGCCCGGTCACACGAACACCGCGTTACACGAGGGGATCCTCAACGATGCTGCCACGCTGGCCGGAATCCACTGCAACTGTTGCAGTGATCAGCGGCGGGCTCCCGTCTTGGTTGCATCCCCTCATCCTCCCCGCTATCGTGATCATCAGAAGACTGAGGGAGTTTCTTTGATGGTGAAGGGCGGGCTGATGCTGGTGAGGGAATGCGGGTTCATCAGGGAATCGGGGCGGGAATATCTGAGAGAGGTACTTCGCACGCCGGAGTGGTAAGAATGAGTGCGGGCCCTGCCTGAGCTTGGGCGGTGGTGTTTCGTCAGCTCATTTCGGATGGTCAGGGGTGAGCTGGACTGAGCCGTTGCAGGTTGCCGGCACGTCGTCGTCCGGCGAGGGACGCCAGGCGAGCTGGGGCTTCCCGATGGTGTCGACGTCCGGGCGTATCTACGTGCTCTGGAACCAGTTTCAGGGCCCTATCGACTTCCATCACCAGTTTACGGGGACGATGGACGGTCGTTACAGCGACGATGAGGGGCGGACCTGGTCTTTGCCCCAGACTGTGCCCATGCCGCACAGTCCCTATGATCACCCGGACGGGAACATGCCTGGGAACTGGATTGTGTGGCAGAAGCCGGAACGCCTTTCCGGGGGCACGTATCTGGTGGGTTACACGCGTTGGTTCAGCCCCGCCGTGCGTCGGCCGGTCGTGGCGGATCAGCGCGGGAAGAGCGACTGGTGGTCGACCGACTGTGCGGTTGAGTTCATGCGTTTTGACAATCTGGATGATGACCCTGACCCCGAGCAGTTGGCGGTGTCTTACTTCGCCTGGGGTGACCAGGCGCTGCGGGTTCCCTACTATCTGGATCCGCTCAACACGGTTGCTCAGGAACCCAGCATCGTCTCATTGCCCGACGGGCGGCTGTTCTGCGTGATGCGCACGATGACCGGGTACATCTGGTACAGCGTTTCAGGCGACGGTGGCGAAACGTGGGGCAACCCGCGACCCCTCCTGCGCCGCGACCATGGCCAGGTCATTGAGCAGCCCATTTACTGCTGCCCGGTCTACCAGCTCGCGGATGGTCGATACGTATTGCTCCATCACCTGCGCCTCGAGGGACGTGACTACGCGGACTCCAACAACAACCGGCGTCCCGCGTATATCGCCCTCGGCGAGTTTCGCCCGGGCGCAGACCAACCGGTTTGGTTCAGCGAGTCGAAGTTGCTCATGGACAATGATGGGGTGCGCCTGGGCCCGCTCGAGCGCATCGAGTGCGGCTGCTATCCGAGCTTCACGACTCGTGGAGGAAACAACGTGCTCTGGCACCCGGACCGCAAGTTCTTCCTGCTTGGCAAAACGATCACCGATGGGTTCCTCGCTGACCTCAGCGTTCCGGAACGGCTGCGTAAGTGATCACGCCCGGCCGGCTCGTTGTTGAATTCGGCGTGCGTACTACCATGCTCCGCCGACTTGGTGTCAGGCTCATACTCTGACAGTTGGCGTTGCTGGTACGGGTCGGCGGGTCGTTCCGTGGTTCGCTAGTTGTCAGAAGTCCTGAGCCTGACCCCGCTCGGCTTGTTGTTGTGCGGGACGTATGGCTACGCATTCCCATCCTCTGAGGAGATCTCCTATGCAGCGATTCGTCTGGATCACGGTACTCGCCGCCAGCACAGCCTTGGGCCGTCCCACGATCACTGCTTACAGAGCTGCCGTTCCTCCCGTCATCGACGGCCGTGTGACCGAGGCATGCTGGGGCAAAGCCACCGTTGCCGGCCCGTTCGTGGATGCCAAAGCTGAGGGCTTGTCCCGAGAGCAAACCGAGGTGCGGTTGTGCTGGGACCGTCTGCACCTCTACATCGCTGTCGAGGCGAACGAAGGGTTGTTGGACCCGAAGCTGAACATGCTCCACCGAGTCAAGGCCGAGGCAACGGGCCGCGACGCGTCCATTTTTGCTGAAGACTGCGTTGAGCTTTTCCTACAGCCCAGCGGCGCTGCGTATTTCCATTTTGGGACGAATTCCGGGAACGGGGTTTACGAGGGGAGGGGCAAGGCGTCGGCCTGGAACTGTGAGTGGCAGGTCCGGACAACGCGAGGGGCAACGAGCTACACCGCTGAGATTGCGATCCCTTTTGCCGCGTTGGGTGGACAACCGAGTGGGGAGTGGCGGGCGAACTTCACGCGGTCTCGTCCGCAGGCCAAAGAGCTGAGCACGTGGTGCGGCCTGCAGGGCGGTTTCCACCAGCCTGAAGCGTTCGGGGTCCTTCGTTTCGCTGAGTCCGGTCCCACAGTTTCGTCGGTTCGGTTGCGTATGCGCGAGGGGAGCTTATCCGCTGTGACGCAGCTTGCAGCGATGGGAACCGATGACCGCTTCAGCGTCACCGTCACGGCAGGCTCCGCGCACGAGATTGCTTCGGTTGCTACGAACGGTTTGCAGAAGCTGATCGTGCCCGTGACGGAAGACCTGCATGGTTCGACCGGGGTGCAGGCGGTCTGTCAGCTCCGACGGGAAGGCACTGTGCTTGCGGAGTCCGCCCCGGTTTCGTGGCGTGTCTCCGGCGGCAGCGTCCACTGGTCCGTGCCCACGTTTGAGGCAAGCGTCGATGCCTTCCTCAATGGAACTCCTGTGTCCTTGATCGATGGCCGGGCCATGGTGTCGCTGACTAGTGGCACCAACGTCTTTGCCCTTGTTGGCACTGCCGATGGGAAAGCACCGGCGATGCACCCCGAAGTTCGTGTTGGCCAGCGGTCCATCCCCGTGCGTTGGGCTTGGCGCGCGACCACACCGCCCGAAGGGTGGTGCATCAGCGTCCCCGAGGGGGTTGGCTGGCACGGACCAGCTACGGAAGGGGATGGCTTCTGGGGAACAGCTGGTGCGTCGCGAGTGTGGGCATCGACGGTCATCTGTGTGCCCGATGGCTCGAAGCAGCTTTTCCCAAAAACCGACCGGTTCGACGTACCTCGCGGAAGCACACAACTGTTCCGCCCTTACCTGCACGCGAACAATGAGCTGCCTTCAGAGGGTTACCGCATGATCGTGGAAGCGCCAGCCGGGCTTCGCTACGCTGCACTGGAATCCATGACATCCAGTGTCGGTGCTGATGTCTCCGAGGCAGGGGAGTTCACAGTCGGCGAATCGACCATGAAACGTTACTCGCTTTCCTGGGGTGACTTTCCCGGTCGAGGAATGGAGCTCTCCATCCGCTGGGGGGATCGCGCGGGGTCGTTGCTGCTCTACGAACCCGCCATTGAGAGCGGGGGCACGCACGACTGGCGGCACGTAACGACTGAGCTCACCGCACCCAAGGGGGCTCACAGTGCACGCCCTCTGATCATCAAATGGCAAAAACGTGGCACGATCGGGACGTTCTGGGTCGACAACGTCGTCTTCAGACGCAAGGACAGGGCCGAGAACCTGCTTAAGATGGGGACTTTCGACGAGCCGAGTTGGGGGCGTGCTTTCCCAGCTGAGGGGCCGGACGGATCGAAGTGCGTCAAGATCGTCTCCACTGCCGAGAAGGCGGATTCCCAACAGGCCTGCTGGGTCGATGCCAAGGACCTCGTGCCGGTGGTCGAAGGTCAGGAGTACATCGTCGAGCTTGACGTCAAGTGCGACAACGTGGGGTCTGTCTCTGCGCGTCCGGTCTTGGGCCTTCTGTTTGAGGCCAAGGCGGCCATGTTGGAGGGCACCTATCCCCTCTTTACCTACTTCCAGACTCTCGATGGGGTCGTGACAGAGCTTCCTCAGGAGAGCGTCCTGAGGGTCCTTCCGCCGTTGCGTGACGTGCGTCCGAAGCACTCTCGGATCACGCCCTGCTACTACGGACCCAAGTTTCGCAATCCTCTGGTAGAGGCGGCTTTTGCCGAGAATTGCTGGGCGTCCGGTGTCACTTGGACGTACGGCCGGGTCAGCAACGGTGTCGCAGAGCGTCTCCTTCCGCGAGGTCACAGGGTGTTACTCAGTGTTCCCTGGCACGCCTGGTCCGCACCGCCCGGCACGCACCATCTATTGGAAGAACACCCGGACTACAAAGCCATTGACTTCAAAGGCAAACCCCAACGGCACATCGTTTGCCCGACCCTCATGTTGTCGGATGCCGGCAAGCCGTTCTTGGATGTTCTCCAGGATTTTCTGCTCGAAATCGTCAACAGCCAACCTTATTTCGGCGCCAACTGGGACCTCGAACAGCCGGTGGTGGACCCGCCGACGTTCTGCATCTGTCCCCGCTGTCTCGGAGCCTTTCGGGAGCAAGCCGGAGTGCCTGCGAATATCGCACTCAACGCCGCCGTGATCCTGAAGACGTATCGGGATGCGTGGACTGAGTTCCGCTGCCGACAGAACGCGCAGATGGCCGGCCACATGAAGCGCATTTTCTCGCAAGCACGGCGGCCGATCGAGTTCTCCATGTATTCGGGTTACCAGTGTCGGCGGACGCGTGAGCATTACGGCGTTGACTGGGGGTTGCTTGCCCCGCATTTGGACTTCGCCATCGCGGGCTATAACGGTGGGCGCCAGCAGGTGTATGACACTGTGACGGCGCTGGACGGCATCCCCTTCATGGGCGGGGAGATGTGGTACCTCTCCGAACGGAGCGATGCTCGTCCGACGCCGCGGATGGAGACGTGGCGGAATCGCCTGCTGCGCCAGTACGTAGAGAGTGGCTGCAACGGATGTTTGGTCTGGTATCTTCCCCCCATGGACGGAGGGGCGTTCTATGCGACGTCCCAGGCTGCCGAGATCATCGCGAAGCACGAGACGCTGTTTCGCGAGGGGACCCGGTGCGACAGCAGCTTGAAGGTGTCGGGTCTGCCGGCGACAGGCTGGGCAGGCTTTGCCAAAGATGACAGAGTACTGATCCTGCTGATGAATTTTGCGGCGGCTCCGGTCACGGCAGACGTATCACAGATCGACGGGCCGCTGAAGCGGACGGTTGAGTTGCCCGGGTTTGGGACTGAAGTCCTGGTGGTGCCCGGGAAGTAGCGATGCGAGGGTCATCCAGATGGTCACAGGATCTGTTTCCGGCATCCGGCGAGATCGAGAGAGCAGCCGGTGGCAATATGGCTGTGCATGCCGTCCGTTCTGGCGCGGGGGCGCGGTTGCGTTCGTGTGCGCTCTGCTCTTGTCGATTCCGGTTTCCAGCCAACCAGCTGGAACGACGATGCTGTGGGGCAGTAAGACTGGACTGGAGGTCCGTCTGGCCCCCAGCGACGGGAGGATCGAAGATGTCGTCTTGGGCGGTCGTTCCCTGCCGCTCTCGGTGGGCGCTTTCGGGGGACTTTCGTTCAGAGAACTCGTCAAACGTGACCGTGTTGAGGCGCAGCGTCTTCTTGAAGTCGGCGCAGAAAAGGCAACCACAGCGTGGAGCTCAGCGGTTGGGAAGGACTGGGCGTGCGTCACGCCCTACGTCCAGCGAGTCACGGGTGATGCTGTTGCAGGGGGGGGATTCCTGCGCATCGGCGACGGCGAACAAGCTGGCTCTGGACTGGCCGTCGATAGAAGGCTGGCACTCATCCCTCGACACGTATGCCGGGTTACCTGGCAGGCCAGGACGCCTGACCCGTCCATGAGTTACATCGTCTGTCTGCGCTTGTTTGACCAAGAGGGCATGGATGTGACCGCAACAACGTCGGCACCGGCTGCTGACGGGGGTGGAGTCTGGCGGTATTCGCCCTATTCCAATGCCCACTATCGGGTCGATTTTCACAACCGTCAGGCGGATGAGTGGGAGCAGCTTTTCTGTGAGTACACCGTTCCGGATGGGGTGTCTTCTGCATGGCTGTCCCTGCGGGTCTACACCGGCGGTGCGTTGCAGGCTGATATCGATAGCCTGGTCGTGGACTTGCGGCCCCCTCCAGGGGCGTGGTCACCGGAACGCCGCGTGGGTGGCGAGGTCCGCCGCGAGGGAACTCGTCTCTTGCAGACGGCTGAACTCACTGATGTTGGCTTGCGGTTCGACGCCCGCTATGAAACGAGCAGGGATGGGCTCCTGGCAAACGTCCGAGTAACGCCTCTGCGGACCACATTGGATAGCGGACGCTGTTTGCAGATTCGCTACCGATTGCCCGTGGCTATTGACGGTTGGGAGTGGGCCCACAACCCAAGCAGCTGCATTGTTTTGCGGGAAGGCGTCAGTGCGTCGGCAGGGGCGCCTTGGAGTGAGTACCCCCTGGCCTGCGTGCAGGATGCAACTGGTGGCCTGACGATTGCTGTGCCCATGGATCAGCCGGCGGCACAGACGTTCACGGCTGACGCCAATGGGCTCTCAACCCAGGTTGACCTGGGGTTGGCAACCGGACCATCGACCGCCAGGACCGACTTCACGTTTGCCCTCTACGGGCATGAGCCAGGTTGGGGGTTCCGTTCGGCCCTCGAAGGCTACTACGTGTTGTTCGATCACCTGTCTGTAAACCGGACGACCAGGCTTGGAGGCTGGACCTTGCGCCTCCCCAAACCGTTGATCGCGGATCCTGAGGATTTTTCCTTAGCCTATTACGAGTGCGGGGTGATCTCGACAGCAAGCCGGGAGTATTGCCGTAAGCACAACATCAAGACGTTTCTCTACTCTGAGCCTTGGGGCCGGCGCCAGGTTTTCCCGGACGCGAAGACGCGTGCTGACATGCCGCCCTATGAAGAGCGCCTGGGACAGGTTAGGACGTGGGCCCTTGGGGAGGGAGGCAATGCCAAATGGCGACAAGCACCCCGTCAAGTCACAGCACAAGCCGTGCTCAATTCACTGTTCATTGGGGCCGACGGCCAGGGCGCTTACAAGGTGGATCTCTAC